>Ga0315901_10005234_pt1 | contig 15849 bp, 14 predicted proteins | sample LakEriMetagenome_10_FD_203761 | JGI IMG/M metagenome (GOLD analysis project Ga0315901, IMG submission 203761) | Freshwater fungal communities from buoy surface, Lake Erie, Ohio, United States - Buoy 2 MA116 | ecosystem: Environmental > Aquatic > Freshwater > Lake | place: USA: Lake Erie, Ohio...
GTATAATCCGGTTGCTGGTCGTGTTCCGGAGAGTATTCCGCTTCCGGGTTTGCCGGGTTATGTGTTTGATCATTTGCAGGATCTTGGTCAGCGTTTGAAGGATGTTTTTGGTTTGACTGAGATTCTTGAGGGTAGTGTGCCTCCGAATGTTGAGGCTGGTGTGGCGATTGATTTGTTGCAGGAGGCTGCTGTTGATCGTTTGGCTCCTCAGATTCTTATGATGGAGAAGTCTTTGGAGTTGGCGGGTAATCTTATGCTTGAGTTGGCTCAGAAGTATTATCAGGAGCCGCGTATGCTTATGCTTACGGGTATGGGTTCTAAGCCTAAGATTGAGCGGTTTGAGTCTGCTGATATTCTTGCGGGTGTTGGGGTTAAGGTTGAGACGGGTTCTGGTCTTCCTCGTACTCGTGCGGGTAGGCAGGCGCGTGTGTTGCAGATGCTTCAGATGGGTATTATTAGTCCTACAAAGGCGTATAAGTATCTTGATATGGCTGATTTTAAAACGTTGCAGGCTCAATTCCAAGCGGATGAGGAGCAGGCTATGCGTGAGCATGATAAGTTGATTGATGGTGCTGTTATTAATCAGGCTGCTAATGCTCAGGCTCAGCAGCAGTTGATGATGGCTATGATGAATCCTGATGTGGATCCTATGACGAATCAGCCGTTGCCTATGTCGCAGGAGTTGTTGCAGCAGTCTATGGATGCTGGTTTGCAGCCGTTGCCGTTTGAGAATCATGCGGCGCATTTGGAGACTCATGCGTTGTATATGAAGTCTCCAGAGTTTGAGATGCTTCCTCTTGATGTTCAGGAGCGTTTTCAGAAGCATTTTATGTTGACGCAGCAGGCGTTGGATGCGAAGAATCTGCCAACTGGTGAGGCGCCTAAGGTGTCGCTTCAGTTGCGTGGTGCTGTTGGTCCTACGACTGGTTCTAAGATTATTGGTAATTCGGGTATTAAGGGTGTTACTCCGCAAGAGTTGTTGGAGCCGCCGCTTGATACTGTGGTTATTGATAATAAGGATAAGCCTAATGCTGAGGCTCCGGGTAGTGCGGCTATTGGTGGTTTGCAGGAGCAGTTGGCGGGTAAGTTGTCTGAGCAGGATGCTATGCATCAGCAGAAGATGCGTCAGCAGTATGAGGAGGAAATGAGTAAGGTTGTCTTCTAATAAACATATTCAGTGGTCGTCTGAGGATAAAGCGGCTGCGTATGTTCAATGGATTGCGAATGATAAGAATGTTCGTAAGACTAGCCGGGATTGTAATATTCCTCATGGTACGTTTAGGTATTGGGTTCGTGAGTGGGAAGAGAATGGCCCTCCTGAGGAGGTGCTTGATAAGATTCCTGAGCAGCAGTATTTGTTTGTTAATCATGCGAATCGTGTTCGGGAACAGGCTATGCATAAGTTGGAAGAGTTGATTCCTGATGCGGAGGTTAAGCAGTTATCAGCAATTGCTACAGTGGTGGGTATTATGGATGATAAGATTCGTCTTGCGTCTGGACTTGCTACTAAGCGAACTGAGACTGTTCATACGCTTCCGTCGCGGGAGGATATGAAGGAACTTATGGGTGGTTTTGTTGATGGTCTTGTTAGTGCGGCTGAGAGTCGGGCTACTGAGATTGTCGATGCCGAAGTCGTTGTAGAGCAACCCGTTGTGGGACTCTTAAGTAAAGGAGAAGACTAATGGCAGAGTTCGATTTGGACGGCGCTGTTGAGGCGTTTGTCGGTGAGTTGCCGGAGGAGATGCCGGAGGCTCAGGAGGCGGTTGAGGCGCCTGTGGAGGACAATCAGTTTGAGGCTGAATCCTTTACGGGGTTTGATCCGTCTACTCTTCCTGAGGATTTACAGCAGGTGTATCGGTCTATGCAGGCTGATTATACTCGTAAGACTCAGGAGGTTGCGGAATTGCGGCGTTTTAACGATTCGCTTTCCGAGTTGGGTGTAGGTCCTAATGAGGCGATTAATATCGTGGACTTCGTTAGGCGATTGGAGACTGACCCTCATGCTGCAAGCGAGTTTGTGTCGCGTGTCCAGTCGCATTGGGAGCAACCAGCCGATACTGGTATGACTCAAGCGGATACTACTCCTGTTGAACAGAGTTACGAGGGGCTTCCTCCGGCGCTTGCTCAAGAGATTGCTGAGATGCGAGAGTTTCGTCAGGAAATGATGATTCAGCAGCAGCAGGCAGAGATTATTGGGCAGTTGGAGATGGAGGAGCAGCAGATTAGGTTGGCTAATCCGCATTATTCGGATGATGATGTGGAGGCTATTTATAGTCTTGCGTATGCTACTGATGGTGATTTGCAGGCTGCGGCTGAGCAATATCATGCTATTCAGCAGCGTTTGCTTGGTGGGTATTTGCAGTCTAAGCAGGTGCCTACTGGTGCGACTCCTGTTCCTACGGGGCCGAATACTACGCCTTCTCCGGGCTTTAAGAATCTGGAGGATGCGCATAAGGCGGCTTTGGAGGCTATTCGTAACATTTCCTAACTAATATAAGGGGGTGTTCCAAGAATGAGTCTTACTAATGGTGCTAGGCTTTCGACGCTTAGCGACATTCTCAAGGAGTATTATCTTGGTCCGGTTGCTGAGCAACTGAATAATGAGGTTCTTCTTCTGGCGCGTTTGAATACGCGGTCGGAGGATCTGGTTGGTAAGCAGGCTTATGTGCCGCTTCATACGTCGCGTTCTGGTGGTATCGGTGCTCGTGCTGAGGCCGCTGCTCTGCCGAATGCGGGCAATCAGGTGTACGATAAGGCTGTCTACGATCTTAAGTACCTGTACGGTCGCGTTCAGGTGACGGGTCCGTCGATGGCTAAGACGAAGAATGAGGCGGGCGCGTTCCTTCAGGCTCTTAAGTCTGAGTTGGACGGTATTCGCAACGATCTTCAGAAGGATCTGGCTCGTCAGGTCTATGGTGATGGTACCGCTAAGATTAGTCAGTGTGGTACTACCACTTCGTCTAATATTATTCAGGGTGCGAGCAATCCTCACGCGCAGGAGGCGATCCGCAAGGGTCAGTTGTACGTGGGTATGCTTGTCGATATTGGCACTGAGGCCACTGTTGGTGCTGTTGCTACTAATCGTAGGATTACTGCTGTCGATTATGACAATGGTACGATCACGATTGATGGTACGGCTGTTTCTACCACGACGGCAAATTATGTGTTCCGCGCTGGTTCGGGCGTTGATGGTGGTACTTCGCAGGACGGTTCGCGTTCTAGCGAGATTGACGGTCTTCGTCGTGTTGTTTCGGAGTCGGCTACCGCTTTTGGTGGCATTGATCCGACGGATACGGGCAAGGCCTACTGGGATAACAAGCGTATTGATGCGCAGGCTGCGCCTGCCAACGGTACGCTGTCTCTGGATATGATTCAGAAGGCGCTGAACCTTGTTCGGCTTGAGGGTTCTAACCCGACTGCTATGATTACGACGCTTGGTATTCAGCGTGAGTTCTACAACCTGCTTCAGCAGGATGTGATGTACGTTGATCCGGAGTCGTTGAATTACGCGGCTGGCTTCAAGACCCTTTCGTACGGTGGTATGCCGATTATTTCGGATATTGACGCTCCGTACGGGAATATGTACATTCTGGACGAGTCCACTCTTAAGGTGTTCTCGGATCAGGATTGGCATTTCCTTGATGCTGATGGTCAGACGCTTCGTCAGAAGGCGGATTATGACGCCTTTGAGGCGATTATGACTCGTTACATGAACCTTGGTGCTACGAAGCGCAACAACCATGTTGTGATTCATGATATTGAGGTTGACGGTAATACGGACACGGGTATCTAGTAGTGGTAGGGAGGGGCTTCGGCCCCTCCCTATTCTAACATAAGGAGGCTGTTATGGCTAAGATGAGTAAGTATGATAGGCTCGTCAAGAGTCTAGCGGCTAAGGATAAGAAAAAGGGTAAGAAGAAGAGCGTTAAGAATGCTAAGGCTCTTGCTGCTTGGATTGGGCGTAAGAAGTATGGTAAGGCTGAGTTTCAACGCCGTGCTGCTGCCGGACGCAGGAGTAAAAACTAATGAGTGGTTTTGCGCATTGGAAGCATAGGCTTCGTAGATTTTATTTTCGTAGGAGGGGTTAGTATGCCTAAGGTTCTTGAGAATCGTGTTAAGCGTATTATGAGTGGTAATCCCTCTATGAAGAAGGAGTTGGCATATGCTATTGCTACTAAACAGTTGCAGAAGTCTGGTAAGTTAAAGAAGAAAAAGAAGCGGGGTGGTTGAGGTGGCTAAGTCCGCTGCGTGGCAGAGGAAAGAGGGTAAGAATCCTAGTGGTGGTTTGAATGCTAAGGGTCGTGCGTCGTATAAGGCGCAGACGGGTGGTACGCTTCGTCCTCCGGTTAAGCGGGCGCAGGCGGCTAAGTCGGCTAAGGCTGCGGCTAGGCGTAAGTCGTTTTGTGCGCGTATGCGTGGTATGAAGCGTAAGTTAACGTCTGCTAAGACTGCTAATGATCCTAATAGTCGTATTAATAAGAGTTTGAGGGCGTGGGATTGCTAATGAATGGTATTTATATTCCGGGGCATGGCGAGTTGTCGTGGGACGAGTATCGTGCGGATAGGGCTGTAAAGGAATATGATGAGCGTTTGTTTTTTGCTCGTAATTATGATACTTGGGATTGGTGTGTGTATGTTAGGATGCCGGGTGGTGAGCCTGCTATGCCGGTGATTGGTTTTGGGCGAGAGATTCCGTCGGTTGATGAGGTGTTGCGTCGTGTTAGTAATGCTGATACGATGCGGCATGGTTGGCAGATTTTTGATGATATTCAGAAGTCTCAGGAAGCGCATAAGAAGAAGTTTCGGGATGCTGCTGATGAGGCTACGGAAGAGTCTGCTGAGGTTGTTGAGCATTTCCTTCGTGGGCATGGTAAGTCGCCTGTTGTGAAGGTGTTTATGAGTGAGAAGGGGGGTGAAGCGAGTGACGCTTGATGAGATGTATGATGAGTTAGAGTTGTATGGTTTTGAGGATTTTGAGGATTCGCAGAAGTTGCTGCTTTTGAATGAGGCGTATTTGGATGTTGTTACTCGTGAACCTTGGCCTTTTCTTGAGAAGGTGCTTGAGTTTAAGGTTTTGAGTGGTACTACGCAGATTACTAGTGGTGGTTCGTTTTGGATTAATCCTGATACTAATACTCATGTTATTAATCCTACGCCTGTGCAGATTACTAATAGTCCGGGTACTCCGCTTGTGCAGTATGAGGTTAATAGTGTTTTATCGTTTGTTGATGTGTCGAATGATATGATTATGACTCCTGAGCGGGCGGATGTGTTGGAGAAGAATTATCGTATTCTTGATCCTACGGGTACTCCTAGGCATTATTATTTTGTTGGTGATGATATGTTTGTGTATCCTGCTGTTGAGGGGGATACGAATTATCGTTTGTATTTTTTGCGTACTCCTGTTGCTACTACGGAGGCTTTGGATACGGCTGGTTTTCTTATTCCGGCTCGTCATCATAGTATTATTGTGTATGGGGCGCTTGTTAAGGCGTTTCTTGTTAATGATGATCCGCAGGCTGGTGTTTTTCAGAATGCGTTTGAGTCTCGTTATCAGCAGATGAGGAATGATGTTTGGATGAATCAGTATGATCGTACGGATCGTATTCATGTTTTGTCTGATTCGTATGATTGGTCTTATTAAAGGGGGTGAGCGGTCTTGGCGTTAAGTTTTGTTAATCAGGTTGGTGCGCCTAATGGGATGAATCAGGCCGCTCCCGGCTCGTTTATTCCAGAGTCTTTTGTGCGCTGGTCGCAGGATGTTTTGTATGATCGTGTTGGGTATTTGCGTCGTCGTGCTCCGTATAAGACGCAAGCCTTGTATTCGTATATTGATAATGTTTGGACGCTTGATCAGCCTAGTGTTGATGGTGAGCGTATTATTGGGCTTGTGACTAGTCGTAATCCTAATAATGAGGATCGTATTGGTATTGTTGTTACTACTGGTACGTCTACGAGTATTATTTTTTATGATACTAGTTATCATAAGAAGACTAAGACAACTATTCCGGCTGTTGCTAATCAGGGTGTTGTATTTACTCGTCCTGCTCTTAGTGGTGGCGCGTTTATTGGTATTCTAGATAATTATGGTGTTGCTAAGTCGAATAATAAGCATTATTTGTATTATTGGCGTGGTGGTACTGGTGTAGATAGTACGGTTAATAATTGTACTCTTGGTATTACTGACGATACTTTAAACACGCAAAATACGGATCATTCTTCTAAAACTATTACGCAACCTACTCCTGCTGTTGCTAATGGTTATCCTATTCTTTTAACTAATGCGGGGGCTACTGGCCTTACTGTTGGTACTACATATTATGTTGTTAATGCTGGCGCGTCAACTTTTCAATTGGCTAGTAGTGTTGGTGGTTCTGCATTAAATATTGGTTCTACTAATAGTAGTATTATTTTTTATGTTGCGGGACATATTACGCATACTAATCAAATTACTGGCACGTTTAATGAAGATAATCTTAGTCCGGGTATGTTTGTTTATCGTGTTAGTGGGGCTAATAAGTATTATCTTGGTGTTGTAAAGAGTTTTACTTCTGGTTCTGTTAATCTTGAAAAAAACATTATTCGTACTTTTGGTTTTGAGACTAATATGTATAATCAGAATACGAATCAAACTATTGAGTTTGTTAACGTACGCCCTTATATTCATAATCATGGTCGTGGACTTATTACTCGTAATGATGTTCATGGTTTTACTATTACAAGTGGTTCGATTGGAACTGAAGGCGAAGGCCATTTTGCTTCTGCTGATCTTGCTGGAACTACAAGTGGTATTCGTTGGGCCTTGTATAGGGCTAGTGATGGTAAATGGATTGGTGATGTAGAAAGCGTTACCAATAATGCTGCTTTGCTTCTTAGTAATAAATATCATTCTGATGATGTTACTATGAACGCTGATGAGTATGTTGCTAGACCTTATACTACGGTTTATTCGGCTCCTACGGCGCCGGATCCTACTCGTTATACTGGAGTGTTTACTACGACGTATGCTGGTTATCAGTGGTATGCTGATGCTGGTAGTGTTGGTAATGAGAATCGTATTGTGTTTAGTGCTTATCATGATCCTGAGAGTGTTGATCTTTCTAAGGATGCGGCTGACTCTATTATTATTCCGGGTTCTCAGCAGATTCGTGGTATTGCTACGTCTCTTGCTGGGCTTGTAGTGTTTTTGGAAGATAAGACGTATATTATTCGTGGTAATTATCGGTCTAATTTTAGTCTTGAGGAGTTGTATCCTGAGGGTTGTTTGTCTGCTCAAAGTGTTGTTGAGTATGGTGGTGGTGTTTTCTGGGCGTCTAAGAATGGTATTCTTTTTTATGATGGTGCTTCGGTTCGTAATCTTACTGAGAGTAATCTTGGTTCGTATTATACGGATAGTATTAAGGGTTTTGATGCTTTTACGCGCCGTATTTACGGGTTTTTCTATAAGGATTATTTGTTTATGACGTTTACGGGGTTTGTGTCTAATTATGCTCCGTTTAGGTATGAGCCGTTGTATGCTGATACGCTTAATAATTCTCCTCAGGGTTTGACGCTTGAGGAAATTCAAACGCTTGATCCATCGTTTACTAATGATGATTTTAGTATTGAGAAGAATACGCCTATTTATTGGCAGCCTTATACTATGTATAAGTCTGAGGGTGTTAATGTTAATGCATATAGTGGTTATTGGGGTGATGATGCTCCTGATGATAATACACCTATTAATAACAAGTGGGGCGAGAGTCCACAGTTTGTTTGGGGTCCCGTAAACTTTGTTGAAAATATGACGTTTGCAATTTACTTGCCTTCTAATGCTATTACTGCTATTAGTAATTTTGATTTTCGTGGGTTTATTAAGTTAGATACTTCTGGTGGTACACTAGGTTATGCGGGTATTAATGCTGTTGATCCGGGTAATCTTACGGGTACATATGCTCGTCTTATTGATGTTGATAGTATGCTTGATCCTACTAATACGCATACGGAATCTGTCGATTCAGAGTTGAGTGAGAATGTAGGTAAGCAGCCGGGATTGTATTATAAGGGTCCTGATTTTTATCTTCAGACTAAGCATTTTACTGTTGGTGATCCGGTTCTTAAGAAGTGGTTTCGTCAGGTTATGCTTAATCTTTATCTTATTGATGGGGCTGTTCGTATGGATCTTGTTGATAATGAAGATAATGATGATATTGATATTACGAAGAAGCGGCAGAGAAATTGGGCTATTCTTCCTGAGACGGGGTATTCTTGGGAGTATTGGGAGTCGCGTTATTTGAATACAATTGCTTCTCCTAATCAGCCTACGTGGGATACTGTTGAGAATCTTAATCGTAATTGGGTTAATCTTTTGAATTCTGAGTTTTCTCGGCGTAAGAAGAAGGTTAGTTGGCGTTATCCGTCTGTTGGTTTTAGGTTGTATCAGATGAATAATTATCGTCCGCCTAATTATCAGGGTGTTCAAAGGCCTCATACTCTTATGATTGATTCGTGGAATATTGGGTTTAAGCCTATGAGAGCGAGTAGGGCATGAGTATGCGTGTTTTTGATTTTTCTACGCCTAAAGGGCAGCAGGATTTTCAACAGTTTATTACGGCACTTATTCGTAATGAGGTTAACTCGTATATTCAACAGGTGTTGTTTGAGCGTAATGCTACTAATATTACGACACCGACAACTAGTGATACTAATCCTTTAACTGGGGCGGCTTATACAACCGCAGAGATTCAGGATTATCGTTTGGATAGATTAGAGCAGGCTACTTTTAGGAGGTGAGTTATGAGTACAGGTTCGACTGAAAATTATGGTTTTCCTTATCCTCTTGGGGATGATAGTCTGTCTAATCTTGCTTTGCGTGTTAGACAATTAGCAGAATATATTGATGAGACTTATGTTGATATGGGGATTCTTTATCCTATTGAGTTGCCTACTGGTCCTCAGGGTTCTCAAGGCGATATTGGTCCTCAAGGTGATATTGGTCCTCAAGGTGATACGGGTTCTCAGGGACCTCAGGGTTCTCAGGGACCGCAGGGTTCGCAAGGGCCTCAGGGCGCGCAGGGTAATGTTGGTGCGCAGGGGTCTCAGGGGGCTACGGGAAGTGAAGGGCCTCAAGGGCCTATTGGTCATCAGGGCCCCCAAGGCGCTCAGGGGGCTACTGGCGCTACGGGTGTTCAGGGCCCTCAAGGACCTCAGGGTGATACGGGCACAACTGGTGCGCAAGGCAGTCAAGGTCCCCAAGGCGCTCAAGGTAGTCAAGGTAATACGGGCCCTCAAGGACCTCAGGGCAATACTGGCCCACAAGGTTCTCAAGGGGCACAAGGCGCTCAAGGAGCGACTGGTTCTCAAGGGGATGAGGGGCCTCAAGGAGAGACGGGGCCTCAGGGCGCACAAGGCGATACCGGACCACAAGGATCTATTGGTGTTACTGGTGCTCAAGGACCTCAAGGAGATACAGGCCCTCAGGGCAATCAAGGAGCACAAGGTCCTGTTGGCCCCCAAGGTGCTACTGGTGCTCAAGGTAGCCAAGGAGCACAAGGCGATATTGGTCCTCAAGGAGCACAAGGCCCCGTTGGTGCTCAAGGACCTCAAGGAGATACGGGTAGTCAGGGCGCTCAAGGCGCACAAGGCGCAACCGGCTCTCAAGGGCCTCAAGGTGCGCAAGGGGCTACAGGACCGCAAGGTGTTGAAGGTCCTCAAGGCGAAACTGGTCCTCAAGGCACTCAAGGCCCTCAGGGTCCGCAAGGAGATACTGGAGCACAGGGAGCACAGGGAGCACAAGGCGATACTGGTCCCCAAGGCGCTCAAGGCCATGTAGGCGCTACTGGTCCTCAGGGCCCTCAAGGTTCGCAAGGCGACACTGGTCCACAAGGAGCGACTGGACCACAGGGCCCTCAAGGCACTCAAGGTAGTCAAGGCCCGCAAGGAACGCAAGGCCCTCAAGGACCTGAAGGTACAAGTATTGATTTTAAGGGTACTGTTGCTACTGTAGGAAACTTGCCTTCTAGTGGTAATGAAATTAATGATGCTTGGATTGTTGAGGCTGATGGTGATCTTTATGTGTGGGATGGTTCTGCGTGGAATAATGTTGGTCAAATTGTCGGCCCTCAGGGTGTGCAGGGGGCGCAGGGCGCTACTGGTGCTCAGGGTGCAACTGGCGCTCAGGGTCCGCAGGGCGCTGTTGGCCCGCAGGGCGCTACGGGCGCTCAAGGCAGTCAGGGGGCTACTGGGGCTGAGGGTCCGGAAGGTCCGCAAGGTGATATTGGGCCCCAAGGACCGCAAGGCACTCAAGGCGATACGGGCGCTCAAGGATCTCAAGGAGCACAGGGCGCTACGGGCGCTCAAGGCGCAGAAGGCCCTCAGGGAGAGGTAGGCCCTACTGGTTCGCAGGGTCCGCAAGGAGCCCAAGGGGCGACAGGTTCTCAAGGCCATCAGGGCCCCCCAGGGGATACAGGCGCACAAGGCCCTCAAGGGGATACAGGCGCTCAGGGTCCTCAAGGCGCGCAAGGAGCACAGGGGTCTACTGGGCCACAAGGCCCGCAAGGGGACACCGGACCTCAAGGACCGCAGGGCGCTCAGGGCGCTGTTGGCCCGCAGGGCGCTCAGGGCGATACTGGTCCTCAGGGACCTCAGGGAGCAACAGGCGCTCAAGGACCTCAAGGCGCTCAAGGCCCGCAAGGGGCCGAGGGTCCGCAGGGAGAAACAGGTGCAACGGGTCCTCAAGGCCCTCAGGGCCCTCAAGGCGAGGCTGGTCCTCAAGGGGCAATTGGTCCTCAAGGGGCTACTGGGGCTCAGGGCGCAACAGGAGCACAAGGTGCAGAAGGGCCCCAAGGCGCAATCGGGCCGCAGGGTGCTCAAGGATCTCAGGGTGCAACAGGAGCACAAGGCGACCAAGGGCCTCAAGGCCCAGAAGGACCACAAGGAGATACGGGTCCTCAAGGCGCTACGGGCACTCAAGGAGCGCAAGGCTCTCAAGGAGCCACTGGTTCGCAAGGGGCTACAGGTTCTCAAGGTGCACAGGGTGCCCAAGGTCCTGCTGGTGATACATTTAGGGTTGTTGCGGATATTACTGCGCGTAACGCTCTTAGCGCGTCTGAGGGCTGGGCTGTATATGTTCAGTCTGATGATAATGTGTACGTATATGATGGTACTAATTGGAAGCAGATTTATCCTGCTGTATGGGGTTAGGAGGTGAGTTATGCCTATTGTAAATGCTACTGATAATTTTGATTTTAATCATCTTGATAAGACTGATCAGGCTGGGTATAATAGTATTAATGGTTTGGTTACTAAGATTGATGAGCAATTGTATACTCTTGCTGTGTTTAATGGGATGGTTGTGGCGTATGATGGTCATGCTGCTGTGCCTCAGGGTTGGTCGGTAGTTTCGGGTAATGGTTTGCCTGCGCTTACTCCTCCGTATAAGTGGATTAAGAAGGATTAATTATGAGTGTTCCGGCTAATGCTATTCAGGGCGGTGTGGCTTTTGATGCTGCTTTGGGTGATGCGAGGAATTTTGTTAATGAGGCTTTTGCTAGGTATGGTTGGCAGTTTCCTACTGCTACTGGGTCTTATACTAGTGCGGCTGCGGGTGAGGCGTTTGATCCTAACCTTGTTTTGTCGTTTGATCCTAATACGGGTGCTATGACTAGTAAGATGCCTACGCAGGCTATGGGTCAGTATGGTACTACGGGTCTTTTTGCTGAGACTTCTCAGGCTGGCGCGTCTGGTGAGGCTGATGTTACTAGTGAGTTGCGTAGTCGTGGTATTATGACTGGTGGTTTGGCGGGTCAGCGCAGGCAATTGGCTGAGACTATGGCTAGTCGGCAGATGGGTGAAGTGACTAGTGAGTTGTTTGGCAGTATCGGCGGTGCGTATGGTAATGTTGGTCAGTCTTATCGTGATTCTCTTATTGATAAGACTACTGTTGCGCAGACGGGTGCTTCTGCGGGTGCAGAGGTTGCGCCTGTTACTAGTGGGTTTGTTCCGCCTGTTGCTCCTCCGCCGGTTGTTGTGCCTCCTACCCCGGTCACTACAGGAACTCCTGCTGGTATGGAAGGAGTTAAACCGGGTACGCCTCAAATTGAACCTGCTACTAATCGTGGTAATTATAATAAAAAGGGCTCTCCGGGAGGTAATGCTCCGGGTAATCCGGCTCCGGGCCAGATTTTTGTTAATCCGCAAAAAGTTAAGTGGGTTTATAGAACACAAGGACCTAATGGTTCTGGTTGGTATAAGAAAGGTTAAGGAGGTGTAGTATGGCAGTTAATCCTAATAATAGGCGTGGGCAACGACAGGCTCCGTATCAGAATTGGGCGCAGAATTATGCGTCTAGTATTTCGCAAGCGTTTAATCCGGCGATTGAGGCTGTTCGTTCTCGCTTAGGAGCATACTTATCTCCTGAGCAGATTGAGGCTAATGTTGGTGGTATGTTTAGTGGGGCGTTGCAGAGTGCTGGTCAGATTGGTGAGCGTTCTGGTGCTGTTACGAATCAACTTACGTCTAATCTTGTTAGTGGTTTGAGTAATCTTCCGGGGCTTGATCCTAATGCTATTCCGTTGGCGATTAGTAGGGCTGGTACTAGTACGGCTAGTGCGGCTGTTATGGGTGAGGCTATGCGTAGTCAGGTTGAGTTGGCTCGTGCTCTTGCTATTCAGCAGGCTAAGGCTCGTCGTGAGGAGGGTATGGCTTCTGAGAATGAGCGGTTGTCTAATTTGATTATGCAGCAGGAGCAGACTAAGACTGATTGGATGCCTTATGCTCAGCAGCGGCAGGGTATGCGTACTACTTCGTTGAATAATCAGCAGATTGTTGCTACGCTTAGGATGGTTCCGTTGGAGCGGCGTAATGCTGTTCTTAGTAATATGTTGTTGAATGCTCAGGTTACTGGTGAGCAACTTAGTAATAAGGCGTTGCGCGCTAAACTTAAGGATTTGGGTGTTACGTTTAGTGATGACACTACGGATCCTGATGGTGGCGATCTTCCTGCTAAGCCTGAATCCTGAATAAACATTAAAGGAGATTAAATGGCTACGTTTGACCCGATGAAGGCAAGGACTCCGGGTAGTCAAACTGCTGTTACTGGTCCGACTCGTGGTAGGGATCCTCAGTCGGCGCTTACTAGTTCGCAGATTACTGCTATGCGGAGGCCACGACGAGTAGAATATAAGTATTTGCCGTCAGGCACTCGCATGACTCCGCGTTATTCGCGGTTTACAAACAGGTATCTTGATAAGAGTATCTACAATTATTTTTCTAATAAGAAGAATTTCCCTAATGGTTTGTCGCCTGATATGATTACTCCGGCTATTAGTCGGATTATTCGTGATGAAACGGGTAAGACTATTCCATATCGTATTCCTAATTCTGAGCGTTATCTTGGCAATTTTGATATGTTTGTTTTTGCTAAGCCGGGTGTTCCGGGTGCTCAGGCGCGACTTGCGGATGTGCGTACGTTTATTGATACTAAGGGCGCTGCGTTTGATCTTAGGCGGTCTGATGCTCAGAAGATGGTTAAGCAGGGCTTGTTGGCGTATGCTACTACGCAAGGCGCTGATTTTAAGCGTCTTATTACTGTTGCAAATCCTGTTGTGTTGCAGAACTTTTTGGCTACTAATTATACGGCTAAGAAGCGTAAGCCTAAGTTTGATGCTGGTGGTATGCGGGTTGATAAGGATCAGGTTGATTATGTTAAGCGTAAGCCTAATTATACTTTTGATGATCGGTTTGAGTATTATCAAGAGTTGTATGGTTTGAATCCGGGTTCTGTTGCTTTTTTGTATGATCCTCAGCGTGAGAAGAATGTTAAGCGTGTTGAGACAAAGACGAAGCAACCGTATATTGAGAAGTCTAAGGATCCTAATAAGGCCGATAAGGTTAAGATGCGGACTCTTACGAATGTTGATTATGAGTTTGATTTTGAGACTATGGCTTCGGAGTATAAGGATTTTCGTGACACGGATATGAAGTGGCGCGAGAAGATTAATGATAAGATTGAGGATGAGGGTGGCGCTCGGGGTTTGGCTCTTTGGAATAAGTATTTGAATGGTAATGCTAATTCTGAGGAGATTGATGAACTTAAGGGTTATATGTACTCGTTTAGTCCTCAGGGTACGTATGCTGATGTTCAGAAGTCTTTTATGGCGGATATTAGTGGTGTTAATTTTAATGATGTTGCTCGTGCTGAGGTTGAGTCTGAGCGGCAGAAGGAACGGGCTGCTGTTGCGCAGAAGCGTCGTATGGAGGAGCAGGCTGAGCAAGCGTTTGTTCGTGAGGAGACTCGTTTAGAGTTTTTTACGGGTGTTACGGATCAGCAATCGTATGCTAATGCTCGTGCTCTTATTATGGAGGGTCGTGGGGCGGATATTCCGATTGATGTGCTGCAAAAGTTAAAGATGGATCTTAATGCGACTACTGGTGGTCGTACGGGTACTACTACTCGTGCTAGTGAGGCGCTTGGTCTTGAGGGTACTGTTGCTGGTAATCTTGCGGATGTTCTTACGGCTGGTCAGACGGCGGGTGCTGAGGCTAATAAGGCTCTTGAGGATGTTCGTAGTGCAGAGTATTTGCGTGATAGTCAAAAGGTTGATTTTATTAATATGGTGAATACGGCTATTGCGAATGGTACGAATGTTGGTCCTGAGGTTGTGTCTCTTGCTAACGAATTTATGAATGATCTTGGTAATGAGCGTTACTCTCAGATTGTTGGTAATAGTCAAGAGTTTCAAGCGTTTCAGCAGGATGCGGGGGCGTATGCTCTTGGTAAGTTGGCAGAGGTTGGTAATGCGGGATCGTTGAGTCCTACGAGTGCTGATACTATTCGTAATAATATGAGTACGTGGCAGGCTACGAATGCTGTTAAGGAGAATCTGGCTAAGAGTATTGTTCGTACTTCTTTGTCGATTCCGTATGGTTTGTATAGTCTTGCTACTGATCCTCTTGATGCTATGGATGCTATTGTTGCGGATTATGAGCGTCGGTATTCTAGTGTTGATGGTTTTGTTGATTCTACGCTTGAGGATCCGCTTGCTCCTATTCTTGATTTGATTAGTCTTGTGCCTGTTGCTGGTCTTGCTGCTAAGAGTGCGCAGATTGCTAAGGTTGCTGCTATGACGACTAAGGCTGGTCGTGCTGGTTTGTCTGCGCGCCAGTTTGCTAAGATGCAGCGTCAGGTGATGACGGGTTCTTCGCCTAATGCTGAGGCTGTTATGAAGATTCTTATGAGTAAGGGCGAGTTTGGCGAGTTGAATCAGTTGTATTCTGCTGGTAGGATTGATGCGGCTGCAACGTTCTTTGAGCCTCGTTATGTGGTGCTTAATGCGGCTGAGGGTATTCCTGATACTGAGGTTAGTGGTGTTGTGAAGGCGCTTGCTGAGCGTCATGCTGCTGAGGCTAAGGATCAAGTGTATGTGCGTATGGCGGGTAATCCTGTTAGTCGCGGTTTTCAGAATCTTACGCTTGGTTTCCAAAAGTCTACGGGTAAGATGGGCATTAATCTTCCGCTGATTGGGTTCCAATATCGTTATGGTAAGGCTTTGCGTGAGGGTAATCCGTTTGTTTCGGATATGGTTAGTCGTGAGTTGATGGTTGAGCGTCAGTTGCAGGAGTTACAGAATGCGGATCTTGATGATGCTGAGCAGATGGCCGCGTGGTATGCTGCTGGTGGTAATGGTCAGGGTTATGCTGCGTTTATGGCGGTTATTAATCGTCGTCTTGATGAGGCTCAGGCTCTTGGCGAGTCGTTTGGTTTGAAGCGTCGTGCTGGTGAGGGCGAGATTCGGATGCTTGAGGTTGATTATGATCGGTATTTGAATGCTGAGTTTGAGCGTCGTTATCGTGATGCTGTTGCTAGTATGA
>Ga0315901_10005239_pt1 | contig 15839 bp, 9 predicted proteins | sample LakEriMetagenome_10_FD_203761 | JGI IMG/M metagenome (GOLD analysis project Ga0315901, IMG submission 203761) | Freshwater fungal communities from buoy surface, Lake Erie, Ohio, United States - Buoy 2 MA116 | ecosystem: Environmental > Aquatic > Freshwater > Lake | place: USA: Lake Erie, Ohio...
GGCACCGAGGAAGGCGAACCGCGACTCGATGCGATCCTCGCCCGCTCCGATCTCGCCGTGGCCAGCGTGAGTTGCATCGAGACACTTGGTTATCACCGCTTGAGCGACGCAGAGCGTCTGGGACTGGAGGCCGCCATCGCGAGGATGACGGTGCTCACGCTCGAAGATGCCGTGGTCGCGCGGGCGATTTCCCTTCGACAGGAACGGAAGATGGGGTTGGCAGATGCCATCATCGCGGCAACGGCGCTGGTGCATCAGTTGCCATTGGTGACGCGGAACGTGGATGATTTCAAACACGTTGCCGGACTGGAAATCGTCAACCCTTTCGCCGAACCGGAAACCGCTTGATGCCCGCGATCAAACGCCGCCCTCACCCTTGGGAGGAGCGCCCTGGGGCGGGCGCGAAGCAATTTGCCCTCAAGACCAAGGGCAACCCCATCGGCGTCGCGGAATACCAACTTCAACCCAAACTCCCTGCCGACATCAAAGGCAAGCTCCCCACCGCCAAGCAACTCGCCGAGGCCTGGAAGAAAGGTTTCGTTGAGACACAGACGACGGATCCACATGGTCCGGACGGCGGGGCGATCTGCGTGAACCGCGGCAACGCATGGGACAGCCACGGGAGAACCTGCAACGCCACGGCCCGCAGCCTGAGCACCGAGGCCTATGCCGGCAGCCAGATTGGCTTCCGGTTGGCCCGGATTGCGACCGGGGATTCCCCCTGGTAAGGGAAAAAGGGGGTCAGAAATATCGTGACCCGCATGTGAGCGCCGGGAACGGCGTGGGCGGGCTGGAGTTCGTCGAGGAGCTGCATCGCGGAGGCCGGAAGATTTCACACTTCCTCTGCCAGGTGAGCGGCGGCGGAATTATCCTAACTCCGGCGATGGGAGGAGCGGATGTCGCGCAAAGGCGCAGAGACGCAAGGGGATGCGTATTGGTTCGCACTCACCCGGTGGGTGAATGCCTGCTTGTTGGCATCTGCTTCTTCTTTGCGCCTTTGCGCGACATCCCATCGCCGGATTTAGGTTAAGTATGAAAGATGGTATGAGGGGGTCTGGCAAGGGTGAGGAGGAAGCGATTGCGCTTCATGATGAGTGTTCAGACCAGTCTGGCCGGTCAAGGATTCGCGGGTTTACGGCGGGGCGGACGCAACGGACGCAACGGGTCAAGCCAGCATCTGGTTGACCACTCTCGCACCCTCGAAGCCGGTGAGTTTGAAGTCGAGCCCTTGGGAGCGATAAGTGAGCCGCTCGTGGTCGAAACCAAACTGCTTGAGGATAGTTGCGTGCAAATCCGGCACGGAGACCGGATCCTTGACGATGCCCCAGCCGATTTCGTCCGTCTGGCCGATGACCTGACCACCCTTGATGCCGCCCCCGGCCAGCCACATTGAAAATGCGAACGGGTGATGGTCACGACCGGAAACCACGCCTGAAGTGGTCTCCCCGAGTGGCGTGCGGCCAAACTCACTGGCCCAGATGATCATCGTGTCATCAAGCATCCCGCGCTGTTTGAGGTCGCGGACGAGCGCGGCGATGGGCTGGTCCGCCATGCCGGCGCAGAAGGGCAGTTCCTGGTTGATGTTGTCGTGATGGTCCCACGAAGCGTGCAGCAGCGTGACGAAGCGCACGCCGCGCTCGACCATGCGGCGTGCGAGCAGGCAGTTGCGCGAGAAGGTCGAGTAAGTCTCCGGCCCGCCGCCGCGCCCGGGATTCTCGCGGGACTTCCGTCCCACGCCATACATGTCCAGCGTCGCCTGCGATTCCTTGCTCAAGTCCATCAGTTCGGGCGTCGCGGCCTGCATGCGGCCAGCCAGCTCATACGCGCCGATGCGCGAAGCGATTTCCGGGTCGGCGACGTGCTTGTGGCGAAGGCGGTTGAGGTCGCCAATCGCGTCGAGGCCGAGGTGCTGCATTTCGTCGGTGAAGCCCGGCGGATTGCCGAGGTTGAGCACCGGGTCGCCCTGGTTGCGAAAGAGCACACCGGCGTAAGTGCTGGGGAGGAAGCCGCTCGTCCACGCGCTTGCGCCGGCGCTGGAGCCGCGGCCCGCGTGCAGGACGACATAAGCCGGGAGGTCGCGCGACTCGTTGCCAAGACCGTAGGTGAGCCATGAGCCGAGCGTCGGGCGGCCGAAGAGCGGCGAGCCGCAGTTCATCATGAGCTGGCCGGGGTGGTGGTTGAACTGCGTCGTGTTCATCGAGCGAACGAGGCAGATGTCATCCGCGATGGAGCCGATGTGCGGGAGCAAATCGCTCATCTCCGTGCCGCACTGGCCGTGCTTCGTGAACTTGCGCGGGCTGCCCATGAGCCGCGCGTCCTTCTTCTTGATGAACGCGAAGCGCACCTTCTCGAGCATGTCGTCCGGCAGCTTCTGGCCGGCCATCGCGTTGAGCTTCGGCTTGGGGTCGTAGAGGTCAATGTGGCTGGGCGCACCCTCGAAGTAGATGAGGATGCAGTTCTTCGCACGCGGCGTGAAATGCGGCGCGCGCGGCGCGAGCGGGTCGGCGGACGGCAAGGCGTAACCCTTCTCGGTCAAGAGCGACGCCAGCGCGAGCGTGCCCATGCCGGTGCTGGCGAGAAAGTCGCGGCGGGTGAGGTTGACGACGTCGGACGGGGACATTTCGGGTTGCAGGTTCATGGCTAATCACGCGTGAAAAATTCATCCAGATTCAGTATCACCCGGCCCAGTGCCACGAGCGTGGCCTTCTCGGGGACTTCGGAGGCGGCTTGCTTCGCGCCGGCAATCTTGGCCGCGCCCTCGGCGTTCGCCTGCGCGAGCTTGAGCTGGGCTTCGTAGAGTTTCAGCAGGCGTGCCAGTTCCTCCGTGCTCGGCGGGCGGGCCAGCGCGCGCTCGAAGCCGTGACGGATGCGCTCGGTGGCATCGGCGGTGGGCACCTCGGCCATGCGCGCGCCGAGCTGCTGCGCGCACTCGAAGAAGACCGGATCGTTCAAGAGCGTGAGTGCCTGGAGCGGCGTGTTGCTGCGCTCGCGGCGTGCACAAGTGGAGTTTGAGTCGGGCGCGTCGAAGGTCATCAGCATCGGATACGGCACGGTGCGCTGGAAGAAGATGTATAGGCCGCGCCGGTTCTTCTCGTCGCCCTTGCTCTCGGTCCACTTCACGGTGCCCGCGTAACCGAGCGCGGCGATGTCTGCCGGCAGAGGCGGACGGATGCTGGGGCCGCCAATCTTCGGGTTCAGCAGGCCGCTCGCGGCAAGGTAGGCGTCGCGCACGGTCTCGGCTTCGAGGCGCAGGCGGTTTTGGCGTGCAAGCAGGAGGTTGTTCGGGTCGCGCTCTTGCAACTCAGGGCGGTTGAGCGAGGCCTGTTTGTAAGTTGCGCTGGTGACGATGGACTTGATGAGCGCCTTGCGGCTCCAACCGAGACGGGGATACTCCGAGGCCAGCCAGTCGAGCAGTTCCGGGTGCGTGGGCTTTTCGCCCTGCTTGCCAAAGTCCTCGACCGTGGCGACGAGGCCGCGCCCGAAGAGGTTCTTCCAGATGTGATTCACCGAGACGCGCGCGGTGAGCGGATTCTCGGGGGCGAACAGCCACTGCGCGAGGTCGAGGCGGTCGGGTTGCGCGGCGCGTGGCTTGAGCGGATGCAGCACGTCGGGCACGGCGGCGTGGACCTCGGTGCCCTTGTTGAGGAAGTTGCCGCGCACATGGACGAAGGTCTTGCGCACACCCGGCTCCTGCTCCTCGGCGAGCACGGCGGCGGTGGTGGCGGACGGGGCGGGAGCTTTCTTGGCGTGGTCGTCGAGCGCGGCTTGCAGTTTCTTGCCTTGCTCGTCCACTTGCTCGCGGAAGAACTTGGCGAGCGCCTCGGTCTGCTTCGCCGTGCGCTGCTCGGGCTTGGCCGCGAGCGCGGCGGCAACTGCATCCGGCGTAAAGTCTGGCTTGAGCGAGCCGCTGGCGTCCGTGGCGGAGAGGCGGAACTGACCGAGCAGGTAGGTCTCCTTGTATTGGTGGTCCAGCGTGAAGACGAGCCGCGCGCCTTCGGGCACGTCGAGCGGCGACTTCAACTCGAAGACCGCGACGTGCGATTTTTGCTGCTGCGGCGAAATCGCCCAGCCGGACGTGTCCTCGCCCTTGAGCGCGGCTTCGATTGGGAACTTGTTTTCCGCGAAGTCTGCCTTCGCGTTGTGCAGCTCCAGTTCCTTCGCCACAAACTGGCCGGGCACAAACAGCTTCACCGCTAACTTGGTCAGCACGAAGTTGCCGTCCTTCGAGCGGCCCACGCCCTTCTTCGGGTCGGGGTCGTCAATGGCCTCCAGCCGGAAGCCGGTGAGCCGCTTGAGCGCGAGTTTCGCCTCGACCGTGTAAGTGTCCGTCGCCGGCACCGCGCCGCCGGCGGTGATGACGGACTCCTTGTCGGCCTTGAGCGTCGTGCCGTTTTTGGCCGCGAGCTTGTCTGGCGTGAGCGTGCGCCACGGGACGGCGTCGATCGAAGCAGTCTTGAGCCACGCGTTGAGCTTCGGTGTGAGTTCGCTCTTCGCGTAGGTGTCGAGCACAGTCTTGAGCTTTGCGGCGTCGGCGTCGTGCGCTTGTTTGGCTTTGTCGTAAGCCACTTGTTGCTCGGCATTCGGAGCGGGGATGGTCTTCTCATTCGCGTTGTTGAAGAAGGCGAACAGCGAATAAAACTCGCGCTGCGTGAAGGGATCGTATTTGTGCGAATGGCACTCGGCGCAGCCCATCGTCGTGCCCAGCCAGACGGTCGCGGTCGTGCTCACGCGGTCCACGACAGCCTTGCAACGGAACTCCTCCTGATCGGCTCCGCCCTCGGTGTTCGTGAGCGTCTGGCGGTGGAACCCGGTGGCAACCTTCTGCGCGCGCGAGGCGTTCGGCAGCAGATCGCCGGCAAGCTGCTGAATGCTAAACTGGTCGAAGGACAAATCACTGTTGATGGCGGCGATGACCCAATCGCGATAGGTGTAGGCGAAAGGACGCGGGCGGTCCTTCTCGTAGCCGTCGCTGTCAGCATAGCGCGCGAGGTCCAGCCAATGGCGCGCCCAGCGTTCGCCAAAGTGCGGCGACGCCAGGAGACGGTCCACGAGCTTCTCGTAGGCGTTCGGCGAAGTGTCACTGACGAACTGGCGGACTTCCTCCGGCTTGGGCGGCAGGCCGAGGAGGTCGAGCGAGAGACGGCGAATGAGCGTCGGGCGGTCGGCTTCGGGCGAGGGGGCGAGCTTTTCCTGCGCGAGACGGGCGCGGATGAACGCATCAATCGGATGCCCCGTCGCCGACACCGTTGGCCGCTTCACCGGTTGATACGCCCAGTGGTCCGATTTCTTCACCGCGAGCTTGCCGTCGTCCGGCCAGACTGCGCCCGCATCTATCCACGCGCGCACTTTACCGATCTCGGCGGAAGTAAGCGGCTTCTCCTTGGGCGGCATGATGTCGATCTCGCCCAGACCCGCGAGCGCGTGGATCAGCTTGCTCTCGGCGCTCTTTCCGGGGATGAAGACCTTGCCGTTGTCGCCACCTTTGAGGGCCGCGACCTTGATGTCGAGGCGCAGGCCGCCCTTCTGCTTTTCCGCACCGTGGCAGGAATGGCACTTGGCAGCGAAGAGCGGCTGGATGTCGCGTGCAAAATCCACCAGGCCGCTGACGGCGGGCGGAAGCTTGCTCAAGTCGAGCGGGGCCTCCTTGGGTTCCGCCGCCGAAAGTGACAAGGCTGCTCCAAACAGGAGGGCAAGGAGAGTTGCGTGCGTGGCCATGGTTATTAGTCTGTCTGCAGAAATTTGCTTTCGCGACCGCCGCACCGGAAACGGTCAGAACGGGAACCGGCGTCGGGGAGTGAGGGGGTCTGGGGGGCAGCGAGGGGTGGCGGAAGGTTGAATGATGAAGGCAGAAGGATGAATGGGAGGTTTCACGCGGCTCCGCAATGAAGATTTCCGGCAGGAGCATGCGGTCGTGGAGGGATTCATGCGCTCAGTTGTTGTTCCCGAGCATGATGACCCGCTCCGCATGGCCAAACTATATTTTTGTAAAGTTTTGGCAGCGGTTTTGAAGCGAGACTGGAGGCGGGAGACTTCAGGTTGAAGGTGAGGGCATCAGAGTGGCACCACTCGCCCCAGTCGGAATCGAGGAAAAAGGACAAGGGACAGACTGATAGTCAGCGGGACGCGGTGAAAGGCGCGCTGGCTGATTTTCCGTGAGTGCATTGCCGGATGTAAATCCCTGTCCGCCGGTCACCCTATCCCAACGGCAGATAGATGACATGGCCGCGCGCATCCGCTTCTCCGCCGGTTTTTGCCACCAACTCGAGGTCGGCGATGCACTGGCCGATGGAAACCTGAAGCTGATGGGCATAGACGATGGCGGTGGAGCGATAATGCCAAACGCAGTTGAAAACTGGTGGATTTAGAAAACGGCGCTGAGGCGCAACAGACACTCTGCATCGAGGGCCAAAGGCCCGGTGATATGCCAGCCCAGGGAAAGCGAGTGCGCCGTGTGAGGGCTGTAAGGCCCTTTTACGCGGGAACGAGCGCAGCCCTGGGTCTGCGGTCCAAAAAGGACAAAGCCCTGAAGGGGCGCGACAGCGGAGAGCCATGGCGCCGCCCCTTCAGGGCTTGGACTGTTTATTGTCGTGACCCAGGGCGTTGCCCTGGGCTGGCATGTCACCGGGCCTTTGGCCCTCGATACATCGGCGTCTCAACCGTTTTTCGGCTATCAGCCGGTTTTCACCTTGAATTGGTACAACGTAGGCGCTGCGCGACCGCACGCCGCATCTTGCGCAGACTCGTGCCGTTCACATTTCTTTTACAACTTCGGCACGTCCGGCTGACAACGTGCGCGGCTGCCATCGGGTAGCGTCGCGGGACTTGAGACTGCGCATTTTCTCCATCACCTGCCTGAAGGCGGCGACGACTTCCGGTGCGGGGAGGTCCCCAAATCGCGGGGTTGAACAGCGCGGACTCAAGACGCCAGAATGAAAACGATCCCCAACCCGACATCTCCTATGAAAACACGACTCACGCTTGCCATCCTGTTTCAATTTTTCCTGATGCCCTGCATGCTGCTCGCGGCGGGCAAGCGTGACGCGATGTGGAAGGAAGTCACCGACGCCGAGGGCAAGGGACTGCCGAAGACGGCGATCGAAAAGCTCGGGCCAATCATCCAGCAGGCGATGGCGGAGAAGGCTTATCCCGAGGCGATCAAGGCGGTCGCTCGGAAGATTGCATTCGAGGGGCAGATCGAGGGGCAGAAGGCGGAGGAAAAAATCACGCGCCTGGAGGCTGAGATTGCGAAGGCGCCGAAGGAGATGGTGCCGGTGATGGATGCGATCCTCGCGGACTGGTACTGGCATTATTTCCAGCAGAACCGCCACCGCTTCATGCAGCGCACTGCGACGGCGGAGGCGCCGGGGAAGGACATCACGAGCTGGGATCTGCCGCGGATTTTCGCCGAGATTGACAAACAGTTCACGAAGGCGCTCTCGGCGGAGGCGGAGCTGAAAAAAATCAAGGTCGCGGATTACGACGAGCTGCTGCAAAAGGGCACTGTGCCGGACAGCTACCGGCCCTCGATGTTTGATTTCATCGCGCACGAGGCGCTCGCATTTTACACGTCGGGCGAGCAGGCGGGATCGAAGGCGGAGGACTCGTTTGAGATTTCGGCGGAGAGCCCGATCTTTGCAGCGCCTGCGGAATTTTTGAAATGGGAGCCGGCGACGACGGACAAGGATTCTATCTCGCTCAAGGCGATCCGGCTTTACCAGAACCTGATGCGTTTCCACGCGGAGGATGCGGACAAGTCGGCGTTGCTGCACGGCGATCTGGAGCGGCTGATCCTCGGGAAGAACAAGGCGTTCGGAGAGGAGAAGAATGCGCGCTACAAGGCGGCGCTGAAGCGATTCGTGGACGAGTGGGCGGATCATGAGATCTCCGCTTGGGCACGCTCCGAATGGGCGCATGTGCTGCACGGCGAGAACGAACTCGTGGAGGCGCACAAGATCGCGAAGCAGGGCGAGCAGACGTATCCGAACAGCATCGGTGGAAAGCAGTGCTTCAATCTCGTGCGGCAGATCGAAGCGAAGTCGTCGCGCGTCGAGACGGAGCGCGTGTGGAATGCGCCGCTGCCGACGATTGACGTCCACTACCGGAATCTCACGGACATCCATTTCCGGCTGGTGAAAATGGACTGGGTGGATCGCGTGAAGCGCTCGCAGGGAAATCCGCAGTGGCTGAACCCGAACGACCGCAAGGAGCTGCTGCGCGCAAAGCCGGAGATCGAGTGGTCTGCGAAACTGCCCGCGACGGATGATTTCCGCGAGCGCGTGGAGGAAATCCCCGCGCCGAAGGATGTGAAGGCTGGCTTCTATTTTCTGATCGCGAGCCACGACAAGGGATTCACCGAGGCGAACAACATGGTTTCATTCACGGATTTCTGGGTGAGCGATCTTGCGCTCGTGATGCGCTGGCAGTGGGGCGATGAAAAGGTCGAGGGCTTCGCGCTGGAGGCGAATTCGGGCAATCCGATCGAGGGCGCGGACATCCAGTTCTGGGTGCAGGAGAACAATGGGAAATTCAGTGCAGGGCCGAAGACGAAGTCGGATGCGAACGGACGCTTTTCCGGCCAGACACCGCAGGGGCGGGGGGCGTTCGTCCACATGACGCATAAGGATCAGCAGCTTGCCTCGGGCAACGCATATTCGAATCACCGTCAAAACCGTCAGCCCGATGTGCATTCGCAGACGATTTTCTTCACGGACCGCTCGCTGTATCGTCCGGGGCAGACGATCCAGTACAAGGGCATCTGCATCCGCGCGGATCGGGACAAGGACGACTACAAGACGCTCGGCGGGCAGACGCTCACGGTGATTTTTCAGGACGTGAACGGGAAGGAAGTCGCGCGGGCGAAGCACACGGCGAACGACTATGGATCGTTCAGCGGCAGCTTCACCGCGCCGCGCGACCGGCTCGCGGGGCACATGATGATCCGCACCGAGGGCGAGCCGCACGGCGGTGCTGGATTCAACGTGGAGGAATACAAGCGGCCGAAATTCCAGGTGACGATGGATGCACCGAAGGAGGCGGCGAAGCTGAACGCGAAAGTCTCGGTGCCCGGTAAGGCGACCGCCTACACGGGCGCGGCAATCGGCGATGCGAAGGTGAAGTATCGCGTGGTGCGCGAGGTGCGTTTTCCGATTTGGTGGGGCGCGTGTTTCTGGTGGCGGCCCATGCCGGCGCAGGGCGCGCAGGAGATCGCGCACGGCACGGCCGTGACGCAGGCGGATGGCGGATTCGTGATCGAGTTCGATGCGAAGCCCGATGCCGCCGTGGCGGAAAAGGACGAGCCGACTTTTCACTACACGGTCCATGCGGACGTGACGGACACGACCGGCGAGACGCGCTCGGGCCAGCGCAGTGTGAATGCGGGCTACACGGCGTTGCAGGCGTCGCTCTCCGCGGAGGAATGGCAGACGGACGGGAATCCGGTGGAGGTGAAAATTTCCACGCAGACGCTCGACGGCGACGGCAAGTCGGCGCTGGGGACTTTGAAAATCTACCATCTCAAGCAGCCCGACAAAGTCGTGCGTGCGAGCCTGCACGGTCGCGTCTCGCCGATGCCGCGTCGCGGCAGGGTGGGCGGAGGAAAAATCGTGCCCGCCGGCATTCCGGGACCGACGCCCGATCCATCGAATCCGAATTCATGGGAACTCGGCGCGGTCGCGGTGGAGCGCGCGTTCACGACGGACGGCGCGGGCAAGGGGGCGCTGTCGTTCAAGCTCGGTGCAGGGCCGTACCGCGCGATGCTGGAGACGAAGGATCGCTTCGGCAAAAAGGTGACGGCGCAACTGAACGTGCAGGTGCTGAAGCTCGACAACAAGAGCCTCGCCGTGAAAATCCCGAACCTCGTCGCAGCGCCGAAGTGGACGCTGGAACCGGGCGATGAATTCATGGCGCTCTGGGGCACGGGTTACGACACGGGCCGCGCGTTCATCGAGATCGAGCACCGCGGAAAGATGCTCCAGAGTTTCTGGACGGAACTCGGGCTCGCGCAGCAGCAGGTGAAACAGAAAGTATCCGAGGGGATGCGCGGCGGCTTCACGCTGCACGTCACGATGGTGCGTGAGAACCGCGCCTACCTCACTTCGCGCCACGTGGACGTGCCGTGGAGCAACAAGCAGCTCACGGTGAAGTGGGAGCATTTCGTTTCCAAAATGGAGCCTGCGCAGAAAGAGACGTGGACCGCGGTGGTCACTGGCCCCGATGCGAAGAAGGCCGTCGCGGAGATGGTCGCTGCGCTCTACGATCAGTCGCTCGATGCGTTCCTTGCGCACCAGTGGCAGAAGGCATTCGCGGTCTTCCGGCAGGACAATTCTTTCCGGCAGTCGCAATTTGAGAATTCGCTGCGACAGCTCAATCATTTGCAGGGCGGATGGCCGCTGGAACAGAAGGGCGTGGACATCTCGTATCGCCGCTACCCGGACGCGATCTCCGCGAACATCTGGAACAACTATATGCAGTTTGGCCGGAACCGCGGGATGGCGCTGGGCGGAGGGATGCCGATGCCGATGGCGAGCGCCCCGATGGCCCCGATGGCGGAGGATGGTGCGCCGATGATGAGGAAAGCTGCGAACGGCGAGGCGCTGGCGGACAAGCTGGCTTCGAATGCGCTCGGGGCGGTAAGGATGGAAATGCAGTCTGCCGACAAACCGGGCGGCGGCGCTGTGCCGCCTGCTCCACCCGCACCCGATCTCGGCAAGGTCTCCGCGCGGAAAAATCTGAACGAGACGGCGTTCTTTTTCCCGCACCTGCTGGCGCGCGAGGATGGCTCGGTGGCGATGGAGTTCACCATGCCCGAGGCGCTGACGACTTGGAAATTCATGGGCTTCGCGCACGACCGCGATCTGCGCGCGGGGTTCATCGAGGACAAGGCGATCACGGCGAAGGAAATCATGGTGCAGCCGAATCCGCCGCGCTTCCTGCGCGAGGGCGATGCGCTGGAGTTCACGGTGAAAGTGTCGAACCAGTCGCCCACGCGCCAGCAGGGCTCGGTGCGGCTCGCACTTTCAGATGCGCGCACAGGCAAGCCGGTGGATGCGCAGTTTGAAAATGCAAAGACGGATCTGAATTTCGATCTGCCTGCGAGTGAGTCGCGCAGCTTCTCGTGGAAGCTGAAGGTGCCCGACGGCGCGGACCCGCTGAGCTACAAGGCGGTCGGCTCCACGGGCCGGCTCTCAGACGGCGAGGAAGGCCTGCTCCCGGTGCTCTCGCGGCGCACGCTTGTGACGGAGTCGCTGCCGCTGCCCGTGCGCGGACCGCAGACGAAGAAGTTTGAATTCACCAAGCTGATCGAGAGCGGAAAATCGGACTCGCTGAAGTCGCAGACGCTCACGGTGCAGATGGTGTCGAACCCGTCGTGGTATGCGGTGATGGCGCTGCCGTACCTCATGGAGTTTCCGCACGAATGCACGGAGCAGACGTTCAACCGGCTCTACGCAAATGCGCTCGCGCGGCACATCGCGGCATCCGATCCGAAAATCCGCGGCGTCTTTGATCAGTGGAAAGGCACGCCCGCGCTGGACAGCCCGCTGGAGAAAAATCAGGACCTCAAGTCCGTGATCATCGAGGAGACGCCGTGGGTGCGGCAGGCGCAGGCGGAGAGCCAGGCGCGACGCAATGTGGGCATTCTCTTTGACGACAACCGGCTCAACACCGAGACCGCGCGGCTGCTGCGCAAGCTCGGCGAGATGCAGCACGGCGACGGAATGTGGCCGTGGTTCCCCGGCGGACACGGCAACGAATACATCACGCTCTACATCACGACGGGCTTCGGCCGGCTGCGGCATCTCGGCGTGAAAATTGACACGACGCCCGCGCTCAAGGCGCTCGGCGCGCTCGACGGCTGGATCGAAAAAACATACCGCGAGATTTTGAAGCACGGCAAAAAAGAGGACAATCACCTCAGCGCGACGATCGCGTTTTACCTCTATGGCCGCAGCTTTTTCATCGGCGAAAAACCGGTCCCGCCGCAGCACAAGGAGGCTGTGGATTACTTCCTCGGCCAGGCGCGCAAGTTCTGGCTGAAGCTGGATCGCCAGTCGCAGGGGCATCTCGCGATTGCGCTCACGCGCTTCGGCGACAAGCCGGCGGCGCAGGGCATCATGAAATCCATCAAGGAATTCTCCGTGGAGAATGAGGAGATGGGGATGTTCTGGCGCGACACCGAGGCGTCGTGGTGGTGGTACCGCGCGCCGATCGAGACGCAGGCGCTCATGGTCGAGGCGTTCGACGAAGTGATGGGCGATGCGAAGGCGGTCGAGGACTGCAAGGTGTGGCTTTTGAAGCAAAAGCAGACGCAGGACTGGAAGACCACGAAGGCCACCGCCGACGCGATCTACGCGCTGCTGCTGCGCGGCGACAACGCGCTCGCATCCGACGAACTCGTGCAACTCACGCTCGGCGGCGAGGCGATCAAGCCCGAGAAAGTTGAAGCCGGCACCGGCTTCTACGAGCAGAAATTCGTGCGCGGCGAGATCAAGCCGGAGCAGGGACACATCACGCTCAAGAAAGTGGACAAGGGCGTCGCGTGGGGCAGCGTGCATTGGCAATACCTCGAGGACATGAGCAAGGTGACGGCCTACGAAGGCACGCCGCTGAAGCTCACAAAGACGCTTTTCACGAAGCAGAACACGAAGAAAGGCCCGGTGCTCGAACCCGTGAAGGGCGCGGTGAAAGTCGGCGACGAACTCGTCGTGCGCATCGTGCTGCACACGGATCGCGACATGGAATACGTCCACCTCAAGGACTATCGCGGCAGCGGCACCGAGCCGGTGAATGTGCTCTCCAGCTACAAATTCCAGGACGGTCTCGCCTACTACGAATCCACGAAGGACACCGCGAGCCACTTCTTCATCGATTACCTGCCGAAGGGAAACTACGTCTTCGAATACTCGACGCGTGTCGTCCACAAGGGGCGCTACCAGACGGGCTTTGCGGGCATCCAGTGCATGTATGCGCCGGAGTTCAACAGCCACTCGGAGAGCATCTGGGTCGCGGCGGAGTAAGCCATCACGCGGGGCGCAATACAAAGACCACGCAAAAAGAGACCAACATGAAACTGATGAGAATACTGTGCAGTCTGTGGATCGTGCTGGCTGGCGTCGGTGTCGCAGGGGCTTCGGGTGAAGCGGACCTGATGCAGAAACATTACCCGCACGGCACCCACAAATTGAAAACCGACAAGGCCAGCGACTCCATCACATGGGCGAGCGAAACCCTCGACAACGACAGCGTAAAGCGTGAGACGCTGAATTTCGTCACCCTCGATGAGTTCAAGGTGGCCTTCCTGAAGGCGAGGCTCCACAAGGCCGCCTACATCGAGATTGCCGGGGTGTGGGAACAGTCGGTGTTTGCGAAGACCAATCCCAGACAGAATGAGGCGTTGCTCGGGTTCATCCGAGCGAATGGTTACGAAGAAAGCGGTTATGCGAGCCTCAAAAAGTATTACCGGCCGAGCGGCCACCACTTTGTTGACGCGATTCGTTCCGAGGGCACAGTTTTGTGGAGTTCCTCGCAGATCAAAGGCGACCGCATCATCAAGCAGAAGCGAGAGTTTGCCTCGGTGGAGGAATTCAAGAAGGCCTTCAGCGATGCCGGAATCGACAAGCAGGCGGAGATTGATGTGCATGTCCGCGCAGTGAAATTCGAAGGGGCCACGGCGCGGGCGAACGCGATTCTCGAGTATCTCAAAGCGGAGGGATACAAATCGGTCGGTGGAGTTTCGAATTAGGGCTAGATGGCGCTGTCCGAGGTGGGGGCGAAACGTCCTGCGCACCGACCGCGACATGGAATACATTCACCTCAACGACTATCGTGGCAGCGGCACCGAGCCGGTGAATGTGCTCTCAAGCTACAAATTCCAGGACGGTCTCGCCTACTACGAATCCACGAAGGACACCGCGAGCCACTTCTTCATAGATTACCTGCCGAAGGGAAACTACGTCTTCGAATATTCGACGCGCACGTCCACAAGGGGCGGGTTTCGCTGCGCACCATTTGTGCGCGACTGCGCTCAGCCCCGGTCGTCGGTAAAAAAGACGCGCGGGCCGCTGTCGGTGCGGACTTTTTTCTGGAGCTGCTTCATCACGCCGCGCGCCCAGTCGGCGCCGGCCTCGGTGCTGTAGTGGACGCCGTCGCTGCCGGTGCGGCCGTTCACGTAATGGGTCAGCGGAATCGAATCTATGTAGTCGAAGCGCCAGGTCTTCGCGGCCCTCGCGATGAGCTGACGCACGACATTCTGCACGGCCTTGGAAAATTTCGTCGTGTCCGGCGGCAGGATCCAGATCACCTGTTTGCCGCGCAGCGAGGCGGCGAGGCGGTCCAGCGCCTTGGCCATCTTTTTGATCTCCTCGTCGCTGTTGCGCCCCAGCAGGTCGTCGAACCAGTTCGTGCCGAGTTGCACGATGACGACCTGCGGTTTGTGCAGCCAGAGCAGCTTGTCAATCTTCGGTGTCTCGACCGGCGGCGGGCGGCGGCCATCCTTGTAGTCGAGCACCAAGGTGCGCTGCGGCGTCCGCTGGCGGAAGCCGCACTTGGTGACATGCGGGGGCTCGATGGTGAGCCAGTGCTGCGGGGCCGAGCCGCACGAGCCATAGACGAACACGTTTTCCGTGCCGTAGCGCGAGACGAGCAGATCCTGCAGCGTCTCGCCGAATCCGCCGACGGTGAGCGAATCGCCGATGACGAGGATGCGTCCGGCGTTTTCGCGCGCCGGTGCGTGCGTGCAACTGAGGATAATCGCGGCGAACAGCGCGCAGAGAAAGCGGATGGGATTGGGCATGAGGTGTGGGGTGGGTGCTCCGGCAATCACTTGCCGCGCGAGGGGAGCTTACGGTCGTCCGCGACCTGGATGAAAGGCAGCAAGTCGTTGTGCTCCGTCTTGTCGCTCGACTTGATGGCCCCCCAAGGCGTCTCGTCCACGTCCCGCAGGCGCAGTTCATACGTGTCGCCGATCTTATATTTTCCGAGCGACTGCGGCTGGCGGTGGATGTGCGCGGGGTGCATCACGAGGACCTGCTTTTCCTGGTAATCGCCTTTGACCACCTTCACGACGTCGTACACGTAGGCCACGAGCGATTCATGGTACGGCGCGAATTGCTCGGGGCGCAGCGGAGGGGATTTGAAAGTGAGCCTGCCCTTGATCACGAGCGCCTTGTCGTCCCCGGCAGGGTTCGCGACCGGCGGCTTTTCCTCGTCCGGCACCTGCGCGGTGATCACGGGCGGCAGCGATTGAAAAGTGAGGTCGCCCATCACGCGCTCGAAGACGCGGTCGGCCCAGCGGTTCATGTCCGCGCCGCCGAAGTGCTCGTGGTCGCGCTGCAATCCGGTGAAGGGGTAGGTGACCAGCGTGCGGCTATCAATCGCCGTGGCCGCGGGCGCGGTGAATTTCACGCAGCGTTCAAAGACGAAGTCCTGAATCTCGTCCGTCATCCGGCCTGAGGTCGGCGATCCGATCCAGTAGATCTTGCGCAGCGAGGTGTGCGTCTTCAGCACCTCGCGCATGAAGGGCACGATGTGGCTTTTCAGCGCCTTCTCGTGCCGCTCCGGGTTGATGGATTTTCCGTCGGTGAAAAGGTCGAAGAGGTTCGTGCCGGTCTGGATGATGAGGATGTCCGGCTCGGTGCGGCCGAGCAGATCCTCGACTTTCGGGACCGGGTGCGCCTTGGGTTTGGAGCCGCGCTTGTTGCCGTAGGTGTCGTTCACAATGATCGGGCCGCCGTCTTCGTCGGATTCGATGGTGAAAAATCCGCAGCACGACTTCGCATTCGTGTAGCCGCCGGCTTTTAGCCAGCTCAGCGGAACGGTGCCGCAGGTCATGTAGGTGAAGACCC
>Ga0315901_10005243_pt1 | contig 15835 bp, 13 predicted proteins | sample LakEriMetagenome_10_FD_203761 | JGI IMG/M metagenome (GOLD analysis project Ga0315901, IMG submission 203761) | Freshwater fungal communities from buoy surface, Lake Erie, Ohio, United States - Buoy 2 MA116 | ecosystem: Environmental > Aquatic > Freshwater > Lake | place: USA: Lake Erie, Ohio...
ACGACAAGGTGCTCGCCAACGAGGAGGTCCGCAGCGTGATCTCGGCCATCGGCGCCGGGATCGGAGACGAGGCCGACCTCGGCAAGCGCCGCTACGACAAGGTCGTGATCATGACCGACGCCGACGTCGACGGCTCCCACATCCGCACGCTGCTGCTGACCTTCTTCTACCGGCAGATGTATCGACTGGTCGCGGAGGGGCACGTCTACGTGGCCCAGCCGCCGCTGTTCCGCGTGCGTTCGAAGAAGAGCGTCTACTACGTGCAGACCGAAGAGGAGATGAAGAACCAGCTCCTCGATCAGGGCCTCGGCGAGGGCGTGTTCCTGCCGGGCGACGGCCGCGAGGTCGCCGGCGACGAGATGCAGAAGCTGTGCCGCACGCTCGCCGGGCTCGAAGACGCCCTGGTGGCGCTCGAGAAGCGGGGCATCAGCCTGCGGGACCACGCCGCCCGCCGTGATGCGGCGACCGGCAAGCTGCCGATGTACCACGTCTACTACGGGCTCGAGGAGCGCTGGTTCACCAGCCGCGACGAGCTGGAGCAGTTCGTCACGGGCAAGGAAAAGGCCGCCGGCGGCGAGTTGCAGGTGGGGCGGATCGAGGAAGCCGAGGCGGTGGGCGACACCACCCCCGGCACCGCGCCAGGCACGGGGGACGATCAGCTCGTGGTCATCGATCTGCACGAGGTGCGGAGCGTGAATGCCGGGCTCAAGGAGCTCGAGACCATGGGCTTCGGCATCGAGAGTCTGATGCCGCAGGACCGCACCGGCAGCGAGGCGCCGCGGTACACGCTCCGCCGCGGCGAGAACGAAATCGGCCTGGAGGACCTGCGTGGCCTGCTCACGGCGGTGCGTCGGGCCGGCGAGAAGGGACTCTCCATCACCCGCTTTAAGGGTCTCGGGGAGATGAACGCCGAGGAGCTCCGCGACACGACCCTCGATCCCAAGAACCGCACCCTGCTGCGGGTGACCATGTCCGACGCGGCGGCGGCCGACGACCTGTTTCGCGTGCTCATGGGCGAGAAGGTCGAGCCACGCCGCGAGTTCATCGAAAAGCACGCCTTGGACGTCAAGAACCTCGACGTCTGACCGTTCGCCTGCCGATTGATACCCTGAAGGAGACCACCATGCCCAAGCAGTCCGTCGCCGATCTGGATCCCGCCGGCAAGACCGTCCTCGTGCGCGTCGATTTCAACGTCCCGCAGGACGACTCCGGCGCGATCACCGACGACCGGCGGATCCGCATGGCCCTGCCGTCGATCCGCTCGATCCTCGACCGGGGTGGCAAGGCGGTGCTGATGTCGCACCTCGGCCGTCCGGCCGGCAAGGGCTTCGAGGCCGAGTTTTCCCTGGCCCCGGTGGCCAAGCGGCTCGGCGAGCTGCTTGGACGTCCCGTGGCCCTGGCGGGTGACACCGGCGGGCCCGACTCTCATGCCCAGGCCCAGGCCCTGCCGGCCGGTGGCGTGCTCGTGCTCGAGAACGTGCGGTTCAACAAGGGGGAGAAGAAGGGGGACGACGCCGCCTACGTGCAGGGCCTGGCGACGCTCGCCGACGCCTACGTCAACGACGCCTTCGGCACCTGCCATCGCACGGAGGCGAGCATGCACGCCGTGCCCGTGGCGATGAAGGCCTTGGGGAAGCCGGCCGTATCCGGGTTCCTCGTGGAGAAGGAGATCCAATACCTCGCCGATGCCATCGCGCAGCCGCGGCGGCCCTTCGTGGCGATCCTCGGCGGCAAGAAGGTGTCGGACAAGATCGCCGTGATCACGAACCTGCTCTCGATCTGCGACCACGTGCTCATCGGCGGCGCCATGGCCTACACGTTCTCGCTGGCCCAAGGGGGCAAGACCGGCACGTCGCTCGTCGAGCACGACAAGCTGGAGCTCGCCCGGGAGCTGCTCGCGAAGGGGCAGGGAAAGCTCGTCCTCCCGGTCGACACGCATTGTGCCGACGATTTCTCGGCGGCCGCGAACAAGCGGATCGTGCCGGCGGGTGAGATTCCCGACGGCTTCGAGGGGCTCGACATCGGTCCGGAAACGGCGCGGAAGTATGCCGCCATCATCCGCACCGCCGGGACGGTCGTGTGGAATGGGCCGATGGGGGTGTTCGAAATGCCGCCGTTCGACGCCGGCACGAAGGCCGTGGCCGATGCCGTGGCGGCGGCCACCGCACAGGGCGCGATCACGATCATCGGTGGCGGCGACTCGGCCGCCGCGGTCGAACAGCTCGGCTACGCCGACAAGGTGAGCCATGTCTCCACCGGCGGCGGCGCGTCGCTGGAGATGCTCGAGGGCAAGGCCTTCGAGACGGTGGCCGTGCTTGACGACAAGTGACCGCTACATCCCGGCCGTGTCGGTCGGCCGGGGCGTGGCCGGGCCCGCCAGCTGGCGATCCGCCGCCTGCTCGGCATACGCGCGGTCGTGGGGGCTGAGCCGGTCGAGCGGCACGCTGACCGTCCGCCCGTCCGCCTTGCGAATCTCGGCCGTGGCTTCCCGCACTGCCTGGAGCGTGCCGACGACCGCATAGCGGCCGGTGGCGTCGATCCACCTGCGGGCGGGTTCCGCGGACGAGAACGGGTCGCTCGCGGGAGCCGGCTCCTCGATGGTCTCGTTCGCGGCAGGTTCATCCGCAGCCGGCGGCGGCGTGATGTCCGCAGCGGGTGCCGGGACGGCGGCGTCATCGGCGGCCGGCTCGTTTTGCACCGGCTCGGCAGGGGCCGGTTCGGCCGCCCCGGCGTTGTCGGCAGACGGATCAGCGGCAGGGACAGCCGGATCCGGGACCGTCGTGGGCTCGTCGGGAGCCTCGACGGGAGCTGGCTGGGGAACTTCGGCGGTGGCGGGAGGCACCGGGGTCGCCTCCACCTCCTCGAAGAGATTGGGCTCGGCGGGCTCCTCGGCCACGACCGGCGGCGCCACTTCCTCTTTCGCCGCTTCCAGCCCGGCCGGCTCCTTGGGCGTGGCCGGCTCCGGGGGGACGGCCGGGCTGTTCGTCACGTCCTCGGCAGGTGGTGCCGCCGGTTCGGCGACCGGCGGCGCGGGTGGCTCCGGACGCAGTTCGGGGATGACCGGCTCGGCCGCAACGGGATCCTCGGGTGCGGATTCTTTCACTCGCCCGGCCTGCTTTTCCGGAGCGGGCACAACGGGCTCGGGAAACAGCGGTTCGACGGGCGTGTCGGCTGATGCCGGCTGCACGGCCCGCTCCGCCGGCGGGCGCGGATTGACGGGCTGTGGTTCGGCCACGGACACGACCGACTGCTCGCCTTTCGCCTCCGGCACGGGCTCGATGGGCGCGGGCGGGCGGACCGGTTCCGCGGCCGCCGTCGCCTGCGGGGCAATGCTCTCCGCCACCACTGCCGGCGGCTGGAAGACCGGCTGCGTGGCGGGCGCCGCCACGACCGGAGCGGACTCCGCCGCCATCACCGACCGCCCGGTGACGACGGCTTCAGTCGCCACGTGAACGACCGCTTCGCCACAGCATTCCACGACCGGGCCGCAGACGATCTCCTCCACGAAGTGCCCCGCGCCGCAGGCTCCGGGACCGAAAACCACCCGATCCATGCGGGGAGCAATGGACGCTCCGCACCCCACGGCGACGTCCGCCACCACGACGGCCCTCGACCATCCACCGTGGTAGGCGGGCGCGGGCGGACAGCCATACACGGCATGGACGCGGTGGGCGTGACGCAGATGCCAGCAGGCTCTGGCCGTGTCGACCGAAAGCGAGAAGATCAGAACCGCCACGAGCAGGGAGTGGAGCGGCCGACGCACGAGTCACCTCCGGGAGAGTCATCCGGCATCGATCGGACGCGGCCGCCACCGCCGCATCGCCCGCCGAACCCTTCTATGCTAATTCCCGTTCTGCCGACCGGCAAACGCCGCTGCCTCACGCCGCAGGACCGGCACGACCCCACCTTTTCGGCGGCACGCCGCCGCCGGGTCGTTGGGCCGGCGCAACAAAAAGGGCCGTGGCGACCTTGGCCGCCACGGCCCCATGAATCGATCCTGTCGTCCGCCTGCGAACGGGGTAGAACACTGCGAGACTGATGCGGATCGTGCCCGGCGGCAATGCCGCGGGGCGTCAGGGGATCCGGATCAACGCAAAGGGGTTGGCACCTCCGACGGAATGCGGCGACAGGTCGAATTTCGCTGGCCGTTTCATCGACCTGTCGCGTCCGCCGCCTCCACCGAATCTCCGTGACGGCCCTACGATCGGCATCTCCGGTCAACCGGCGGTCACGAGCACCCCATGCTGTTGCCGCAGTTGTGGCACAGATAACAGTTGCCGTTGCGGACCGTGATCGAGCCGCAGTTGTCGCAGGCCGGCGCGTCGATCTGGAACTTGGCAAACTGGGTCTGCCGGTCGGCCGGGCTGGCGGACGGGTCGACCGCCATCTTGAGGCCGGCCCGCTCCAGCAACGCCGCCGACGCCTTGCCGCCGGTTTTCGGCGCCATCGCGGTGGTGGCGTGTCCGTTGGTGCCCGCCGGGTGCTTCCCGCGGTTCACGGTCGCCTCGCCGGTGCTCTTGGCCTTTCCTTGACCATCGGCCAGCCCGCTCGCCGTCGTGGCGGCGGGCTTGCGCTCTGTTTCCGTGTCTTCACCAGCGGCGGCCTCCTCGCCGCCGCCATACCCGCCGGGCCGGTTCGCCTCGCGATAGCCCGGAATGAACTCGGTGCCCATCCAGCGGAAGAGATAGTCGACGAGGCTCTTCGCCACCGGGATGTCGGGGTTCTTCGTGTAGCCCCACGGCTCGAACCGCGTGTGCGAGAACTTCTTGACATACACCTCCAGCGGCACGCCGTATTGCAGGCTCATCGACACGGCGGTGCCGAAGGCGTCCATCAGGCCGCCGATGGTGCTGCCTTCCTTCGCCATCGTGATGAACAGTTCGCCCGGCCGCCCGTCGTCGTACAGGCCGACGGTGATGTAGCCCTCGTGGCCCCCCACGTTGAACTTGTGGGTCACGCTGCGCCGGGTGTCGGGAAGCCGTTCCCGCCGCGGCGCGGCGGTCACCTTGGCGGCCGCCTTGTCGGTCTCGGTGCTGGTGTTGAGCGGCTGGCTCTCCTTCGATCCGTCGCGATAGATGGCCAGTGCCTTGAGCCCCAGCCGCCAGCCTTCCATGTAGGCGCCGGCGATGTCGGCGGGTGTGGTCTCCCGCGGCATGTTCACCGTCTTCGAGATCGCCCCGGAGATGAACGGCTGGGCTGCAGCCATCATTTTCACGTGCGCCTGCCAGGCGATGCTCCGCTTGCCGAGCCGCGGCTTGAAGGCACAGTCGAAGACGGCCAGGTGCTGCTCCTTGAGCCCGGGGGCACCCTCGATCGTGTCGTTCTTGTCGATGTAGGCCAGCACGCCTTCGACCGTCGGCTCGTCATAGCCGAGCGTTCGCAGCGCCAGCGGCACGGTCTGGTTGACGATCTTCAGCATGCCGCCGCCGGCGAGCTGCTTGTACTTCACCAGGGCGATGTCGGGCTCGATGCCCGTCGTGTCGCAGTCCATGAGGAAGGAGATCGTGCCGGTGGGGGCGAGGACCGTCGCCTGGGCGTTGCGGTAGCCGTGCCGCTGGCCGCCGGCGAGCACCTCGTCCCAGATCTTTCGGGCGGCGTCGTGCAACGCCTTGGGGCACGAGGGATCGATCTTCTCCACGGCGTCGCGGTGCATCCGCATCACGCCGAGCATCGGCTCGCGGTTGGCGGCAAATCCCTCGAACGGGCCGACCGCCGCCGCCAGTTCGGCACTCGTGCGGTTGGCCGCCCCGTGGAGGATCGCCGTCAGGGCGCCGCACAGGCCGCGGCCGGCGTCGCTGTCATAGGCCAGGCCGTCGGCCATCAGCAGACTGCCGAGATTGGAGTAGCCGAGGCCCAGCGGCCGGTAGAGATGGCTGTTGCGGGCGATCCGCTGCGTGGGGTAGCTGGCGTGATCGACGAGGATTTCCTGGGCGATGAAGAAGATCCGGCAGGCCGCGGTGAACCGCTCGACGTCGAACACGCCGTCGGGCTTGCGGAACTTCATCAGGTTGATGCTCGCCAGGTTGCAGGCCGTGTCGTCGAGGAACATGTACTCCGAGCAGGGATTCGACGCATTGATGCGGCCGGAGTTGGGGCAGGTGTGCCAGCGGTTGATCGTGGTGTCGTACTGCACGCCCGGATCGCCACACTGCCAGGCGCACTCGGCCATCCGGCCCATGACCTCGCGGGCCTTGAAGCTCGGTCCGGCCTTGGACGAATCCGTCACCCAGCGGGTGGTCCAGGTGTCGTCGCGGTCGGCGGCCTCCATGAAGTCGTCGGTGACGCGGACGGAGAGGTTCGCGTTCTGGAAGAGAATGGAGCTATAAGCCTCGCCGTTGAAGTTGGAGTCGTAGCCCCCCTTCTCGATGAGGATCCGCGCCTTCTTCTCCTCCTTGCTCTTGCACTCGATGAACTCCATGATGTCGGGATGCGTCACCTTCAATGACTGCATCTTGGCGGCCCGACGGGTCTTGCCGCCGCTCTTCACCACGGCCGCCACCTGGTCATAGACCCGCATGAAGGACAGCGGGCCGGAGGGCTTGCCGCCGCCGGCAAGCTTCTCGCGCTGGCTGCGAAGCGTGGACAGGTCGGTGCCGGTGCCGGATCCGAACTTGAAGAGCATGGCCTCGCTGCGGGCGAGGTCCATGATGTCTTCCATGTTGTCCTTCACGCTCTGGATGAAGCAGGCGCTGCCCTGGGGATACTCATAGGGATTGTCCGGCATGACGACGTCGCGCTTCGCCTCGTCCCAGCGCCAGTTGCAGGGGGCACCCTTGACGCCGTATTGGTTGAACAGGCCGACGTTGAACCAGACCGGGGAGTTGAAGGCGCCGTGCTGGTGGACGCAGAGCCAGGCCAGATCGCGGTAGAAGTTCTCGCCGTCTTGCTTGGTCTTGAAGTAGCCGTCCTTGGTGCCCCAGTCGGCGATCGTGCGGGCCACGCGGTGCACGAGCTGCTTGACCGAGTGTTCGCGCTCCGGCGTGTGGATTTCGCCGTAGAAGTACTTGCTGACGACGACGTTGGTGGCGAGTTGGCTCCAGGCGGCTGGAATCTCGCAGGCCGGTTGCTCGAAGAGCACCTTGCCGTCCTCCCCCTTGATGGCGGCCGTTCGCAGCTCCCACTCGGTCGTATCGAAAGGAGTGTCTACATCGACCGGGCAGAAGGTGGGCCGAATTTCGATCGCTGTCCGCTCCGCTGCGGGGCTCGCCCCGGCGGCGGACGCCTGGGGGCCGGTGAGGGTGGCGGATGCGTCGAAAGCGGCCATGGGGCGGTGCTCCTTGCGGGGGAAAGTGTCGAGCCCAAACAGTATACTTACGTATAGTCTCTCTGCAAGCGATTATCGGCCGGGGATCGGAAAGCGATTGAACCCCTCAGCCAGCCGGAGGCGGCGGAAAAACAAGAACGCCGGAAAGCAGCTCCATCTGCATGCTATCGCAAGATGTTGGGGTGGGCGTCCCGTTGACCACTTCCTATTGGCCGGGGCGTGAATGTAGCGTGCGCGACAAGGCCGTCAAGCGGCTTTTCTCAGACCATGGAAACGGGGCGGAAAACCCCTGGTGCCGCGCCCCCGAAGCCGGTTCCGGGCCCGGTGGCGGTGGCAGTCCTGGAGAGGGGGTGGCGGGCGTGGCTCGCCTTCCGCGGGCATGGCGGCGACAATTGCCGCCGACACGAGTCGCTTGTGCGCCACGGACCCCGGCTGTGTTCTGGCCCGTTCCCCGCTCCTCGAGGAGACCCTGACCATGGCCCACGTTTCCGGTTTGCAACGGCCGCTGGATGGCGTTCGCGTCTTGATGCTGGTGGACGAAGACTACGAGGATCTCGAGCTCTGGTATCCGAAGCTGCGGCTCGAAGAGGCCGGTTGTCATGTGACCGTGGCCGGTTTCATGCAGGGCCGCACCTACGCCGGCAAGCACGGCTATCCATGCACGAGCGACGCAGCGCTGGGCGACATGGAGGCTGGCGACTTCCACGGGATCGTGATTCCGGGGGGCTGGATGCCCGACAAGCTGCGGCGGCATGAGAAGGTGCTCGACCTGGTTCGGGAGTTCGCCGCCCACGGCAAGCTGGTGGCGGCGATCTGCCATGGCGGCTGGATTCCCATTTCGGCAGGGGTCTATCGCGGCGTGCGGGTCACCGGGAGCCCGGGGATCAAGGACGACCTGATGAACGCCGGCGCGATCTGGGAAGACACCCCGGTCGTCGTCGACCGCCATTTCGTGTCGAGCCGCAAGCCGGCCGACCTGCCCGCGTTCATGGCGGCGATCGTGGATGTTTTGGCGGCGGCGGCCGTGGTGTAGACTGAAGCGGTGAGTCGGAACGCCTCCCCAGATCTCGATGCGGTCAGGGCCCTCGTCCGCGACGCGGGCCTGCGGTGCACCGCCGCCCGTCTGGCGGTGCTCCAGCACCTGCTGCGGGCTCGTGGACCCAAGACACACGCCGAGGTTGCCGTGGCGTTGGCCGACCGAGGGTTCGATCGGGCGACGATCTACCGCAATCTGACGGAGCTCACGGAGGCCCGCCTCGTGAGCCGGATGGAGCTCGGGGACCACGTCTGGCGGTTCGAGATCCGGGGACCGGAGGCCGGCCCCGGCAAGAAGGACGAGCATCCGCACTTCGTCTGCACGACCTGTGGCGAGGTGTCGTGCCTCGAGGGCGTCGATGTGGCGATCACGCCGAAGCCGGGCCGGACCCGACGACCGGGCGGCTCGAAGTCGCCCCCGTCCGCCGCGGGCGGCATCGGCTCAGTGCGGGAAGTGCTGCTCAAGGGCCAGTGCTCCCAGTGTGAGTGATCGCCGCCCGCCATGAGGCGGCCGGGGGCGGGCATGGCATGGCAGGGACGACGAGGGGCGAAAAAGCTTGAACAACAAGGGTCCCATGCCTTGAAGCGGGTGGCCCGCCTCAACGCTTACGGGATCTCGGCGGCGGAGTGTCGCCTGATCGACTGGGCTCAATCGCTCCAGGGGGGTGGAGCGATTCGCACCAGGGGACCGGTGGCGGTGGAGCGAATCGCTTCACCATGACTCCCGGCGCGAACCGGGGTGCCCGCTGCGGCGGTGCTGCGGCCGGGCCGCGCGGGCTACCAGACCGCGACCTTGACCACGATCTTCACCACCGGTTCCGGCTCGGCCCAGGCGCAGCACGGGGCATGGGCGTCGTCGGGAAAGAGGATCATGAACTGGCCGGCCGCCACCGGCACCGGCACCACATCCGCGGCGGCTGCGAACAGCCCGGCGTCTTGCTTCTCGTCGTAGGGCCGCGCGATCGTGGACATACTGGCCAGCGGCGCCCACCGGATCACCTCGCGGCCGCCCGCAAGGTACTGGACGTCGACGTAGCGGCGGTGGGCTTCGAGCGGGCCAGCCGCGGGCCGCGTCTGGTAGCGCTGCACGAGCGCGAAGATGGCGTCGCCGTCGATCTCGTGGCGGCCATCGGCGATGTCGGGCGTGGCCTGCTCCAGAAAGGCGAAGGCCTTGGCCAACCGGGCGTTCAGCGGAGCGTATCGCCGCCATTGCGGCAGTGAGTCGAGGATCATCGGCGCGTCGCTTCTCGGAAGTCTGCCGGTCGATGGGACGATCATAGGGCGGTCCCCGGCACCTCGCCAAGCGGCCCGGCTCACGGCGTGCGGGCGGCCCTGTGCATCTGCAGCGCGACGCACGCCCGGCACGTCTCGATGCAGGGAACGGAGGTTTTCTCGCAGCCCGGGGACTGGCCAACGAACCAGCGGTAATGATCGACGGGCCGCTCACAGCGGTAAACGCCCGAGCAAGGCGAGGATCAGCAGAATGACCAGGATCAGACCAATCAGTCCGCCTCCCGCGCCGAGGACGGTGTTCCCGCTACGGAAACCGTAGCCACCGCCCAGCAGCGACAGGATCAAAATCACAACGAGGATCAGGACGAGTGGACTCACGGCTTGCTCCTTACGAAAAAAGGCACACCTGTATTTGTGGAGTCCCTCCCGTACGTTCGAAATGCATTCCGATCCCGACTGGCAGACCAACCGACTCTCGCCTGCGGTCACACATGCCCCGGGCGACGGGTTCCTTTCGCACGGGGCACGTGTCGTACGCCACCGTCGCCCGAGCCTGCGACGGTGATCCGCTACGGCATGATCACCTTGTCGATCACGTGAATGACACCATTGGTGGCGTGGATGTCCGAGTTCTGGACATGGGCCATCTCCTTGGCGGTGCCAATGTGCACGCCCGTCAGCAGGTTGTAGGTCACGTCGACCTTTGCTCCTCCGACAGTCTTGGCATCCTTGATCTTTTTCACATCAGCGATCAGAAGATCTTCCGGCACCACGTGCATCAACAGAATCGCCTTCAACTTTTCCTTGTTTTCCGGCTTGAGCAGGTCGTCCAACGCCCCTGATGGGAGTTTCGCAAACGCCTGGTCGGATGGGGCAAATACCGTAAACGGTCCCTTTCCCTTCAGCGTCTCCACGAGCCCTGCCGCTTCAAGAGCCTTCACGAGCGTCTTGAAATGGCCGGCCTCGACTGCAGTCGCCACGACATCTTTGGTCGCTCCCTGGGCTCCAGCCGCCCGCTCGATGCCGGGCTCCGCGTACGCAGTGGTCGCAGCCATGCTGACCCCAAACAGTGCCACCGTCGCAAGGGCACACGTCAACAGAAAACGTTTCATGGGTCAGTTACCTCTCGAAGGAAAAACCGGTCGTCGGTTCAACGGATAAACCGAACCGGTCCGGACAACACTAGGAACGCTGGCGAGAAGGTGAAGGATAGGTCATGCACGCCCCGTTTTTTCCGCGTCTGACGCGGCAGACATTTCGCTCCGCCCGCCATTCCCGCGGTTCAACGGACCCGGCCGGGTTGCACGACGCCTGCCGAGCGCTCCCGTTCAGATCCATCTCATTCGCAGGAGCCACGCCTTGACTCCCTGCGTCAGCGCGGCGTAGCACACGATCGAGAGCCCGAGCAACGGCCAGTACAGCGGCGGCAGCCGCGTGAACCCGAGGTACTGCCCCATGGAAGAGAATGGGAGGGCGACGCCGACGGCCATGACCACCGCCGACACGACCATCAAGGGCCACGAGGAGCGGCTCTGGAGGAACGGGATCTTGTTCGTGCGGATGATGTAGATGATCAGCGTCTGCGTGAGCAGGCTCTCGACGAACCAGCCCGTCTGAAACAGGCTGGCACTCCGCCGCGCCGCCTCCGGCGTGCTGGTGTCCCAGCAGTTGAACACGTACAGCATCATGAAATACGTCGTGTAGTCGAACAGCGACGAGCACGGGCCGATGAAGACGATGAACCGGGTGAGTTGGCCAAGATCCCAGGGCCGGGGCTTTTCGACCTGCTCCGGATCGACGTCGTCGGTCGGGATGGCCGTCTGGCTGATGTCGTAGAGCAGATTGTTGGTGAGGATCTGAATCGGCATCATGGGCAGGTAGGGAACGAAGACGCTCGCCCCCAAGACGCTGAACATGTTCCCGAAGTTGCTGCTCGCGCCCATGCGGACGTATTTGAGGATGTTGGCGAAAACCCTCCGCCCCTCGACGACTCCGGCCTCGAGGACGAGGAGCGACTTCTCGAGGAGGATCATGTCGGCCGAGGCTTTTGCGATATCGACCGCCGTGTCGACGCTGATCCCGACGTCGGCTGCCCGGAGAGCCACGGCATCGTTGATGCCGTCGCCCATGAACCCCACGGTGTGATCCTGTGCCTACAACGCCCGAATGATTCGTTGTTTGTGCGTCGGCGAGACGCGGGCGAAGAGAGTCGTCTTCTTCACGACGGCGGCGAGGTCGTCGTCGTCCATGCCCTCGATGTCGGCGCCGAGCAGCACGTGCTCCGTGGGCAGTCCGACTTCCCTGCAGATTTTGCGAGCCACCAGGTCGTTGTCGCCGGTGAGCACCTTGACCGCCACGCCGCGGTGCTGCAGTGACGTGATCGCGGCGGCGGCGGTTTCCTTGGGCGGATCGAGGAATGCGACATATCCGTCGAGAATCAGTGCCGACTCATCGGCCTGCGAATAGGGCGTGGCATCGCCGGCCACGATGCCGCGAGGGTCGATTTCCTTGGAGGCGATGGCGCGCACCCGGAAACCATCGGCGGACAGCCGCTCGTACTCCGATCTGAGAGTGTCGATGTGGGCGTGATCCATCGGATACAGCGTGCCACCCAGCGTAAACGACGCGCACCGCGGGAAGATCGCCTCCGGCGCCCCCTTGCTGATGACGAGGTCTTTGCCGGCGGGCGTCCTCACGACAACCGACATGATGCGGCGCTGAAAGTCGAAGGGAACTTCGTCCACCTTCACGTATTCCGGAATCTGTGCGTGCGCGTGGGTTTCGGTATGCGCGAGGACCGCGCGGTCCAGCACGTTTTTCAGGCCTGTCTGAAAGTGACTGTTCATGTACGCCAGCGCGAGAACCTCTTCGCTCTCCTTCAATGCCACATCGCAATGCCGTTCCAGGATCACGCGGTCCAGTGTCAACGTGCCCGTCTTGTCCGTGCACAACACGTCCATGGCGCCGAGGTTCTGGATGGCATTCAGCCGCTTGACGATGACCCGCTCGCGGCTCATGCGGATCGCCCCTTTCGACTCGCCGAGACGCTTTGCGGCTTCCTCGTCAGTCAACCCTGTGGAACGAGTCTCCAAACGCTGACAGACACTCGCGGCATCCGCTGCCACGGAATCGATCAGGGTTTGCAAGACGTGGACACGCTGTCGGTCGTGCCAGACTCCGCTCACGCATCACTTTGCCTCACGCGGTTTCTCGGCCAGTCGCCTCATCAGCGCGTCGTGTTCGGAGATCGCTTTGCCCAGCGAATCGTCGATGGTCTGGCAGCACGCCATTGCGGCTTTCGCATCGACGTTGTCCTCCATGCAGCAACTGCAGAGAGTCGCATGATTCCGCCTTGCTGCCGCGAGGTTGCGGTCGATGCTGTCCAGCGAGGCCAACGCCTCTTTGTCCTTCTGGGCCTCCGCCTGCCTACGCATCCAAGCGAGATGCTTCTCTGACTTCGTGATGTAATCACCGATTTCATCAGCCGCGGCCTGCGCGATCTGTGGGCTCACGACGACAACCCCAGGCGACTCTCTGACGACGACTTCGCCACCGATGACCTGCCCTGGCACGGGCTGCGTGCTGCGGACGAACTCCTGGAAGGAAGCTGTCGACTCCCGGGCACCACGCATGGCGGTTCGCGCGCCACGGCCGTGAAAATCGAAGCGGCCACGAGCTTTTGCGTCGGCGGACGGCTGTGCCAGCACCGTGCTGGCACACAAGGCGACGACCGCCAGAAGAAGGACTGCGAGTGACTTCATGGACGGAACTCCACGGTAAGGGATCGTGATCCGCGTCCATGCCGCCGTCATTTATACGGGGCACCAAACTCACTTTCGTCACTTCTGTTTCCATGCCGCCCACCACGGCACATCGATGACTGTGGACACCTGGGTGAGCGGAGCGACGACCTGGCTTCGAGTTGCTACTGGAGGGAGAGCCGCTCGGAAAAGACGCGGGTGGCTGGCACCCCAAGGGCTCCGAGATGTTTGCTGAGCATCCGCATCACAACCGGCGGTCCGCACAAAAATGCGTCCCGCTCGGCGGCGTCGGGCACGACATGCTGGAGAAAGTCGCGGGTCACGAAACCACTGGAAACCGTCGCGGCCTTGCTTCAGGAGATCCTCGGCAATCGAGCGGATTGGCGTGATTCCGATCCCGAACGCCAGGCACAGCACCTTGGGGGACGTCGCCCAGGCACGCGTGAAGATTCCGTATGGACCTTCGAGAATGACAGGGGTCCCCGGCGGCACGCTTGGCACCAGTGAGCGGGCGCACGAGCATGCCGGTGCACCGACACGTCATCACCGCAGGAGAACACGTCGCGACTCATGACCTGGTGGACAAGCCGCATGGCAGCGTCATCAGCATCCCGGACTATCCGCACCACGTCCCGCTCGGTGATGATTCCCACGAGCCTCGGGCCTTCCAGAACGAGCAGCGATCCGACCCCTGCCGATAGCATGCGGGCCGCGGCATCACGGACAGTCATCGTCGGTTCCGCCGACACGACGCCCTTGATGGCTTTTCTCTCCAGCACATCGCAGACGCTGAAGTAGTCGTGACAACATGACTTGGGCTCTGTCATGGCACCCCGGCTTCTCGCGCACGGCACCTGGGGCGACGCCCCGGCAGGCGTGCTCCCATGAAGAAGTCGCCTAGAAGCAGTGATTGCGCACTTCCTCGGCAATCAGTCGCCGTAGCCGACTGATTGCCTGATGGTCTTGGGCCTTGCACTCCTGCCAGAAATGACGCAGTTCGCCGCGCCATTCGGCATTGGCGATGTACTGGTCATAGCGCCACAGCGAGTCGAGCCGACGATTCAGCTCGGCGATGAGGTCATGATCGTGATCAGCGATTCCAGCGGTCTCGCCGAGGTGCTCGTATTCGTGTTCAGCGGCAAGAAACATGCCTCTGGTCTCCCTGGAGGTTTGCGAAATGGATACCACTCCGGCCATGGAGGAGAAGACACGGCACGTACGTGCGACGCGGTTGGGGAAACCTATGTAGCGGGTGCGTCGCTATCAAATGCCTCGTGCCACTCTTGCCGGGGCCTGACGAGAAGGCGCATTCCAGAGTCATCGGGCATCCCAGCCCTTCTGCGACACCTGGCACCACGGACTCCTGGCCCGCGGTTCCGCAGTGGGCGTTCTGCAGCCGAGGGGCCACTGCCGGGAAGCCACGGGCGCAGAGTGTCTCGGACGCGAAAACGGCCGGTCCATCGTGCCGGAGACGCCGAACAGCCCATGGCCTGATTGAGCCGCAAGAATCGCCGGCGACAACGCAACATCGCGGCCGCTTTGCCGGAGCCACCGCCGGCTTGGGAGGCACCATGAGCCCCTTTCGCTTCGACATGCTGATTCTGGCCTTGGTCATCACTGGAGCCGCCATCGGGGGCATCTACCTGTTCATGCTTGCCGTTCCTCGGAACGACGATGAGCACATGCACGACGGGCTCAGCGAGCGCGGTGGCGAGCGGACGGCCTGTGCGTGTAGCCTTCCCCCGCCTGGACACCCCGCGTAGCTCCTTGGAATGCGCAGCGACGCATCCGTCACCTGCGCCTCATCGACGGCGGGCTGTCGACTTGTTTCATCCGCCAGCCATGAAGACGTCTTTCTTCGGAAAGGCCTCGAACGTCGCCGCGGGCTTCCCGAAGTTCACTGCCAGCACATCCGCGGGCTGGCCGGCGATCCACTGGGAAAGGTCCACGGTCTGGTACGTGCCCGAGTTGAACACGATCAGAACTCTGGCCGGATTCGGCCCGATGTTCTCGAGCGAGTGGCCGTATCCCTGCGGGATGTAGCCGACGTCGCCGCTCTCGAGCGTCGCTTCCCGATAGCGACCGCGGGAGCCGAAGAGCGTCGCCCGGATCCTTCCGGAAAGCATGTACTGCCACTCGTCGGCGTTCGGGTGCCAGTGCAGCTCGCGGAGCGCGCCCGGCTCGAGTTCGAGGATCACGCCGGTCATCGTGGCCGAGATCGGAAAGTCCTTCGCTTCGACACGCCACTCCCGGCCGCCCTTGAAGCTGTCGAGCGGTTCCTGGGAGTGCAGCGAATGCTTGTGCGACAGCGGGGGCGGGTTCACGCCGGCGAGCGGCTTGGCCGCTGGCTCGGGCGGCACCGGCCCCTTCGCGAAATACACCTCCCCCTTGGGAAATCCTTGAAACGTGGCCTCGGGCACGCCGAGGTTCTTCGCGAGAAGCGCGGGCGGAACATGGCCCATCCAGTCGGTGAGGCTGAAGGTGCCAAACTCCGAGAAGTAGCCGTTGTCGAACACGAGGATGAATTCGCAGGGCTCGTTTC
>Ga0315901_10005246_pt1 | contig 15826 bp, 23 predicted proteins | sample LakEriMetagenome_10_FD_203761 | JGI IMG/M metagenome (GOLD analysis project Ga0315901, IMG submission 203761) | Freshwater fungal communities from buoy surface, Lake Erie, Ohio, United States - Buoy 2 MA116 | ecosystem: Environmental > Aquatic > Freshwater > Lake | place: USA: Lake Erie, Ohio...
TGCTGATAATTGCACTAGCACTGGACGCAGGACGCCCCATAGCGCCAACAGGCCAGTAGTGATTATAGCCAACACCATCAATGAATACGGGATGAAGAAACCCATGTGTTTCCCAATGTCGTTCATATTCCAAATCCTTTGTACTGATGAGGCCCTCTAGCACAGGGCTGTTGTTCACTGCACGGTCAATGCGGTTCTCGTGGTTGCCCAAGAGCATCACCATGCGAGGCTTGTACACCTTCTCCTTGTTACGCTTCTGCGTACTCTGTAAATCATTGAGGGGCTTTAGCAACATGGACATGGCCTCCTTAGCCACCTCGATGTCTGCCTTGTAGCGCAGCCCCTCAAAGTATTTACTCCCTGCCTTGTCATGGCTGGAGAGACTAGGCATATCTGCAAAGTCCCCAAGGCAAACAACCACATTGGGTTTGTACTCGCAGATGGCCTTGCCTGCCCATTCCAGGTGTTGCAAGGGTGTGCCCTCTTTCACCTGACAATCGGGAATGATGAGGTGTCTCATACCAACTCCGCTACTCGTGGAACATCCACTACTTCTGTGAGGAACACTGGGCCGTCAGAGTACAGGAATGTACGCATCTCAGGCCAGCAATGCTTCTTGTAAGAACAATAGGAACAAGTGGTGCATAGCTTCTTGTTCTTACTGGTCTTGCTCTGTGGCACTGGATCAAGGCGTGGGAGTTCCTGCAAAGGACGTTCCACGTATGACACTGCCGCGTGTGCGCCATCTAACACGGCTTGTTTTGATACCTCGATTGGATAGTAGCCAACGTGTCCAAGTTCCTTTTGAATAGTGAGGAAGCCGCATTGTTGCAATTCTAGTGCGACGGCATAACCCCCAAGTTGCATCTTGTACCCAAAAGGATCGTCTTGTAGTCCATTTTTGAACTTTTCCTCTCCGAATTTGGTGGTGGACTTTACGTCCACTAGAGCGCCGTCGATTACAGCGTCGATACGTCCCTTGACTTTCCATGAGTTATCAAGCTCCAGTTCAACTCGTCTTTGCTTGTCAGACACAGTATGTCCTGACGCTTCTGCAAGTGAGAGTACAAGACTCTCCAGAACATCACCATAGAAGAACTTAAGTCGCGTATTCCCGTCAATGCTTTCGGCAAGTTCGGGCGAGTTAACCCGATAGTTGAGCTTCCGAGGGCATGGATCACCCAGTTCACTAAAGTAGAGCGTCTTTGGAGGTCTTTCCTTAATCGTGTTTGCCTTCGCATAGACATTTTGCAGGGCCTCAGTCATGTCGAGGGGAGAGAAAGAGCCCGTAGGCATCTTCCCCTCCAGCGTGGCATAGATGTCTGCCACCAAGGTGTTGATGTTTTTCACAGGGTTTCTTCGTCGCTAACCTTGGCTTCACGAGCAACCAGTTCAGTGATGACAACACCACCACGAGAGTTCACAATGGGGCCCTTGCCATGTGCCTTCTCAAACTTATGGGGATAGCTACCAGAAACCTCTACGATTGCCTTAGTGCCATTACCAATGTCATCAGCAGGCACAGAATTACCAGCATCATCCTTAAACTCCCAAGGGTAGAGACTCTTAGCAGAGAAGTGTAAACCATAGTCAGGCTTCTCAGGGTTGTTCTTGAGCTTGATGCCAAAATCCTGGCTTAGACGTTCAGCAGCTTTGGGGCTCACGTTGCACACGGTGAGCTTGTACTTCTTGTTGTCAGGGTCGAAGCTGGTGTTGAGACTCACAGAGTCCTTCACCCAGAACAATTGAGCATTAATCTTGAGCATTGTGTTTCCTTTCAATGAACATCGTACCAATTCTTGCCTACCTTAGATTCCGCAGCAACAGGACAACGGAAACCTAGTGTAGTACCAGCGAGAAATGCGGAGTATTCCACAAGTTCTCTCACTTTGTCAACGTCTTTTTCATCCACTTCAAACTCCAACTCATCGTGACTATAGTTTAGTTGCTTAAAGGCAACACCATTTTCCTTCAATGCCTTATTGGCTATCACCATCCACTGCTTACTCACAATGGCCCCTGCACTTTGCAGCAGGGTGTTTAGTGCAGCGTGTGGGCTTCTTATCCACACTCGCCTGCCATCAAGGCCCGGTAGGTGGCCCTTGTCAGACAACTTTGCTACCTTTTCCTGGAGTCTCCTCAGGGCTGGGGTTTGTTGCATGAAACTTGCAATGAGCTTTTGTCCTGTCTTTGCATCTCCTCCAACAATTGAACCAATCTTAGCGGGACCAGCACCATAGAGCAGGGCATAGATGAATGTCTTTGCCTGTGCTCGTGTCTCAAGTCCTGCTGCCTTCTGATTCTTGGTGTGAATGTCACCCTCTAGCAGTTCCTTCTGGTACTCAGGGTCTTGCATATAGTGGGCCAAGCACCTGAGTTCAATGCCAGATAGGTCTACTCCCACAATGCGCTTATTGTCGGGAGTTCCCCAGCATTGTCGCATTTCTTTTCCCCACGGGACATTAACGCCAGCAACCTGAGACATATTAGGGCTAGAATGAGTGCAACGGCCAGTGACAGCCCCGATACTATTAACATAGCCATGAACACGATTGTCTTCTCCCATTTCATCTAGCCAACTCTGCAATTGGCTAATACGTTTCTGTAACATGAGGGATTCCAGCACCATCTTGGCCTCTGGAATCTCCACACCCTCTAGTGTAGACTCATCAACAATCCATTTGCCAGTGGGAGTCTTCATCTCAGGCTTCCACCCACATTGAATGAGTCTCTCTGCAATGTGGTCCCGACTATTCGGATTGAACTTTATAACGTGATCTTTCAGTGGCTTTCCGGTCTTCTCAGAAGTACGCTTCACCACCTTGGGTTGCCACTTCTCCTGCAAGGCAAACACTATGGCCTGCTGCCTGTCCTTCAGCGTTGACAGCAGCATGATGGCATGGTTGTAGTCCAGTAGCCACCCGTTGCGCTGCTGTTGGGCCAGCACACGAGCCACCTCATACTCCAGATCAATGCATTGCCTGGAAAACTTCATGCGGTCTAACTCGTAGGTGATGGTGTCATAGACCTTCACCAGCAGGTTTACATCCTGTTTGCAATAGGCAACCAGTTGCTCCATGTCTGGGTTGTCCCATTGGTCATAGGCTCCCTTGAGACATTCAAGCCTCTCACCCCAACTCTCTAGGGAATGTCCCCCTTCTCGGTCGGGCTTTTGAAGCCGGGAGAGAACCAAGGTGTCTTCCTGCTTTCCCTCAGGTACAGATAGGCCCCATACGGTAGAGAGAACATGAAAATCAAAAGCAATAGCATTGTGCCCAACAACTTTTTCAGCGTGCTCGATGAGCGGTGCCAAGGTCGATGGCCCATAGTGTACCTCCTGTGTTTGTCCCACTTGAGTGACAACACACCAGATGACGCTGTGTGTGCTGTTGGTTTCAATGTCTAGAAAGAGAGTCATTTTGCCATGTAGTAGAGGCCAATGTTTGCAAAGGCATAACCAAGGTAGCAGATGAACATGGGAACATTCCCCTTCATCATCTGTTCAACGGCTACCCACAAGTATATGACACCTGTGATGGCTATGAGGGTTCCACTCATAGTGCACGTGAATTATTCATAAACTATTCATTTCCTATTCACACATACTTTGATTCACGCATGAAAACCATAGCCTCACGAATGGCATTGGCCGTGGCAGTCCAGGATTTTTCATCATACACTGAAGTATGCAGAGTCACCTCATAAACATTCCCATCTGCCGTGCCCTCTGTCACCTCTACGTTGGCAACGTGCTCATCACCATCCATGAGCCAGATTTTTCCAATGTCAATTTTCACAGAGTTTCCTTTTTCAGCCACCACATTGGTGATTTCTTAGGTTCAGAAGAAGAAACAAATATATGGTCTTCGCACTTATACTTACTGAAATACCCATAAGTTCCGTCACTTCTAGAAGTCCAGTAGCGAATTCTATTTCCCAATGAGCAATAAAAGTCAGTAAAACCTACAACAAAATATTTACACCCATCAGCGTCTCTATCTCCACACCCACAAAATGATGTCTTTCTCACAGTATTTCCTCCGGGGGTTTGTCACTTTGGTTCAGGCGTCCCGTCTTGGCATCATAGCGAAGGAAGAATACCTCTCCTGTGGCTTGCCCAGTATACCTGTCTTTCAGCACCCGGAACGTAGTAGTTGAGCGAACTACTGGGTCTTCTGCCTGCTTGTCCCGCTCAAGGCCAAACATGAAGTGACTCCACCGGGCAATGGCACGAGAACCAGTGAAGTCCCGTTCGCGTACCCGAGCTCCCTCCTCGTGACTCTTGCCATCTGAAGGGGTTGTCAGGTGGCTAATGAAGTGAATCACCAGCCCTTCAGCCTGAGCCAATGAGGCCATCTCAGCCATGAGTTTGTCCAGACTCCTGCGTTCATCCTCTGCATCTGCCGTGAGAGCAGTGAGGTGGTCCAAGTAAATCATCCGCACACCTAGACTCTTCTTCATGTAGCGAATCTTGGCCTTGATGACAGCCCATTCCTTGCTGCCAAAGTGCTCAAAGAGCCACAGTTGCTTTCGTGCCTCCAAAGCCTCAATGGAGGCCACATAATCATCCCATTGCCACCCTGCACCCGGTACATGGTAGAGGGCCCCATCGAGTTTCCCTGCCACACGGGCCACAGTTTCCGTTACAGGTTGCTCCAAGTAGATGACACCAACACGTTCATTCAACACCGCAATGTCGTAGGCAATGGACTGCGTGAACACATCCGTCTTGCCCACACCAACACCAGCACCAAACCCATAGAGTTCCCCTTCACGCCTGCCATGTGTGAGGGCCGTGAGGGTGTCAAAACACCAAGGGATTCCAGGTTTCTGTGGGGCTAGTAGTCGCTCCTTTATGTCCCCAACAGACACAATGCCATCTGGCCTATATTCCTCTGCCTCCAGCACTGCCTTCACAAACTTGGCACTGGACCCCTGCATCAGGTAGTCATTGGCATCCTTGAATCCATTGGAGTGCTTCACCACTCGGGCCTTTGACCCAAAGAGTTCAGCCACGGTCTGTGTCGCCTGCTGCCCGGGTTCGTCAGCGTCAAAGGCAATGATGATAGACCCATAGCCATCGAGCCATTCAAAGGCATCCTGACAGTCCCGCAAGGCACTGCCAGCACCATTGCGGATGGACACACAAGGCACCTTTGTACCCAGCATCTGGTACGCTGCCATTGCGTCAAACTCACCCTCTGTGACAACAACAGTTTTCCCAGAGGATGGGAACACCCCTTGCCCAAAGAGTCCTTCCCCCTTACCCTGAGGCCAGGAAAACTTCTTGTCACTACTGCGGCGCTTCAACGCATTGGTGTAGGGAAAGTACACATATTCCCCATCCACATACACACCATAGGTCTTGATGGTGTCACTGTTTAGCCCTCGTCCAATGTCTTGCACACATTCCCTTTCTGTGCCTCCTGCCCTATGGCAAGAAAAACAATATGTTGATCCATCATCATATAGGGCGTTAGCATCACTAGAGTTACACCTAGTACACCCTATATGTCTTATAAACTTACCCATAACATCCTTTCATCTGAGTATAAGATATATACTTATTATCTATATACAAGATATTATGTACATAAGTAATAAAGTATTCTTTACTTATAAGTCACTATACTCAAGAGTTCTTTAGAGTAGCACAAGGTAGAGGAGGTGTCAACACCTAGTGTCTAGGAGCCCTTAGAAGCCTTCAGGCTACCCACCCCTTACCCTTGTGCCATTCGTGCCTTGTAGGGCCTTCTAGGGCCCTTCCTGAGCCTTTCGTAGCACTGGGGTCCACTGCTCTGCCATTGCCCCAGCGATTCCAGGAAATGTACGGCTACGTTCCTTCCACCTGTTGGCACTTGGTGGCATCTTCCACACCCGTGCTTCCCTGCCTTCCACAATGTTAGTTGGCACAAGTGGTGGTAGATGTTTCAACCATAAACAAGTGCGCTTTACTTCTCCATGTCCAAACATCCAAGGTTGAATAGTTTGATTGGGTTTCCTTATTCTGCTGGATATAATAGATACTGGGTTTTCAATTGCAATATAATTAATATTACAATACATAAGGGTACGCACAAAATCTAGGGCTTCCTCTTGTTCCTTGAGTTTATCCTTGAACCACCGTGCCCCACTCACTGCCAGATGGGTGCAGGGAGGGAACGCAATGAGAGCATCATACTCTGCTGCATGAAACTTCAAGTGTTCCACCACATCACCCACAATGTGGGGGCCCTCTTGCTCAGTGGGCAACAGGTCAATGGAGGTAGCGTTGCACCCTTGTGCAATGAAGGCATCACGCACAATGCCACTGTACTCACACGCGACTAAGACATTCATAGCAGTGCGTCCTCTGTAGTCTGATGAAGGGGCCTATACCGTACTCTCTTTTCCCACACGTTACCATGTACACATTGTGCCTCGATGAAGGGCCACTCCGTGGACATGACACATGAGCATGGCTTCACCAGTGTCACACATACCCACATCAGGTGTGAAATACCTGGAGATTCCATTCCCTTATTACCCTCTGACATATCTTGCATGGTGCTGCCTTTACTGGATTACCTGCCTTGTCATACCTATACACATGGATGGAGGCTGCTTTGCTCGGGTTCCTCAGCCTCACCAGTGCATCTATTTCAGCGTGAAGGAATATCTTGTAGGGTTCCCCCACCTCCTGTGCTGCCTTAGCCTGTAGAGGGTGGGTCTTGGTGTAGGAGTTTCTCCCCACACTGAGAACCCTGCCCCTCTTGTCCCTCACTATGGCAGAGACACACTGAGTCACCCCATGTCCTCCAGTTCTTCCTCTGGCACTGGATCATGCCAGTATACATCGCCTGCCCGTGTATGGGCATAGCGCAGGGCGTCCACCAACTCATCAACACCATAGGTGATGGGGCTCTCAAGACGCATCGAGTGCTCGATGGCTTGCTCTATCAGGTCCATGATGTGCTGCAAGGGAGTGCTGCCCTTGCCCTTCATCTCTTCGATGATGTACTCAAGATTGAAGATGCTACGCTTGAGCCGTGCATTCTCTTGCAGCAGAACGTAATACTCTGGGCTGTTCATGATTGTTCCTTTCTGCCGTTAGGCTTACCACCAAGAATAGTAGTATACACCATATTCGTGTTCTAGTGCATCCCTTGCCTTAGAAATAAATTCCTTTGTCATCTCCATGTGATCGGGCCACACCTCAGGACCACCAAAGAAAAAACCAGGAGTATGGGGGAGCCCCACCTTTAGGTCTTTCTCCAGTTGATCTAGGTCATCAGCATCAAGCCTCACGCCTACACAATTGAAGGATTCTTCCTGTCCACCCTTGGACCTATAGAGTTTCTCCATCCACCCGTGCAGATGGTTGAACTTCCTCCAGTAGGCTATTTCCTCTGCATCCTTTAGGGCAGGGAAATCTACTTCCTCATTCATCAAGCCCAGTTTACTAGACCTGAATGCGTACATATCTAGTCCCACAATAGTCTCCTTAGAACTGCAAGAATACGTGACCGTCATTGCCCATACCCAGATAGGTAGTCCTATCTTCTAGGTAGTCCTGCACAAATACGTCCTGCTCGTCCTGATCGTAGTCACCGTCGAACTCGGCAACAGACGGAATATCCGGGTATTGTTCCATGCACTCGGTAGTGCTCATCTCCACAAAGTCACAGCAGATTGCGATAACGTCCAACTCTCCATCAGGGTCCACCTCTTCTAGATGGTCCCAGATGAGGCGCAGGGCGTCATAGGAGAACTGATTTTCCCGCCCACGGGCACGGAAGGCATCCACAAAATCCTGGAATGTGATGGTTTGTACCACTTGAGAACCTCTTTTGTTGCTGACGGGTTGTTTATACTTTGCTGGTCTTGAGTTGTCCACTAGTGGAAACCCTAGGACTAGCGTAACGCATGACTGCGCGAATGTAGCCCCTGAAATCCTGGTTTTTGGCGTTGCCATACCATGCGACAACGACAACCCCAGAGGGTTTGACACCACAGAAAATACCCTTGTTGTCCCTATCCCCAGCATACACCCATTGTCCGGGTTGAATGTGGGAATAGAATGCATGGGGCATTTCCCATATATTGAACATCGGTTGATACTTCATATGTCCTCCTATACCATGTGTGCAAGGGCATAGCCCATCATTGCAGCCACAAGGGCCACGCTCAGGTAGTCCCAGAATGAGGGTCTATCATCCATATTGTGTGTCTCCTTAGGGTCTGTGACGGGGGTTAATCGAGCCGAGACTCAGCGTAGGCTTGAATGCCGTGCGCCTGAAACACCCGGGCCATTGCATGGGCGCAGGCCTCCTTACGCTCCATGCTTTGGTTGAACCCGTGAATCCAGAATTCCAGGCCACCAGTGTACCGCTTACGTGCCCCATTCTTTAGGAGCCAGCGTCCGAAACTGGTATTCCCTTGATTGAAAATGGAAACCCAAGCGAAACCGCAAGGGCCCTCACTCTCTGCCCATGTTTCCCCGGTGCTGGTATCCCGTACGTACATGGTTGACGGGGTGATACCAGAACCCGCAGCGTTACCCGCTGCAAGGGCTTCATCCAACATTGCACGGAAACCAGCATACCGCTCGGCCCTTTGCTTTGTCTCGTGACTGATCTTTTCCCGTAGGCTTGTGAATTCCATGTTAGTCCTCTTTTGGTTGACGAAAGGTTTATAATATGGCACGGGATATTGTGCCATAGGGATAAACCCTTAGCCGAAATTCCATGGTTCTTCCGGTTTTACGATGAGACAGAAAGGATAAAGGGACATAATTTTCTCTACCGCTTGTTGGTAATCGGGGGCCTTTATTGTCTTCGTGAAAGTGCCGAGGGAATCATATAGGGTGAAAGTGAATGTCATGCTTTCCTCGCTTTGTTAGTGTGAACCGATATTCTTATGGTTCCCCTAGTTTGTACACTAGGGGAAACCCTAGGTGTTACGCTACGCGAAGCCTAATCACTTTGGCCATCTTCTTACCATGCGCAACGTAGGCAACAACAGGGACAGACTTATCCCAACAAGTGCGGCATCCGTTACACTTGCCCCCATGTTCATAGGCACGACACACTGCGACACCATCCGGCACATTGTCGCTAGTGGGAACAATGGTGGAACCATGCTGGCCCTTGACGTATTCCCCCGATACACTATCGCTAGAGAATCGCACGGACACATTGGGCAAAGCACGCATGGAATCCAGGATTCCCTGATACTTGGAAAACTTCTGCATCCTAGTGGGAATCCAATGCTGAACCCATGGGGTTGCACGCATAACGTCTAGGATTTTCTCTGCCAATCCAATAGCGTACATATCACCACTATCAAACCAACGGAAATACCTATCCTTATTCAAGGCTTGCACCATGTCAGAAACCCAATTGTCACGGGCCCAATCATCCCGGTTCTCTAGCCTAGGGGCTTTGACGTTATCAAAGACGTAATTCCCCGTAGTCGCATAGCAACCCTTGCATGCGTCCACCAGCCCCCCATTGGGGGCAATTGAACCCGGGCAAGTATCAAGGGCTTGCAGGGACCATGAGCGGATGCCGTCTAGTTTACTGGTAACACTGATTCTCAGCATTCTTGCCTCACTTGGTTGCGATGGGGTGTTTATAAGGGAGCCCCTAGCCCTTGTGAACTAGGGGAAACCCTTACTTACTTAGTTTCTTCAGGGCTTGAAGTGTAAGCCCGTGAACATCGGGAGCATCAGTGTATCCCAGTACGTCCAATGCCTTGAATAGGCAATGATTGATTGTAAGGGCAAAATCACTACGGGTTGCATATAGGTGGCGGGTCAATTGCACCAGTACGGTAACAGTGTGAAGAGATTTTGGAATCACGGGATACTCCATTGGTTTGTTGGGGGTATTCTCTCTTGCGTCCACAAGGGACGCAATGGGGAAAACCCTTAGGCAGGCTCGAAGGAAATATAGGGACGATACATATTGTAGTTGACCCTTCCCTCTTGGTTTGCAATGTCAAGTAGACGGCGCATTTGTTGCTCTTGGTCGTCTGTCCGAAACATGAGAGAATTCAAATATTCCAGTGTATCCCTTTGATTTTGCGTGAGCATTTGAGACTCCGGGGTTGGTTGCGATGAGATGGATTGTCTACATGAAACTTACATGATCCTGACAAAAGATAAAATATTGTCAGAACTAGGGTTTTCACCTAGCATTGGGGCTGTTGGCATGGTTCTTGCATGGGTGTTTATGGGGGTTCTAGTGTTTACCCCATGTGGATAACCTGTGGATAACTCATGTGTTGCCCTGGTACAACACCAGGGTAAACCCCTATGGACTCGGGATTGAGCCTCGAAGTACAATAGTGACACGCGGGCACGCACGCACACACGCGTGTATCGCCCATGTCCCTTGGGCTACCCGGGGGCGGGGGTGTGGGGGTGCTCTAGAGTTTATGCATAGCCCCTAAAAAATCCCTCAGAGAAATTCTTGTGTCACAAAAGTACACCCAAGAAAACAAAAAGGCCCCATAGGGGCCCCATAATGTACTTTAGAGTTTCCTCTAACATTAAAATCCTGTCATCCAGGAAAAATTATAAGCGTAGGTGTGTTTCAAAGTACATAAATGTACTCTTGAAACTCCTGTCATCCGAGGGATCACAAGCTCTAAACACTCAACCCTGTTTAGAAACAAGGGCCTCGGATGCTCTCTCCTTCATCCTGAGGTTCCCAAGCCGTAGGTGGGCGTTGTGGTCCAAAGTCCCCTGTTGTTAAGAGAGGCGAAACTACCACAATCTTTTGACAGACTAGCACACTTTTAAGGATTTGTCAAGTGTTTTCTGAGGGTAGAACCTCTATTCCCATTATTTTCGTGAAATAGTTCACACTTTTAAGGGTTTAGTGCTTCTACCCTCTTGACAAATGCTAAAAAGTATGATATTATGTCGTCCATCGTTAAAAAGTCTCTATAGGAGACTGTTGCTAGCCTAGTTATAAGGCTCCCTTTATATGCCTAAAGTATCCCTGAACACCATTGGTAGCCGTTATGGCTCAATTGACGCCCTCAATGACAACTTTGATGCCATTGAAGCCGCCATTGAGAACACTTTAAGTCTTGACGGAACTAGTCCTAATGCCATGACGGCAGATTTGGACCTCAATAGCAATGATTTGCTCAATGTAGGTACGACAAACACTCAAACCCTCTACATCAATGGGGTGGAGGTGGAGCCAAATACGGGTGTTTCAGCGGGTAGTGCCTTTCAAACCTATAGTTTTACGGCTACAGCAGGGCAAACCACCTTCTCTGTAGCCCCTGCAACACCACTAGTATCTTCTCTTCTGGTGTCAGTGAATGGTTTGGAGCTTCCTCCTGCTGATGTCACGGTGTCTACCACCAATGTAGTCATCCCTGCGTGTACTTTAGGGGATGAGGTAGTGGTGAGGAGGTTCACCAAGGAACCAACGGTGTATCCCACTGCTGCCACCCAGGATTTCCAACAGGCAGGCACCGGCGCAGTCACGCGCACGGTGCAGAGCAAGCTGCGGGATGTGGTGAGCGTCGCTGATTTTGGCGCTGTTGGGGACGGCGTTGCCGACGATACCGCAGAAATTCAAGCGGCCATTGATTCGCTATCCACTGGCCAGGCATTGGTTTTCCAATCAGGAAAAACATACAAGATTGGTCAGGTCATTTTCAACGGCAAGAGCGTTGCTGTCATGGCCCACGGCGCAAAGTTCACACTGAGCGGGTCCAGTGCCGGCTTTGTTGTCAAGGGCATCGTTACTGGCTTTTACGTCTACGGCGGAACGATCACTGGCGACGGCGTAAACCGTGATGGCGCGCTGTCCACCTTGCAGATTGGCTGGTTGTTCGGAAATGAATCTGGCGCGTATGTTCAAAACGTCTGGGTTGAAGACGTAACCGTGGACTCCGCGAATATTGGATTCAAGTTTGCAGCCGGCACTGGCGGTGGCTCCGGGAATACAAATTACGTCAAGGTCAATAACTGCCAAGCAAAAGATATCGTTGGACTTGTCGGTGGCACTGGATACGGATTCCAGTTTTCCCAGGCGAGCAACTCCGTCATCTCCAACTCAGTGGCGATCAACTGCGGACGCCACGGCGTCTACTTTGCCGAAGGTCGTAACTACGCTGCCGTCAACTGCATTGTTCGGGACCACCGTTCTACCGTCTACACGGCTGCATACCGCGTGGCAATGTCTATCAGCAGATCGCGCAACGTCACAGTATCAAACTGCGTGTTCGACAACTGCTATGACGGGACCGTCGAGATCGATGTCGATACGCAAGGCACCGCCCCCGACAACGTGAGCATTGGCACGGTTGTCGATGGATGCACGTTCCTGAACTCCGCGCTTGCCGACATTCGCATTGGCACCGTGCCGGCGGTGGACGGCATAGTCTATGACGTGGTGGTATCGAACTGCGTCATGGTGCGCCCCAGTGGGAACGGCGCCAGTTCAATCGTCATTGAGGGCGGCGAAAGAATCAAGATCACTGACAACCTGATCAACGGAGCGTCCGCAAGCGCCACTTTCCGCGCTATCGTTTTCAACGCCACAAGCGGCGCGTCGTACACAAATGACGTTGAGGTTGTTCGCAACACGATCAATTCTTCCGCATACGGTGTGCAAGTTGAGTCTGCACTTCTGACTGGGACAAGTCGCGTTCGCATTCTTGACAACAAGATCACAGCTACGACAGCGGAGCTTGAATTTGTTGGCGGTGAAAACACTACGACCAACAACAATCTGATCTACAACAGAACCGACGGCAAAAACGCGACCCGAGCCTACTCAAGCAGCGGGTCAAACATAACTATTCCAGTCGGTGGACTTGACTGCCTAACTTTGAGCGCATCAAGCGCAACAACCATCAGCAATTTCAGTGGCGGTGCCGAGGGTCAAGAACTGACTTTGTACTTCACAAACGGCAATACCACGCTCCTGAACACCAATTTCTATACCGCAGGAGCGGTGAACTTCGTGGGCACCGCCAACGACACGCTGACGATGGTTTATCTGGGCGGGTTCTGGCGCGAGAAGTGCCGCAGCATCAACTAACCATGCCCCGCGACAAAGCCCTCCACATCGTCGTCGGCGGTGCCATCTTCAGCGCCGCCTACGTAGCCTGCACACTTGTTGGTTTTCCAGCCCTATATCCCGCTGCTGGTGCCGTAGTGGGTGCTGCTGTGGGCAAAGAAATTTACGACTACATTCATCGTGACAAACACACTCCAGACCTCATGGATGCTGTTGCCACTATTGCTGGTGGCGTTGTTTGTTCCCTACCACTATTAGTTTCTAAAATGCTATGAACCCCATTGACCCACGAGAGTTTGGCCGTTTGGAAGCTGAAGTGAAGAGTCTTAGTGACCAAGTAGACTCCATGCAACGTGACATTAAGGCCCTACTTGCCCTAGCCAATAAGGGTAAGGGTGGGTTCTGGATGGGAATGACAATGGCCTCTTTTGTGGGTGGATTCATTAGTTGGATTGCTTCTCATGCTTCATGGTTCAAGTGAACTTTCCTTGGTGAAGGTGACATGGGAAGACGCTTGTGAGCTTGATGAAACCCCTTGGACGGGACTTACAGAACACACAGGAGCCCCTGTGGTAGTACAAGTGGGGTTTGTCCTAGAAGACACAGATAAGCACCTAGTTCTCACTCATGCCTATACCACTGGTGGTGAAGTGGCCCGTAGGAACCTCATTCCCAAGGGCATGATTGTAAAAGTTGAAACGCTATGAAGTTCTCTCTTGATTGGCACGATGAGTATGTGGCCCTACGCGATCCAAGCGAATACAAGGCCGCTATGCGTTTTGCAGGCTCTTGGGCTGCTTGGGTAGCCATGAGGGAGAAACACGCCTCTACGCTCGATTTATGGGCCTCTGAGGTGGATGCTTTGCTACGGTCTGAGGCCATTGAGGCCATTAAAGCCCACGCACAGGCTCCAGGAGGCACTGCTGCTGCCAAGTGGCTTGCAGAGGGGCAGTGGAAGCCCAAGGGTGCCGTGGGCAGGCCCAAGAAGGAAAAGGAACAACCCGCAGAGGACACACAGCGCATCCTAGAGGATGTGAAGCGACTAAGGGTGGTGAAGTAATGCCTTACTCTACTAACGGCAAGCGTGACTACAAGAAAGAGTACGAGAAGTATCACGCCAGTGAAGAACAAAAGTCCAACCGTGCTGCACGTAATGGCGCTAGGCGTCAAATGGAACGTGAGGGCCGTGTAAGCAAGGGCGATGGCAAAGATGTAGACCATAAGACACCACTAAAGCGTGGTGGTGGTAATGCACGTAAGAATCTTCGTGTACAAGAACGATCAACCAATCGTAGTGTTGCCAAGACAAAAGGCAACAGAATGAAAGGTAATGGCTAAAACACCTAAAACCAAGGCAGATGTAAAGACACTTGCAGAGGCAGACCTAGAGACTTTTGTACGGCTAGTGGCCCCTCATCGTGTTCTTGGAGACATTCATTGTGAGTTGTTTCGCTGGTGGACCCGTGAAGATGCAAAGGACAACCAGCTAGTATTGTTGCCCCGAGATCACCAGAAATCAGCCTGTATTGCCTATAGAGTGGCTTGGTGGCTCACTAAGCACCCTGATGCCACAATCTTGTATGTGTCTGCCACAAGTGACTTGGCAACCATGCAGCTTAAGGCAATCAAAGACATTCTCACCTGTGATGCCTACAGGTTCTATTGGCCCGAAATGGTGAGCCTTAACGAGAACTCTCGTGAGCGGTGGACTGCTGATGAGATTTCTGTGGATCACCCAAAGCGTAAACAAGAGGGTATTCGTGATCCCTCCATCAAGGCTGCTGGTTTGACAAGCAACCTCACTGGAGCCCACTGTACCGTAGCGGTGCTAGATGACATTGTGGTGCCTAGCAATGCCTACACAGAGAGTGGTAGGGCTCAGGTGAAGGCCATGTACAGCCAATTGGCCTCAATTGAAACCACAGGGGCCAAGGAGTGGGTTGTAGGTACTCGTTACCATCCGGGTGACTTGTACAAGGATTTGATGGAGATGACTGAAACCTACTACGATGAGGCTTCAGACGATGACATTGAGAAACCCGTGTATGAGGTGTTTGAGCGGGTTGTAGAAAAGAATGGGGAGTTCCTGTGGCCCAAACAGCGCAGGGCAGATGGAAAGACCTTTGGATTTGATGAGAGGGAACTAGCCCGTAAGAAGGCTAAATACCTAGATACTACTCAGTTTTACGCTCAGTATTATAATAATCCAAATACCTCTGAGACACAGCAGATAGACAAGAGCAAGTTCCAATATTACAACCGGGATACGTTAGAGAATATTTCTGGAGCATGGTATGTGGGCGATAAGGCTCTTACTATTTATGCTTCTATGGATTTTGCTTATTCTATTGGGGGCACATCTGATTTCACGGTGATTATGGTGGTAGGTGTGGATGACGATGGTAGTTATTACATACTGGACATTGACAGGTTCAAGACCAACAAGATAAGTCAAATGTACGAGAAAGCTGAGAAAGTCTATCGTAAGTGGAAGTTCAAGAAGATGAGAGCTGAAGCCGTAGGGGCACAGAAGCTCATCATTCAACAGTTTAAGGAGTATATGCGTAGCCAGCAAATTGTGTTTACGCTGGACGAATATTATCCTCCACCTTCTTTACGCAAAGCAGAGCGCATCTCTGCAACACTAGAACCCCGCTATAGTAACAACATGATTTGGCACTATAGGGGTGGCAACTGCCAGATTCTAGAGGAAGAGTTGTTGTTTGCCAATAGCGAACACGATGACGTTAAGGATGCCTTGGCCGCTTGTATTGAAATTGCTAAACCAGGAACAT
>Ga0315901_10005248_pt1 | contig 15824 bp, 29 predicted proteins | sample LakEriMetagenome_10_FD_203761 | JGI IMG/M metagenome (GOLD analysis project Ga0315901, IMG submission 203761) | Freshwater fungal communities from buoy surface, Lake Erie, Ohio, United States - Buoy 2 MA116 | ecosystem: Environmental > Aquatic > Freshwater > Lake | place: USA: Lake Erie, Ohio...
CGTCGCACGTGATCGAGATGAATGCTTGGTTTGCCCGCCATGCCAGCGACAAGAAGCCGGGTTGGGACAAGGCGGGAGAGGAGACCCCGGGATACGTTGCGTGGCAGTTGTGGGGCGGCAACGCGGCCCGTGACTGGTCCGCGAGCAAGGCCAAGGCGCTGAAGTCGGATTGACACCCGCGAGCGTTTGGATACACTGAATTCGCGGCCCGTTGGCTGCGATCAATCTTCTACAGACTGGAGCGAGAGCCGTTGCTTTCGTGAGCGTCGATCATCACGTTTCCACGAAAGGAACAACTCATGGAACTCCAATCGCTGGCCGATCAGGCCCGGGAGTTGCGGTCGGCCAAAATGGCTGAGGCCGAAAAGATTCTGGTGGCTGCTGCCACTGGCGGCGAGGGTGGCAAGTCGCGGCCTTTGACCGACGACGAGACCCGTAAGTACGACTCGCTTATGGACGAGGCGGCGGGGGCTGCGAAAGAGCAGACCCGTTGCCAGCAACTGATCGACGAGAAGGCGGCGCTGTCCCTGACGACTGGTCGGAGGTCGGCCCCCTCGGCTGCGGTCGGTGCGATCGTCGAGCCACTGAAGCCCGTCGAGATCCGCACGCTGCGGCGAGCCAAGGCCCTGCGATCGTTCAAGGGTGCGGACGCCCAGCGTGATGCCTACACTGCTGGCCAATGGCTGCTGGCGACTGTCGGCGGGGATACTCGCGCGGCCCAATGGTGTGCTGACAACGGGATCGAAACCCGAGCCCTTGCGACCACGACGAACAGCCTCGGCGGCTACTCTGTGCCGGAGGTGCTGGAGTCGACGATCATCGATCTGCGGGAAGAGAGGGGCGTTGCCCGTCGATCCCTGCGGGTGATGCCGATGAGCACTGACAGCCACATCATCCCCAGGCGTGCGAGCGGACTCACTGCCTACTTCGTGGCGGAGAATGCCGAGATCACGGCGAGCGATAAGGGATGGGACGCGGTGCAGTTGGTGGCCCGGAAGTTGGCGGTTCTGTGCCGCTACTCCAGCGAGTTGAACGAAGACTCGATCCTGTCAATCGCGGACGATCTGGCGAGTGAAATTGCCTACTCGTTCGCCGACAAAGAGGACGAGTGCGCGTTCAACGGGGACGGCACTTCGACCTATGGCGGCATCGTCGGGTTGAAGGCTGGCACGGCGGCGGGATCGAAGGTCACTGCCGCGACTGGCAACACGGCATTCAGTACGCTGGACCTCGAGGATTTCGAGGGCATGGTTGGCAAGCTGCCGCAGTTCGCGGTGGCCGGAGCCCGCTGGTACGTCTCGCGGGTCGGCTGGGCGAACTCAATGCTGCGGCTGGCTGAAGCGGCTGGTGGCAACACGGTGGCCCAGGTGGCTGGCGGCGCTCCACTGCAATTCCTCGGGTTCCCCGTGGAAATCGTGCAGGTTATGAACTCCACGACCACGGCACAGACTTCGACCGATGGACTCGTCTACCTCGGCAACCTGCAACTCGCGGCCACGATGGGCACCCGTCGCGGAATCTCGATTCAGGTGGACGGAAGCCGGTATTTCGAATTCGATCAGTTGGCGATTCGGGGAACCGAGCGGTTCGACGTCAATTACCATGAACGCGGTACGGCGTCTGTCGCTGGCCCGGTGATCATGCTTTCCACCCCCGGCAGCTAAGGAGCACGATCCATGAACCAATCGCAATTCAACAAGTTTGTGTCGATCACTCCCCCGGCTGCGATCGTTGACAACGCGAGCTACACGACCGCCAGCATTGACACCGCTGGATTCGAGTACCTCGAAGTCTTCGTGTTTCTGGGTGCCACTGATATTGCCATGACCGCCCTGAAGCTACAGGAGTCGGACACTGACGGCAGCTATGCCGACGTGACCGGCCTGATCTACGGCACGTCGGCGGGCATCGCGGGGACAACGGCGGCACTACCCATTGCCACCGACGACAACAAGTGCTTCAAGTTCGAAGTCGATCTGCGGGGACGCAAGCGCTACTTCGATCTCGTGGCCACTGCTGGCGACGGCGCGGCGGGTACGTTTCTGACGGCGTTCGCGCTCTTGTCGCGTGCGTCGGACCATCCGGTCTCGGCCAGTGAACGCGGATTTGGCAACATTGTCCGGGTGCCGTAATGAGGATTGAACTCCTGCAAAGATGGCAGGGATACAAGGCGGGAATCGTGATCACTCCACCTGACGGCGTGGCCAACACACTGATCAGGCGGAAGATTGCGAGACCCGCAAATGACGGCATGGAAACCGCAGTGGCACCGGCTGCTGCGGAGCGTGCTGTTCGCTTCTCTCGCAGGGGACGCTGACAATGTGGGACAGGGCCCGGCCGTTGGAGTCGATGCACCGCGTGAGGCACACATCGCGCGTATCTGTTGGCCCAACGGTCGAGCCTGTCAGCGTGGATGAGTTCAAACTGCATTCGCGAATTGACCACAACCACGAAGACGCGAAGATTCAAGGCTACCTGACAGCGGCCCGGGCACTGCTGGAGAAAGACACGCGACGAGACCTCTGCACTAAGACGCGGGTGCTGTATCTCGACTACCTCCCGTCGTGGATCGTTCTCGACGTGGCCCCAGTTCAATCTATCGTTTCGATCACCTATTACGACTCTCTGAACGTACAACAGACTCTCGCGGGTGCAACCTACGAGAGCGACATCTACGCCGAGCCCGCATTGATCCGGCCTGCATTCGGGCAGACCTGGCCGACGACATACGACCGACTGTCGGCCGTCGCGGTCACGTACACCAGCGGGTACGGTGCAGCGTCTGCGGTGCCAGAGGATTCCAAGCAGGCTATCCGGCTGCTGGCGGCCCATTGGTTGGAGAATGCGGAGGCGTCGATCACTGGCACAATTTCGAAGGAGATCGAGTTCTCATATTCGGCCCTCTGTGATCGTCTGCGGTGGGGGAACTACGCATGAAGGGCGGGAGCCTCTCCAATCGCGTGACCATCGAAAGGCTGTCTGCAACCATCAACGCGGCTGGGCAGATCGATGAGACCTCGGCCAGCAACTGGGTGATTTACGCCGAACGGTGGTGCCACGTGGCGACACGCGGTAGCCGTGAGTTCTTCCGGGGCGTCGAGGTGGCGGCAGACATCTCCCACCAGATCACGATGCGCGCCGACCCCGTCACGAAGTCGATCACGGTGAAACACAGGCTCGTTCTGGACTCTCGCATCCTTTCGATTTCCGGCCCTCCAATCAACGTGGACGAGGAGCAGGAGATGGTGCGGTTCGCGTGCGTGGAGGTGGCCACTGATGGCTAGGCCAGCACGGGCAGAGATGGCGCGGATGCGGCTGGAGAAATCTGCCCGCCTATCGGCCCAGATGAAGGCGGAAGTGATCAAACTGAGCGGCGACAAGCTGCTTCAGTTGACACTCGCCAACCTGGCAGACAAAAAGGTGAAGGCGGCGGTGCGATCCGGTCTGTCAGCGTGTGTGGGTGAGTTTGCGCGAGGCATCCGCCAGCAGATTCCGGCCCCGCTGAAGAATTTGAAAAAACTGGTGGGCAGTGGCGTCGCCAAGCAATCGGCCAAACGACAGGGGGCGAAGGCAGGGTTTTCTGTCGCCCGCACAAGCAAGCTGGGGGCAACCCGCAGCGGGAACAATGTGACGAAGGCGGGCAAGCCAAAGGGCGTTGGAATCGCTGCACGAAATGTCCATTGGGCAGCACTGGGCACCAAGCGGCGAACCGTCAAGCAGACGCGAATGTACGTTGGTCGCAAGTTACAAGACGTGACCAATTGGAACACGGGCCAGATGCCTCCCATTGTGGTCGACGTTGTCCGCGAGGGCGTGCAGGCGAAGACACAGGCCGGGATTGCCAAGATGGAAAAACGCGTCTGGCAGCGGCTGACGAAGGACATCGCCAAGCGGAAGGGCAAGTGATGGCCATCGAGATCGGACTTCGTACCCTGCTTCTCGCACAGTCGTCTATCACGACGCTGGCCCCAGCCCAGACTGTCGGCGGTCTGTCGATCGATGCGGTGTTCTTGGATCATCCAGTCGAGGGCGTAAAGCCCCCCTACGTTCTGATCACGTTGACTTCCCACGACCCGTACAAGCGACTGGACGGGACTGGCGGAACGATGCGGCGGTCTGACATCGACATCGATTGTTACGCCAGCAATCGGCCCGCGGTCATCACTCTCGCGGCTGCGGTCGAGACGTTCCTTCGGGACTACAGCGGAGCGGCGGGCACGAGTGACACCATCAACGCGGTTCTGTTGGACAACGCACGTGATGACACGGTCTACCTCGGCGACGGTCGAGACCAGCGTCATTACGTGCGCTCACTGTCTTTCATCATTCAGCACACTTAGGAGGGCCACCCATGGCTATTGTGAAGTGCAAGGGGACCAAGCTTCAGCAGACAGTTTCCGCGAGTCTTGTCGACATCGCACAACTGCTGAGCATCGATCACAGCGGGAGCGGTTCGATAACTTTTGACTCAACGACCCTCGATGGTGGCACCTACAAGACGGCTGCCCCAGCAGGCTATAGCAACCCCGGCACGGTGGCTGCCGAACTGTTCTACGATCCGGCTTTGGTCGGGCATCAGGCGATCACCGATCTGATCGCGACTCCCGCGACCAATGCAATGAAGCTCATCTATGCCGACACGGCGGCGACGAATCAATCTTTCACGTCGGCGGGTGTTGACTTCGGCGTTACCGTCGCAATGGAAGACGGGCTCAAGGGGAGCGTGACTTACACTGTGACCGGCGATCCGGGGTGGTCCACCTGATGCAGGCCCGTATCATCCGTGATGACATCGAGGTAAGCCCGTCTGCCGTGCTGTCTGAGGACGAGCAGATCCAGACCGTGGAGCGCACGGTCTGGCGAAACGGTGCAAACCAGACCGCAACATTTTGGGAACTCGGGGCGATCCTCGAGCGGCCAGATTCTTACATGCTGGTCCGAATGGGCGTTGCCGAGCCTGCCGACGAAGAGTGCCGAATTGCGGCCAGCATGAACGCGGCACAGCGTGCGGAGGCCCAGCACGCGGCCCGTAGGCTGTCTGCTGGGATTCACCCCGAAGACTTCCATCTTTACGATGCCGAAGTCATCCTCGGCTACAACCCCGACGGCACATACAAGCCCGGCCCGAATTACGACCAACTGCCCGACAACACTGAGGACGAGGACGACGAGTGAGCCGAAAAGCATTGCTGAAACGACAGCCCAAGCCCATTGAGATCAACGGGGAAACCGTGATGGTGCGCCCCCTGACTCTCCGCGAGGCGGGCCAGTTCGACGCATTGGTGAAAGCCGAGAAGAACACAGATCTGATCAGGTTCATGGTGGCGTCTGTGGTGACCGACTCGGAGGGTCAGCCTCTTTTCTCGGTCGACGATCCCGAGATTGAAGACATCCCCACCGACGTGATCCAGCAACTCTCCGACGCTGTCGCCAAGATTTCCAACCCCGGTAAGCTGGACACCGCAGTAAAAAACTGACGGCCGATGATGATGTGTTGTGGGTGATGCGACTCGCGGCGCATGATCATCGGTTGGCAGACTGGGAGACCCTGTTGGACACCCTCACTCGGCGGGAGTTGACGATCCTGAAAGCCTTTGCCCAGATCGAGGGTTGGGGCAAGTTTGGCGACGATCACAGGGCGGCCGTCCAGACAACGATTCTCGGCAGTGCATGGGGTGCGAAGATGGAGTACAGTAAGGTAGCCGACGCATTCCGGCCGCAAGACAAACCGCAGCCGCGAGAGATGACCCCTGACGAAGTGGCAGCAGGAATGAGGAGGGTGCGACATGGCGGTGATCGGTAACCTTGTCGCGAATCTTGTCGCTGACACCTCGGGATTCTCGCGGCCAATGATCGCGGCTTCCGCTGTGGTCGGCAACGTGGCATCCTCGGTGGCGTCTGCGGCGGCCACAACCGCGGGGGGATTCGGCAAGCTGGCGACCGGCGCGGGCAAGGCGTCGGTCGATGTGTCGCGCAGCATGTCGAACATTATCAAATCCGTGGGGGCAGCGTCGGCATCGGTCGGCGTGGGCTTCGCCAAAGCCATTGCCGTGACTCGCGAGAGTGGGGCAAAGGTCGCATCAATTCAAGCGAAGACGGAGGCCCAGCTTGCCCGCCAACAGGCACGAATGCTGAAGGGTGCGGTATCAGGCGGTGTGCTGTCCGGGATGGCGAAATTCTCGGCGATCACGTTCGCCCTGAAATCATTTGTTGGCGGAGTGTCCGGCATGGTGACCGGTGCAATCGACGCCCAAAAATCCGGTGCCAAACTCGATGCCGTGCTGGCGTCGACAGGCGGGGCGGCAGGTGTCACTGGCGACGAGATCCGGCGATTGGCTGGTGACCTGCAACTGGTCACAGACTTCGAGGACGACGCGACCATAGCGGAGGCTGGCGTTCTGGCGACGTTCACACAGATCAAAGGGGACGTGTTCAAAGGTGCGATTGTCTCCGCGCAAAACCTGTCCGCCGTGATGGGGCAAGACCTGCAATCGTCAGTCGTGCAGATCGGCAAAGCATTGAACGATCCGATCAAGGGCATTCAAGCACTGTCTCGCGTCGGCGTGTCATTCACCGAGCAGCAAAAGGCCCAGATCGCGCAGATGACCAAGGCGGGCAACATCGCCGGGGCCCAAGCGATCATCCTGAAGGAACTACAGACCGAATTTGGTGGGGCAGCGGAGGCCATGTCGAGCCCGTTCACACGGATCGGCAACATCGTGGGGGATGTGGCGGAGGGGATTGGGGCAGTGTTCTTGCCGTCGCTGGAGGCGGTGGCATCGCTGATCACGGCATCGATCTTGCCGGTGGCGGAGGGAATGGGGGAGCGGTTCACAGCGGCGGGGTCGGCCTTGCGTGACTTTGTTGTCCCTGCCGTACAGGTGGCGGCAACTGTGGTCGCCAACCTCGGCACGTACTTCGAGCTTCTCGGTACCAAAACCGTGTTGGCGATGGTGCAAGCGGGCAACGCGGTGACTTACTTTTTCACCGACCAACTGCCGGTGTACTTCCAGTGGTTTCTGGACAACTGGGGCAACCTGTGGACTGACGCCCTGTCGATCACGCAGACGGCGTTTACCAACCTCGGCACCAACATCGCCGCCAACATGACGGCGATTTGGGATTACATTTCCAGTGGCGGCATGACCGCGCTTGAGATGACATGGACCCCGCTATTGGAGGGGTTCGAGTCGACGGTTGGGGACATCGCAACGATAAGTGACCGCGTTCCGACCGAACTAGAAAAGACACTGGGTGAGATGGTATCGGGTCTGGAGGGTCAGCTTGCGGCGGACATGGCTGGCACGATGGAGGCCATGCAGGGGGCGATCGACAAGAGGCCCCTGACACCCAAGGTTAAATCCGCAGAGTCTCCCACTGAAGCGATCAAGCCCACGGAAGCCAAGGCAGTCGGAGCCGCACAGCAAGGGACGCGGGAAGCCCTGTCGGCGATCTTCGGGAGTATGCGCGGCGAGGATTACCAGCGGCAACTGGTGGCACTCCAGCAGCAGGGGCTGGCGATCCAGCAGCAGCAACTTGACGCCCTCGAAGGGCTGGTCGGTGAAGAAGGAATTGGGATCGACTGATGGCAATCATCAAGATGAGCGAGGTGAGCGGCCAGAGTCTGGATTACTCCCTGCCGTTTGATTCGAGCAGCACACGGAAATGGTTGTGTGTCACGAGCCACAACTTCCATACATCGGCGGACGTGTACCAGTACGGTCTGGACAACTCGATCCTCCCGCTGCCCTACGTCTCCTATCATCCGGTTCTCGTCGGGCATTCCTGCCGCAACGTCAAGGTGACGCAGGACGACGGAGCCCCGCGCAAGTGGACCATCGAGGCGGAGTATTCATCCAAGCCCATCCGCGAGAATCAACAGGAAGAGAACCCGCTGAACAGGCCAGCCCAGATCGAGATCGAGACGGCGAGTTACAAGCGGGCGATCTGGCAGGACATCGACAGCAAGGCGGTTCTCAACTCGGCCGGAGATTACTTCGATCCGCCAATTGAGATCGATCAAGCGTTCTGGACGTTCCGTGTGAAAAAGAACGTCGCGGACCTGCCAACGTGGATCTTGGATTACGAGAACGCGGTAAACAATTCGGCAATCACAATCCGCGGATTGAGCCTCCCGCAGTACACTGCCAAGCTGTCGAACATCCGTGTTGGAGACCTGAAGATCGAGGGGGATTACAACTACTTCGAGTTCAGCTACGTCGTGGAAGTCCGTCGCGATAAATGGATTCCGCTGAAGGTGCTGGATCAGGGACTGCGGTTCAAGGACGGCACAAACCGCAAGCACATCATGGACAACTCAACGCCCCCTCGGCCCGTGTCCAGCCCCCGACTGCTCAACGGTTCTGGGGCTGTGCTGAGCGACCCGACACCGACCAACGCGGTGTACCGTGAATTCACCGTCTACTACGCCCGCAACTTCAGCATTCTCCCAGGGGTGACCTAATGGCACGCATCACAGGAACAATTCAACTCGATGCCGGTTCGGTCGAAGACCAGCACATCAGCAGCGGAACAAGAATCGATGCCGACAAACAACAGCACTTGTACCGAGCGTCGACCAACTTCGCTCTTGCGATCGGAGCCACCCCGGTTGCCCGGGAGGAGATCGTGTATGTCTGCGAAGTCGCGGGCACCATCCGGCAGTTCGCGGCCCTCTGCAACGACACCGGCACGGCTGCAAGTGTCACGTTCGACCTGAAGAAAAACGGGACAACGGTTCTCTCCAGCGTGGTCACGATCACCAACGCGACGGGCGATAAGGCAGTAATCGACGGCACTCTGTCGGCCACGACATTGGCTGTCGGTGATATCCTTTCGATCGCCCTTGCAGTGTCGTCATCGACCGGGATGCAAGGCCCGTTCGCGTGGTGTACGATCGAAGAGAGTGGGGCCCCCTGATGCGGCAGTTCAACGCTGATGCGGTCGGGCGAATTCGCGACACGGTGCGGACTGTCGAGGGGTGGCAGTCCGTACCGCAGGCACAGCGTGCGAATACGACACCGTTGCAGTTTGACTATGCGCAGATCGGGAAGACGGATGCCGCGCACAACAAAGGGGCGAACGGGACAATCTCGATCTACTCGGGGACCGACCCGTCCAGCCTGACGGACACAACCGACAACGTGACAGCCTACAACCGCTTCGGCAACATCGCGTCGGGGAAATGGGTGTTTGTCTGGACTCTCCCGTGGGGATTTGAGATCACGGCGGCCGAATGCTAATCCACCGCGAGCCTTGGAAATACAGCGGGCGAACCCCTGAGTTCTTCACGGGGCAATCGGGGTGCTATTGCTGCGGTGCTGCCGTTACAGGAAACCACCATGTGTTTTTTGGAACAAAATCACCAGGAACAGCGCTAGCAACTGGCTACAAATACGAATCAGCAGCGTGGTCCGCTATCACATCCGCTGCCGTGGCCAATGTTGCGCCAGCCTGTGGGTATATTGAAAATGGAATTGCATATCACGCATACGGATCAGATGCAGCAGTTACAACGGATGCAAGGAAATACACGTCTACATCAGATGCTTGGAGCGGATTGACTAGCGGGCCGAGTCCAGCCAGATATCAAGCAATGCCATTTATGGTTGTGGATATGTTTGTCTGTGGTGGACGCGACTTGTCCACGTTTAATCCATTATCAGACAACGATTCATATGTTCCTGCGTCTGATTCATGGACTGGCAAGACAAATCTTAGTGCACCGGCCCGATATGTCGGACACGGATTTTCAATCAATGGCTACGGGTTTGTGGTGGGAGGTGTCAACGCGGCATTCAACAACACAGCAGACAACGATCGTTATGATATTTCAGCAGATTCATGGTCCGCAAAAACAGACTGCTCTGCCGTGCGAATTACGGGCGGTGTGTTTGTGTTGTCTGGCATTGGCTACATTGCGTACGGCAAAAAAACAACGGGTCTAACAATTCGCGATTTGGATTATTACACCGAATCGACCGACACATGGACGGCTGGGACACAGGGGCCAGCCCCTGCCCGCCAATGGGTGGCGTCTTCTGGTGTGTCAACTCTAGACGCAGGCTATGTAACTACTGGTCAGGATAATTCTGCAAACTGGCTCAAGGATCATGAAGAATACACCTCGGGTGCATGGACATCGTTGACAGATATTTCGGGTGACGGCAGACAACAAGGGGCCGGGGCTTCATGCTGACAACCATTCTCGCGGACAACGAACACTTTCATTCGACATGGCAGATCGACAACGCCATCACAGCGAAGAGCGGGGGCACGCTCTATGGCTGCTACCGTCAGGCGTGCAGGGAGACCCACAAGCGATGGCGAGGTCTGCGAGACGGGTATTACCAGCGGAGAATTGCAGAGCTTGAACTGGCCGATTTGGAGCGGCAGGAGCCGACTGAGCGGAGGCAGCTCGACATCCAGCGGCAGCGTCTCGACCTGATCGAGGGGGAACAGGTGCTGAGGGACAGCGAACGGGAGTTCCTGCGGTTCGCTGGGCAAGCGTTGGCATGTCGGCGAGCCCTCGGCCTGAGCGACGAGCAGGCGATGCCGCGAGAGATGCGGGAGCGATTGGATGCCGAGTTCTGGGAATATCAGCTTAGGTGTCTGGCAGCGGTGGATTTCATCACCACGGGCCGACTGTCGCGGAACGTCGTGGAGCTGCTGGTGTCTGTCTCTGGAGAAATGCGGCAACGGCTGCGAGCGGCGATTCTGGACGCTGACGCGCACGACAAGTTGGTGGGCTGGTATCTCTCCCATGAGCCCGAGATGCCGCAGCCGCTGGCCCTGACAATGCCCGCACGGGAGTTGATCGAATGCGCATCCGAGCGTTTGTTATCGCCGCCCGCGAATGGAACAGCGGAGGCGTGGCCGTACAGACTCGCCGAGAGTATCGCGAGCGCCTGAAGGCGTGCGAGGGATGCAGGTGGCGATCTGGGCTGACATGCAGCCTGATCCACTGCCAGTGCCGGATCGCGTCACACGCACTCGACAGGGGCAACGATTGCCCACACGGCAAGTGGCCTAACGGGCTGGCGGCACATCCAGACAGTACCCTCCCGACGCTGGATACCCTGGCAGACTCCCCCAGCGAGCGTACTGCACCGGGGGTCGATACGACGTGACCGGGGCAGCCTGCGGCCGATAGGTCTGGCCCCACGCCACCACGAGCCCCACCACCACCCCTACCACACAAGCAATCGTCTTCATTCTCGCACTCCTGAGTTATTCGCCCCCCCGTCAATAAACGCTATCGACCGACAAACCGGACAGCAATTCCGCCCGGTGAACACCCGTCAGCCATTTTGTCGGGTTCAACAATCCCAAATAATTCTTGCTTTTTTTAATTGACATGCGGCAGGGGTGGCGATATAGTTTGAGCATGTCAGACGCACAACGCGAATGACGCAACCCAAACCGGAGTGATGACAGATGAGCCTGACCACAGAACAACGCCGGCGAGTTATTGACGCCTTGTGTGAGACTGATCGGTTTATCGCAAAGGAAAGCCTCCGCAATCCCAACACGCGACCAGCCGACATGCAGAAGTGCTTAGAGTCCTACATTGGGCACCGCGCCAAACTGCTGGCCATGCTCGCCGAGTAACCACCCCCCACCCGCCCCCGGCACATCGCCGGGGGCTTCCTCTAGCTGATGGAGATGATGACAGATGACGACCGAACAAGCTACCTCTGAACTGAACGCGGCCGGCGCTAAGCTCGAACGACGGGAAGACCGCAGCGGCAAAACGCTCGCCGGCTGGTGGCTCGATGGGGTGTTTCTTGGAAAAGATGCACGCACTGCCGCAGAAGGGGTAAGAGGGTAAGACGGAAGTTGCCAACCCCCCGGCATCCCCGGGGGTTCCCCCCGACTGGAGATAAGACTCGATGGCCATTGTTTACGAAAGCCGAAACTACGTGATTGAGTCGTGCCGATTCGACGGCGAGGCGCGCCAGAGATATGCCCTCGACCGCAAGCACCATCACGTTGACCACAACGGACGCCAAGCGGTTGGGCTGCACAATCTGACATGGACCGACAGCCTTGACGAGGCAATGCGGGTGATGCAGACGGATATGGCATCGACAATCTAACCACCCATGACCATCCACCCCCCGGCATCCCCGGGGGTTCCCCCTGACTGGAGAGTGAGACGATGACCGACATGGACGACATCCGCGAGCAACAAGAGAAATCAGCCGACACCTACGCAACCGCCCTCAAGATCCGCGAGTTGCTGGAGACCCTCGAAACCGACTGGGGCGAGGAGGCGGCCGAGCGGGCGTTGGCAATCGTGACGGGAGATGAGACATGACCAAATCCCCCTTATGGGCCTGGCAGATGCGTGGGATGCTTGCGGAGATCGAGTCGCTCGACATCCACTACATGCTCGCTGCACTGGACGACATACAGGAATTCCTCGATCACACGCGGCAGCGGCTTGAGGGCATGCAGCAGCGACAGGCGGACATTCAGCGGCATCTTGAGGAATTGGAGCACGCGACATGAGTGAGGCGATCAGGTGCGAGGCGTGCAGGTGGTTTCGGCAGACGAAAGAATCTCTCGGGATTTGCGAATTGGCCCCGCCAGGTTTCTTGCCGGAAAGCAACGTGCATCACTCGGGGTGGCATCAGCCTGTGGTGACCAATGAAGAAGGCTGTTCCCGTGGCGAGCCGAAGACGGAGGCCAAGACATGAGGCCCCCGACACCGGCGATGCTACAGACCCTGCGGCTTTTAGGATGGCGAATGAGAAGCGGAGAATACTTGTTCGCGTCTCTCAGGTGCCATCCCAGCACTCAGCGGGCTCTTATGAGTCGCGGCTGGATATCGTTCAGCCTCGCCAAACGCTGGCACCTGACCGACGCTGGCCGGCGCGTGCTGGCCGAACACACGAAAGGAGATGACGAGGCATGAATTTGACATCACGGGAAACCGTCAAGCTGTATCGCACCCACAACGGATTCGAGGTGGTTGCGTACTGTGGTGCAACGCGTGTGCATTATCGCCAGGTCGGCAATACGAAGGTGGCCACCGTATCGATGGGGACCAAGTCATACCAAACAATCTGGCCGCTTTATGACGATCCGAGCGACGGCGAGATTATCGAGCAGGCTGTACGGCACGCTAGGACTGCTGACGGCACGTGGTGGTTGCACGAACACCCTACAACAGGAGATGAGTGATGGAACCGAAATACTGCACCTGCACCCCCATTAGCGGACTCCCTCAGCCACGTGAATGCACGGCTACGGAGATGCTCCACGAGATGGTTAATCACATGGCATGCACAGCACGGATACTCGCGGACGAGGCGGAGGACTGGGGCGACACGCTAGACTTCGATGATCTGGACACGCAAGTGCTGAAGTTCAAGCAGGCCATCCGTAAAGCGTGCCGCGAGACCCGTTGACATCCCCCCCCCACCCCTTAACGACAGGAGACGAGTGATGCAACCGAATGATTGGAGTGATACCGGACCTGCCCCACCGGCCCGCAGTGATCCACGTTCGTGGACCTCGATCTGCCAAGACATCATCCCCGATCTGCCCGTTGTCGCGGAGACGGCCCTCGACGACGCCAAGCAAGGCATCGAGCCAGACTTCACGGATCTGGACATCGAGATCCTGAAGCTGAAGCGGGCGATGCGGCGGGTCTGGCACGAACAGCGTTGACATCCCCCCCCCACCACGTCTAAGATTCCGCTGTCGGCATGCAGGCTGACCACAACCAAGCTACTCGACCCCTTGCCCACGGCGCTGCATCGCCCGGGCCGGGGGTTTTTTTACGTACTTGCGGCACTCACGCAAACCTCGGTCGTTAAACTACCCTGCCCGAGTCGACTGAGACGGGTATTTGGCGTGAGTGATGGCATGGAGGCACACGGGCTCACGACCCGTCATCCGGCACACCAACATTGAATCCGGGCTCTGTCCACCCTGACACCCCGGGCCTTGCCGCAGCCTAGCTGTAGGTGACTCGGAGCCATAGCCAGCCCGCTTGTCGAGAGATGCCAGCCAGACGCTTCAAGACGGTCGAAAGACGGCCGGAAGCTACGGCAAGGCACAATGGGCGTGGTGTGCGCAGAGCCGGAAAACCGGTGTGACATAGTGTGTAACAGTCAACCACTCCCCCAACCCCAACAAATAGGTGAACACGATGGCATGCTGCGGAACGGAAGGCCCAACGCCAGCGACTAACGGCACCTGTCCGGACTGCGGACGTCCGACCTGCGACGGCGAGGCGATTGAGTTCTGTCGATACAGCCCGTTGGCGTGCGACACATGCGGGGCGCGGCCCTGCGATGGATCTTGTTGAGCCCCTGCCGGGTGGTCTGGTGGGGGGTGGTAAGTGAGTGTGATTTTAGGAGAGTGACGATGTCGAAGGTTGTTGTGGAAAACGTCGGCCCGGTCAAGTCGTTCGAGTTCGAGGTCCCCGAGGATGGCGGAGTGGTCGTCCTGCGTGGCCGGAACGGAGCGGGCAAGTCCCACATCCTCGATGCCGTGCAGTCGCTGGTGTCTGGTGACGGCTCTGTCCCTCTGCGGGATGGACAGTCGAAGGGCCGGGTCGAGGGACTCGGCGCGACCATCAAGTTCTCAAAGCGTACCACTCGGTCGGGGGCGCTCGAGGTCGAGAGCCTGACCGGGGACGTTGACCCGGCGACACTAGTTGATCCGGGGATGGTCGATCCGGAGCGGGCGGACGCGGCCCGGATCAAGGCGTTGCTGACCCTCGCGGGGGTTCAGGCCACCCCGGCCGATTTCGTGCACAACCAGACGAAGATCGTACTGCCCGAGGGCGAGACCGACCCGGTGAAGTTGTCGGGGCTGGCGGCCCGGGAGTACCAGCGGCTGGCGCGGGAGCAAGAGTCGGTGGTCGCGGACCTGGAGCGGCAACTTGCCCAGCTCGGAACGGTTGACGTCGACTACGACGGCGAGACCGCCCCGGAGGTGCTGGAGGAGAAACTCATTGATGCCAAGGCACAGCTTGCCAGCCTGAAACAGCGGCGGGACGAGTACCTCGACCAGAAGACGATATACGATTGCGCATGTGAAGACCTGCGGCAGTCGAGTGGTGACATCGACAAGAAACTGCATCAGGCCCGTGCGAAACTCGCGGACATCGATGCCCGTCATGAGCAGGCGTTGGTGCTGGCCAATAATCTGCAGTTGCAGCTCGTGGCGGTCGAGGCGTCTCTGGTGGAAATTCAGCGGGAGCATGACAATGCTGCCTTGGCTGTCACAAACCACGAGGGATTTCTGCGGCAGTACGAGGCCATCAAGGCCATTGTCGATGCTGGCTGCCCGAATCGTCCTGACACGGCAATCGAAATCGCCGAAAAGGCCGTTGAGATCTGCCGCGACGACATGCAGAAGGCCGCCCTGGTCCGCAAGAACGACGAGGTCCGCGAGAAGCGGGACGAGCTGGAGAACGATCTGGCCCGTGCTCGTGGCCAGGCCACCCTCCTGCGGTCATTCGTGCCCCGGTGTGAGGAGACCCTGTCACTCATGGTCCGCAAGTCTGGCACTGGCCTGTTCGTCGAGGGAGGCCGTCTGCGGATCGCGACCGACCGAGGGCCGGATGAGTTGTTCGGGGAGCTGAGTCACGGCGAGCGGTGGAAGGCGGCGATCGATGTGTGTGTGTCGAGTGTTGGCAACAAGGCCCTCATCGTGATCCCCCAGGAGGCGTGGGAAGGGATCGACCCGGGCAACCGGACGGATCTGGCGGAGCACGCCCGCGCCAACCATGTCACCATCCTGACTGCCGAGTGCGGTGACGGCGAGATCGAAGCGAAGTCGATGTGAGCCCCTGCCGGGTGGTC
>Ga0315901_10005253_pt1 | contig 15808 bp, 15 predicted proteins | sample LakEriMetagenome_10_FD_203761 | JGI IMG/M metagenome (GOLD analysis project Ga0315901, IMG submission 203761) | Freshwater fungal communities from buoy surface, Lake Erie, Ohio, United States - Buoy 2 MA116 | ecosystem: Environmental > Aquatic > Freshwater > Lake | place: USA: Lake Erie, Ohio...
CATTGCTTTGGCTTTACTCTGCCTCATGTCACACATGCCGTCACACAATCGGTGGCCGCTTGAAAAACTTCTCAAAGCATCCCGTTAGATATAAAGCTTGGACAGTTGTTTCAAGATTAAATCATTTTCATCCTAATTTTGCTTGGGTATCACTCTTTGGTGTTGCCTTTGCAGATTTCTATGTCCGCCAGGTCGCAAGTGGGGCCATTACCAATTTCTACTTCTTCTAAAGGGTAATCAAAGATGAGCGAGAAAATTCAAATGCAGCGTCACAACTTTGATGTTGTCGTTATTGGCGCAGGTGGTGCTGGATTAAGAGCTGCAGTTGAAGCCCGCAGCGCAGGACTTAGAGTTGCAATTATTTGTAAATCATTATTTGGTAAAGCCCACACCGTTATGGCAGAGGGTGGCGTTGCTGCATCAATGGGAAATGTCAACGATAAAGATGGTTGGCAGGTTCACTTTAGAGACACAATGCGCGGTGGAAAGTTTTTAAATCATTACCGAATGGCTGAATTACATGCCAAGGAATCACCAGATCGTGTTTGGGAGTTAGAGCTTTGGGGCGCATTGTTTGATAGAACAAAAGAAGGAAAAATCTCACAACGTAACTTTGGTGGCCATGAGTATCCACGCCTTGCACATGTGGGCGATCGAACTGGTCTTGAGCTAATTCGTACCATGCAACAAAAAATCGTTTCTATGCAACAACAGGATAAAAAAGATCATGGTGATGCTGAAAGTTATTTGAAGGTTTTTGCTGAGGTAACAGTTACCGAAGTTATTAAAGAAAATGGCAAGGTTGCTGGAGTTTACGGTTACCGCCGCGAAGATGGCGTAGAGGTTTTATTTGAAGCACCAGCAGTTGTGTTAGCAACTGGTGGAGTTGGTAAAACATTTAAAATTACCTCAAACTCCTGGGAAGGCACCGGAGATGGACATGCTCTGGCATTAAAAGCTGGCGGAAATCTTGTTGATATGGAGTTTTTACAATTTCATCCAACTGGAATGGTTTGGCCACCATCAGTTAGAGGAATTTTAGTAACTGAATCTGTTCGTGGTGAGGGTGGAGTTTTAACCAATACCAATGGCGAAAGATTTATGTTCAAATACATTCCAGATGTATTTAAAGATAAGTATGCAGATAATGAAGAAGAAGCTGATCGTTGGTATGTAGATCAAGATAATAATCGCCGCCCACCTGAATTACTTCCTCGCGATGAGGTAGCGCGTGCGATTAACACTGAGGTTAAAGCAGGTCGTGGCTCACCTCATGGTGGTGTTTATCTAGATGTATCAAAGCGATTAACCGCTGAGGTAATTAAAAAGCGCTTGCCTTCTATGTGGCATCAATTTTATGAATTAGCTGGTGTTGATATTACAAAGGAAGCGATGGAGGTTGGTCCTACCTGTCACTATGTAATGGGTGGTGTTGAGGTAGATCCAGACTCTGCTGCAGCAGTTGGCGTTCCTGGATTATTTGCAGCTGGTGAGGTTGCAGGTGGCATGCATGGTTCAAATAGATTAGGTGGAAACTCACTCTCTGATTTATTAGTTTTTGGAAGAAGAGCAGGTGTTGGCGCAGCAGAGTATGTAAAGCAATCAACTGCGGTAAAGGTTTCAGAAAGTTCAATAAAGGCTGCTGCCGAGCGAATTGCAGCACCATTTAAGCGAACCGGTGGCGAGAATCCATACACATTGCACCAAGAGCTTCAAGAAATTACTCACAACTTAGTTGGAATTATTAGAACTAAATCTGAATTACAAGATGCAATCAATAAGATTGCCGATATTAGAAAACGTATTGAAAATGTATCTGTTGCTGGCGACCGGTTATTTAACCCAGGATTTCATCTTTCCTTTGACCTAGACAATATGTTGTTGGTTGCAGAGAGCACAGCAAAATCTGCAATCGTTCGCGAAGAATCCCGCGGTGGTCATACCCGTGATGATTTCCCAACAATGGATCCAAAGTGGCGATCACTAAACAATATAGCCTCCTTTAATGGCAAAGAGGTTTCGGTGAAACAACAAGCACTGCCATTTATGCCAAATGAACTCTTTGATCTATTTGATATTCATGAGTTAGAAAAATATATGAGTAAAGATGAATTACCAAAGGGTGCGGGGGCCAAATCATGAGTAAACAAATTAAATTAAAGATTTGGCGTGGAGATTCAAAGAATGGCGGCTTAACCGATGTTGAGGTTGAGGCAAATGAGGGTGAAGTAGTTCTAGATGTAATTCATCGTGTGCAAGCTACTCAAATGGGCGACCTAGCAGTTAGATGGAATTGCAAAGCTGGAAAGTGCGGCTCTTGTTCAATGGAGATTAACGGTAAGCCAAGACTTGCTTGTATGACACAGGTAGCAAATTTTGAAGAGGGTGAAACTATTACCATCACACCACTTCGCGCATTCCCAGTAATTAAAGATCTAGTAACCGATGTTTCATTTAATTATCGTAAGGCGATGGAGGTTGAGTCCTTCACTCCGCCAGCAGATTTAAAACCTGGACAAGCACGAATGGCTCAAGTTGATGTTGAGCGAAGCCAAGAGTTTAGAAAATGTATTGAGTGCTTCCTATGCCAAGACACCTGCCATGTAATTCGCGATCATGAAGAGAATAAAAAATCATTTGCTGGTCCAAGATTCTTTATTCGTTTAGCAGAGCTTGATATGCACCCATTGGATATCTTGCGAAATCGTAAACAAAAGGCGCAGGAAGAGCATGGTTTGGGAATGTGTAACATCACCAAATGCTGCACAGAAGTTTGCCCAGAGCACATCCGAATTACAGATAACGCCATTATTCCTATGAAGGAGCGGGTAGTAGATGTTAAATACGACCCAGTTAGATGGCTTGGCTCAAAAATTCGCAAACGTGAGGGTATTGTTTAGTACGTGAATTTAATTGTCCGCCTAGTTGCAGGTGCACTTGGTTTTTGGGCAGCAACAACTTTAATTTCAGGCGTTAGCGTCAATGGTGGTGCCTGGAGTTACCTATGGGTGGCGCTGATATTTGGATTAATCAATGGTGTCCTTGGCTCAATAATTAAGCTTTTAACACTGCCGGCAATTTTGTTATCACTTGGCTTATTTTCATTTGTAATAAATGCTGCGATGTTGATGTTGACAGCAAGATGGAGTGATTCACTAGATGTGATTGATTTCTGGTCTGCATTGTGGGCTTCATTAATTATTTCAATAGTTACCACAATTGTTAATCGTGCATTTAAAACAAAAATTAATTAAGCATGAGTGCTAACAACCAAATGCCATGTGATTTCTGTGGCGCACCATATGATCCAGTATCAACTAGATGGCTTTGCCCAAACTGTCACATGAAAACTAACTGTTGTGATGGTGCACCATGTGAAATTGTTGAGGTTAAAGAGAGCGCTAAAAGCTAAATTACTTAAGTAGCTTTGCCATATACGCTTCAACCTCATCTGGATGACGAGGAAGAGCATTACTCATAATCTTTGCGCCAGATTCAGTAACCAAAATATCATCTTCAATTCGCACACCAATTCCACGATACTCTTCAGGAAATAATGTGTCATCTGGTTGAATATAAAAACCTGGCTCAACAGTTATAAGCATTCCGGCTTCAAGCACTGCTTCGGCATACTGTTCTTTTCTAGCATGCGCGCAATCATGAACATCAATACCTAAATGATGACCAGAACCACAGACCTGCCATCTTCTGTGTAAGCCGCCCTCTGGTTTTAAAGAGTCCTCAACCGAAATTGGTAATACACCAAGCTCTGCTGCACCCTTTGCGATCTCAACCATGCAGGCATTATGGAAATCTTTAAATTTCGCGCCCGGTTTAACCGCTGCAATTCCAGCTTGTTGGGCCTTGTAAACAATCATATAGATCTGGCGTTGAGCCTCGGTGAACTTTCCATTTACTGGAAATGTTCTAGTGATATCTGCGGTGTAGTGGGATTCAACCTCAACACCAGCATCAATCAAAATTAAATCACCAGGTAAAACATCGCCATCATTTTTAATCCAATGCAAAACACAAGCATGAGCGCCAGAGGCAACAATGCTTGGATAACCAAGATCATTTCCTTCAAGCCGTGCCCGACCATAAAAAGCAGATTCAATTACTCGTTCACCTCTAGGAACTGAGATGGCAGCTGGGAAAACTCGGATCATGTCAGCAAAACCACGAACCGACACATCAATTGCTTTTTGCATTTCATCAATCTCATATTGATCTTTAACAATTCTCATCAGTGAGGTGAAGTTAAGAAACTCTTTTTCCTTCTCTTCATTCTCAGCAACTAGCCCATCTATATGTTTATCTTCACCACGAATAATCAAAGTATCTTTCTTATTAGCCAAAAACTCTTCAATAGATTCAATTTTCTCAGTCTTAAGGCCGTACTTAGTTTCGGTCTCTTCTAATGTCATGCGCCGACCGATCCAAAATTCACCGTGGCGGGCATTCTTATAAAACTCATCACTATCCCGTGGTGATCTTGGGTGAATAAATAACAGCGCGTCATGACCAGATCCATTTGGTTCCATTACAAAGAGTGAATCTGGCACGCAATCTAACGAAATTATTCCAGTAAACCAGCTGTATGCAGAGTGAGCGCGGAATGGATAATCAGAATCATTGCTGCGAACCTTTAGCGAACCTGATGGGAAAATTAATCTAATACCTGGATACTGCTTAGATAATGTCTCGCGGCGAATTTTTGTAAATGGAATTGATGGATGTGGCTTAACCCCGGTAAGTGGTGATGGAGCCCAACCGATTTTCATAAACTCGGTCATTGCATCTGCAATCGGAATGTCGTGAGTTCTCACTTCTAGCGCCTTTTCATTACTGTTGGAGTTATTGGCTGAATTCATACCAGTAGCCTACTTCGTGGGCATAAATTGGCTACCCCTGCAAAGGGCGATAACCTTTACTCGTTGGAGACGTCGCATAGCCCGGTCTAGTGCGCCTCACTGCTAATGAGGTTAACCCCTAAAGGGTTTCGGAGGTTCAAATCCTCTCGTCTCCGCCAATGTTGTTAAGAGTTTTTAGAAATTGGGGGGAAGTTGCCTACCTATAAAGTTGCAATAGTTGGCGCAGGTCCGGCCGGTTACTTCACTGCGCAAGCCTTTCAAAAAGCACAAAGTGAAGATCTGTTATTTTCAATTGACATGATTGAGCGCTTGCCAACGCCATGGGGATTAGTTAGAAGTGGTGTGGCACCAGATCATCCAAAGATTAAAACTGTTTCTAAAGTCTTTGAAAAAATTGCCAAAGAGGATCGATTTAGATTATTTGCAAATGTTGAGTTAGGTAAAGATATTTCGCTCAAGGATTTGCGTGAGCAATATGATGCAGTTGTTCTTGCTACAGGAGCTGCCAAGGGAAGAAAACTTGGTATTGCAGGTGAGGAATTAACAAACTCTTTATCAGCTGCTGATTTTGTGCCTTGGTATAACTCTCACCCAGATTACGTCCAAACCGAGGTGGATTTATCTTGTGACACAGCTGTTGTAATTGGTGCTGGCAATGTGGCAATGGATGTGGCAAGAATTTTGGCAATTGATCCGACCGAGCTAGATCCAACAGATGTAGCAGACCATGCATTGGTTAAGTTAAAAGAAAGCAAGATTAGAACTGTGATCATTTGTGGCAGGCGTGGACCTGAGCATGCCGCCTTTACCGCCCCTGAACTTCGTGATTTACCAAAGTTAGAAAACACCGATGTTTATATTGATGAGAAGCAAATTGCTGATGCTATTGAGCGAGTTGAATCACTTGGTGAGGTTGAAAAAGATCTTAGAAATAATATTGAAGCAATGAAGCTAATTGCTGAACACTCTAAAAAAGGTGTGGCCAGAAAGCTTGAGATTAAGTTTTTATCAGCCCCACTTGAAATCAAAGGTAATCAAAAGGTTGAAGAGGTAGTTTTTGCGGTCAACAAGGTTGAAAATGGAAAAGCAATAGCAACTAATGAGAAATTCTCAATCAAGACTGGTTTAGTAATTACTGCAATCGGTTATGACTCTGTGGAGTATCCAGGAATAAAGATTGAGAATGGCAGAATTGAAAATATTGCAGGTCATGTTGAACATAATGTTTACACAACTGGCTGGGCAAAGCGCGGGCCAACTGGAGTAATTGGCACAAATAAGAGTGATTCAAATGATGTTGTGGATTTGATTATTGAAAATCTAAAAGATCCAAAAGAAAGTGAAGGCATCACCGCCCTACTTAAATCTGGGTATGAGATTATTGATCAACTTGGCTGGGAAAAAATAAACGCCTCTGAAGTTATTTCAGGTGAAATTGCTGGAAAACCTCGTGTAAAAGAGGTGGATTGGAAGCGGCTAATAAGTTTGGGAAGGTCTTAATAAATCGCTAGACTTCCCATCGATTTACAACTTTGCGCCCGTAGCTCAACGGATAGAGCATCTGACTACGGATCAGAAGGTTCGGGGTTCGAATCCCTGCGGGCGCACCAATAAGATTGCACAATGAACTCTCAGTTGCAGGTACGAAAATTAGATTCTCTATCTGATCAAAATCAAGGTCGAGCTGTATTTGATACAACTTGGGCGATGGAATTGGGAACTGAGATCACGCCAAATTTATTGCAAGCAATGGTTCATAGTGGCGCTTACTTATCCGGAGCATTTATTGGCAATAAATGTGTTGGTGCAGCTTTTGCATTTCCAGCTACTACTGGCGGACTTCACCTTCATTCACATATGACTGCAGTTCTAGATGAACATCGAGATAAAGGTGTTGGGCATGCATTAAAGGTTGATCAATGGCATTGGGCAAAGAAAAATAATTACAAAGAGATATCTTGGACATTTGACCCTCTTGTAAGTCGTAATGCAAAATTAAATTTAATAAAATGTGGTGTTGATATCGCGTCCTATCATTCAAACTTTTATGGAGACATGCCAGATGCTTTAAATGCCGGAGATGAATCTGATCGCCTGATGGTTAGTTGGAAAGTTGTTGGTGATAATCCAAAACCAAGAGAGTTAATCACTTCGCCAAAATCAGATGATATTTTGATAGCAATTCCAGAAGATATAGTTGCCATTAGATCCTCAGATTTAGCTGAAAATCTTAGATGGCGACATAAGGTACGAGATCAATTCTTGAAAGCTTTCAATCAAGGAGGCCAAGTAGTTGGCTTTTCGACAAATAATGAATATGTTGTGCGGATATGAAGATCCAAGAGATTGAATTAAGAATTATCGAACTACCTCTAGTTCGTCCGTTTCGCACCTCATTTGGAACTCAAACCTCACGCCAAGTCTTAATGGTTAAGGTTGTAAATGAAAATGGTACTGCTGGCTGGGCTGAGTGTGTTGCGATGTCTTCACCGCTTTATTCACCTGAGTACACATATGCCTGTATTGATTTAATAAAAAGATTCTTAATTCCTGCTTTAAAAAAGGCCGGTGAATTTGAAGCTGAAGATGTTGCCACAATTTTAAAACCCTACCTAGGCGGACAAATGGCAAAGGCTTCCCTTGAGACTGCAATCTTGGATGCGCAATTAAAGGATGAAAAAGTTTCACTAGCTTCCTATTTAGGTGCAACAAAGAGCCGTGTTGAGTGCGGAGTATCAGTTGGAATTGCTAACAATTTGGATGCATTAACCGAAGAGGTAAAGATTTATGTGGATGAGGGATATCGAAGAATTAAATTAAAGATCGAACCAGGGTGGGATATTGAAGCGGTTAAATTGATTAGAGATATTTATCCAGAGATTCCACTACAGGTAGATGCGAATCAGGCTTACTCAAGATCAGATGGAAAGCACTTAGCCCAACTAGATCAATTTAATTTATTACTAATTGAGCAACCACTTGATGAACATGACATCTTGGGGCACGCCTTGCTTGCTAAAGAGGTTAAAACTCCAATTTGTTTAGATGAATCAATTATTTCCTTGCAATCAGCACAAGATGCATTGGCGTTAAATGCAACAACTGTAATTAACATTAAGCCAGGTCGAGTTGGTGGATATTTTGAATCAGTAAAGATTCACGATCTTTGTGTTGCAAGTAAAATCCCAGTCTGGTGTGGTGGCATGCTAGAGACTGGAATTGGTAGAGCAGCAAATTTGGCGTTAGCAGCTTTGCCAGGCTTCACATTGCCAGGAGATACCTCTGCCTCATCTCGTTACTTTAAACAGGATATAACAACACCATTTGTGATGGATGATGGATATATAACAGTGCCGAACAAACCTGGCATTGGCGTTGAGCCCGATATGGATTTCCTGGAATCGATTACAACTTCTAAAGAGGTTATAAAGTAAATTGAATACTTTAGAAGTTTTAGCAAAACCATTTGTTAAACGACTATTTGTCGCTCGATTTATATCAAACTTTGGAAATGGCATGGGGCCTATTGCACTTGCCTTTGGAATTTTAGCTTTGCCTAATGGCTCAGCAAATATGTTGGGTTTAGTACTTGGCGTAACAACCATATTCTTCTTAATGATGGCTCCATTTGGTGGAGTAATTGCAGATAAGTATGGACGGGCAAGAATGGTTGGAATTACTGATATGGCTGCAGGTTTGGCTCTATTCGTTCAAGTTGCCTACTTTGCAACTGGAGATGTCCCTCTTTGGGTTTTATTAGTCACTAATGGATTCTTTGGATTGATGTGGGGAATCTTTTGGCCCGCATTTACTGGCGTAATTCCAGCTGTAGTGCCGGAGGCTGGATTGCAAAAAGGAAATGCACTTAATTCATTTGTTGCAAATTTAGGAATTATTTTGGGAGCTGCCGCCGCAGGAATACTGATAGAAATTTTTGGAGTGGCATTCACATTAGGAATTGATGCAGCCAGCTTTTTTATCGCAGGGGTTTTGGTTTTTAGCTTTCGTCACTTAACACCAAGAATTGAACATAGTGAAAATACCGTGTTGGATGACTTACGCCATGGCTGGAAAGTATTCATCTCATTTCGCTGGATTGTAATTATTGTGGGAGCATTTTCATTTATTGTGATGTGTTGGGCAGCAGCTGAAAATGTACTTGGCCCATTAATTGCTCTTGAACACTTCAACGGTCCAAAATCATGGTCCTTTGTGATCAGTGCAGAATCTGCAGGTTTGATTGTCGGCTCATTGATTGCAATTAAGGTTAAGCCAAAGTTTCCAATGCGCTTCTTGATGCTTTCATCTTTTACAATCACTTTCTACATTTGGTCATTAGCAAAACCACAATCACTTCTAATGATTGCCTTTGGAGCCTTTTTATTTGGGATCACCTTAGATTTATGGGGAACATTGTGGTACACAGCATTACAGCGCAAAGTTCCTCGCGAATCTCTTTCCCGAGTTGCATCCTTTGATGCCATGGGTTCAATGATGTTTAAACCTATTGGCCTTGCAATAGCTGCGCCGATGTCTGCATTAGTTGGTATTGAAAACTTCTTACAAATTTTGGCTGCAGTCACAGTAGTTGCAATAGTCTTGCCATTATTGGATCCACAGGTTAGAAATATGAGTTATGAGGATTTCACCAATAAGTAGGTGAGCTCTTTTTGGCACTATAAAAGCCGTAGGCAGGTTAGGTAAAGATTCATCTTTATTTCAGTTTTCTCTCAGATAAATCTCAAGTAAACTACCTACTATCTGAATCACTCATAGTGGAATTAATAAATGGAGAGCGATGAAAAGAAGCTTTTATAAATACCTGGCTGGTTTTGTGATTGGCGTTGTTTCAGTTGGTGGTTACGCAGTAGCTAATACCAACAATGTTCCAATTGTTAAAGCCTGTATTGATAATAAAACTAAGGCACTCTATGCCTCATCCAACGGTAGCTGCGCTAAAGGGCGAAGTGCAATTGATATTGGCGCAACCGGAGCTAATGTTAAAAGTATTGCTCAATTAGTCTCTCCATCAGTTGTCTCTATTGAGGTTACCTCTACCGGCGGAAATGGCACCGGCTCTGGTTCAATTTATAAAAGTAATCAATCTCTTTCATACATCATTACTAACAACCATGTGATTGAAAGTGCTGCAACCAATGGCACAATCGAAGTGGAACTAAATAATGGCGAAATTCTTCCAGCAACAATTGTTGGCCGAAACTCAGATTATGACTTAGCGGTTATCTCAATTAAAAAAGGAAACCTTCCTGAAATTCCACGAGGTAACTCATCTTCAGTTTCAATCGGAGATCCAGTAATTGCATTTGGCTCCCCACTTGGTTTATCTGGCACAGTTACTAGCGGAATTATCTCTGCGTTAAATCGTCCAGTGACAACTGGTTCAACAAGTGCTGAAAGTTATATGGATGCAATCCAAACTGATGCAGCAATTAATCCAGGAAACTCCGGTGGCCCACTTGTTGATTCCCAAGGAAGAGCAATTGGTGTTAACTCAGCAATTGCAACCACTGGCTCCTCAATAGGCACGCCAGGAAATATTGGACTTGGATTTTCAATTCCGTTTAACCAAGCAATTCGAATTGCCGATGAATTAATCGCTACTGGAAAATCCACAAAACCATTCTTAGGGGTCACATTTGATTCTGCATACACCGGAAATGGTGTACGCATATTGAGTTTAACTTCAGGTGCTGCGGCAGAACGAGCTGGTTTAACAGTTGGTTCTATTGTTAAAAGTATTGATGGATTTAAAGTAAATAGTGCAGTGACTGCGATTGTAAGAATTAGAAGCCATGCACCAGGTGATCAAATCATTATCGTGGTGGAATCTACTGCTGGATCATCAAAAACCTTTAATATCACCTTAGGTTCAGCTCCAGCACTTCCTTAAGTTCTATACTCTCCTTGGAAGCATTTCTAAGGAGAGTCTTATTAAATCAGCAGAAAAAGTGGTTGGTTTAGAGATTCTCTCTGCTCTGTCGGGTTTACTGATTGCAGGCCAATCTAAAATCAATGGCGAATTATCTTTCAAAATGGGTGATTCACTAGAGGCGGCATTTGTATCTTTCTCAACTGGATTACTCTTTATAACTCTAATTTCTTTAACTCAACCAAAACTTAGATTAGCATTTAAAGAAATCTTTAAAGCGGTTAAAGAAGGGCAAATGCGCCCTTGGACTTTAATTGCTGGAGCATTGGGAGCATCATTTGTTGCAATGCAAACCTATGTAGTGCCAATTGCAGGAGTTGCACTCTTTACAGTTGCATCTTTGGCTGGCCAAACAGCAATCTCACTCTGGGTTGATCAGCTTGGATTATCTGGTGGGGTTAAGTCAGTGATTACCAAACGACGAGTCATCGCAGCGCTAATAACAGTCTTTGCAGTTTTAGTTTCAACCTGGGATCGATTATCCATGAGCAATTTTTCAGTATTGGCAATTGGATTGGCGCTATTTGCTGGCACTTGGGTCGGTTTTCAACGAGCATTAAATGGAAAAATTAATTCATTCTCAAAACGAGCTTTTGCAACTGCGCAATTAAATTTTATAACTGGAACGTCCTTTTTATTCTCTCTTTTATTACTAAGGTCTATATTTACTGATCACTCGATAAGCAACTTCACTACCGCTCCTTGGTGGATGTTTTTAGGTGGATCAATAGGTGTTCTTTATATTGCCCTTTCCTCTCATGTCGTGCAGCACTTAGGAGTATTAGAGTTCACTTTGTTTAGCGTGGGCGGAATGCTAATTGGCTCACTTTTAATTGATCTTATCTTCCCAACACCAGGAACTGTTATTTCACCTTACTTACTAATTGGAATCGCACTGACCTATTTAGGCGTGATTGCAAATGGTCAATCTCGTTTTTCTCGCAAGTAATTTATCAAAGCAGAAAGCAAAGATGCAGTGATAAAGAAAGCTGCTAAGGCATAAGAAATATCTTTAACCCAAGGAATTGAGCCCGAGTAAAAGCCAGCTAGAGTAATTCCGACTCCCCATAGAAAAGCACCAAGTGCATTTGCCGATAAGAACTTGTAGTAATTCATCTTTACAGTTCCAGCAATTGGTGGCACAAATGTTCTAACCCACGGGATGTATCTTGCTATTACTACCGACCACCAGCCATACCTCTCATAAAATCTTTCAGATCTAGCCAACATCCGCTGCATTCTGGGTGATTTATGCTTTTCTAGATAAGGCCGGCCAACCTTTCGGCCTATTACATAACCGACCTGATCGCCAATAAATGCTGCAAGAAATACTGCCAAAACTAGAAAAGCAATATTTATATCATCTCGGGCTGCTGCTACTAATCCTGCGCTAAATAAAAGTGAATCACCTGGCAGAAAGAAGCCAAGCAATAAACCAGTTTCAACAAAGATGATTCCTGCAATTACTACATAAAACAAAAATGGGGCAACTGGAGATAGTTGCTCATCAAATGAGGCGGCGTAAGTGAGCATTAACTTATGATGATTTTTTGACTGCAGCTGCAACTTTTTGTACTACATTTAAATCAAATACGCTCGGCACAATAAAATTAGCATTTAATTGCTCCTCCGCCACACAGGAAGCAATTGCCTCTGCTGCAAGCACCAACATTGAATCGGTAATTTTGGTAATTCCAGCATCTAATAAACCTCTAAAGATTCCAGGAAATGCCAAGACATTGTTGATTTGGTTTGGCTGATCACTTCGGCCGGTTGCAACTACTGCCGCATGTTTACGGGCAAGTGCTGGATCAATCTCTGGATCTGGATTTGCAAGTGCAAAAACAATCGCACCCTTTGCCATTGATTTAATATCTGCCTCATTTAAAACATTAGGAGCGCTAACGCCGATAAATACATCTGCATCCTTCATAGCCTCATGAATATCACCGCGGAAAGAACCAGGTGAGCAGTTTGTGACAAACCACTTACGCATTGGGTCAGCTTCACCCTTATCCTCAAAAACCAATCCATCTTTATCAAAACCAATTATATTTTTAGCACCCTTAGCAACTAACAATCTTGCAACCGCAGTACCTGCTGCGCCAACACCACTTAAAACAATTTTGCTTGATTTCAAATCTTTCTTAACAAGCTTTAATGCATTAGTTAGTGCTGCCAAAACCACAATTGCAGTTCCATGTTGATCATCATGGAAAACTGGAATATCTAGTAACTCTCTTAACCTTGCCTCAATTTCAAAACAGCGTGGAGCTGAGATATCTTCAAGATTAATTCCGCCATAAACTGGCGCAATAATTTGAACAGTTCTAACAATCTCATCAACATCTTGGGTGTCTAGACAAACTGGCCAAGCATCAACATCGGCAAATCTCTTGAATAAGGCTGCTTTCCCCTCCATAACTGGAAGTGCTGCTCCTGGACCAATATTTCCAAGTCCTAACACTGCAGAGCCATCAGTAACAACTGCAACTGTGTTTCGCTTAATTGTTAATCTTCTTAAATCTGATGGGTCCTTAGCAATTGCTTGGGAAATTCTGGCAACTCCTGGTGTGTAGGCACGGGATAAATCATCTCTAGTTTTAAGAGGTACCTTAGATGCAATTTCAATCTTGCCACCTAGGTGAAGTAAGAATGTGCGGTCTGAAACCTTACGAACATTTAAATTTGGGTTTTGAGATAAAGTTGCTGTGATTGTTTCGGCGTGATCGGCATCAATTGCGTCACAGGTAACATCAATAACTACTCGATCTAAAACTGATTCAACAACATCAAGGGCGGTAATTGTGGCACCTGCTGCCAAGATAGCTTGAGTTATTTCAGAGACTGGTTGAGCAGAGGCAGGCCCATCTACTCGAATTGTTATGCCGTAGCCAGGACTTGTACTTGCCATTTAAACAACTCCGTAAAGTCTGTCCCCAGCATCACCTAAACCTGGAACGATGTAACCCTTTTCATTTAACCGCTCATCTAGCGCGCCGGTTACTAATTTTAATTGCAGAGTTGAGGAAGCAAATGCTTTTTCTAAAACCGCAATTCCTTCAGGGGCAGCCAAAATACAAATCGCAGTTATATCTTTTGCACCCTTTGCAGCAAGAAACTCAATTGCTGAAACCAAGGTTCCACCTGTTGCAAGCATTGGATCTAATATGTAGCACTGACGTCCTGTTAGATCTTCCGGCAATCTATTTGCATATGTTGTTGCTTTTAAAGTTTTTTCATCACGAACCATTCCAAGAAAACCAATTTCAGCAGTTGGAATTAATCTAGACATTCCCTCTAACATGCCAAGGCCTGCTCGTAGGATTGGCACCACAACTGGCTTTGGTTTTGTTAAATGTGCACCTTGCGCCATTGCAACTGGAGTTTTAACACTGACTGGTTCAGTTTTAACCTCACGCATTGCTTCATAAGCAAGCAGGGTGACAATCTCTTCAGTTAGGCGTCTAAAAGTTGGTGAATCGGTTTTTTCATCCCGCAGCACCGTTAGCTTGTGAGTTATCAGCGGGTGGTCTGCGATGTGGATTTTCACATAATTACTCTACAAGCCCTGAGCCCTACTACCAATTAGCATGGAATAAAGGGAGAATAAGAAGGCCGTTACTTGAGCACAACTTAGGTGAAAGGGTGTGATCTAAATGTCAGTAGATTTTGGTTGCATCGCCTGGCATGAAGATGGCCGCTGGAATGCCGCTGCCCTATCTTCCACCCGCGATATCGGGTCAATTATTGATTCACTTAAAGCACAACAAACAAATGGCGGAGCGATTGCATTGATTGCAATTGAAGAGGAGTTTGTAATTATTGCAAGATCACTTGGTGATCAAATGCAAATGATGATTTCAGATGTTACCTACGCACTTGATTATGAGGTTGCAGCAGAATTAATTGAAGTTTTAGATCTTGAGTTTCCAGAGGAAGAGGATGAAGAACAGCCAGGTGGAGATTTAGATTTATTAAATGACTTAGGAGTTAGTGAGATGGAGCTTTTAACCATTCTTGATGACACTGAGCTTTATCCAGATGAGCAGTTAGAAGCAATCGCAAATAGATTAGGTTTTGGAGAGCAATTTAATCAGGTGATTGAAAACAGTTAGTGGATTATCAAAACTTAATGCAGCAAGCGCTTGCACATGCTAATCAAGCTGCCACATTTGATGATGTGCCAGTTGGCGCACTAGTAGTAAATGATCAAGGTGAAATCATTGGTGTGGGTGAAAATCTGCGGGAGAAAAATAATGATCCAACTGCTCACGCAGAGATTGTGGCAATTAAAAGCGCTGCGCAAAAAATTGGTAACTGGCGCTTAGATGATTTAACAATGGTTGTTACGTTAGAACCATGTGCAATGTGTGCTGGTGCGATTGTTCAAACCAGAATGAAGCGGTTGGTATTTGGTGCTTTTGATGAAAAAGCTGGGGCAGTTGGATCTATTTGGGATGTAGTTCGAGATACAAGAGCATTAACAAAGATGGAGGTTATTTCAGGAGTATTAGAAAAAGAGTGTGCTCAAGTTTTAACAAACTTCTTTAAAGGTAAGCGTTAAACCACAATCTCATAAGATGGGTTAAGAATTACTAGTTGGCCATTATTTTCACCAACCATGCCTTCTGCGCGAAGCTCAGAGCCAACATCTAATCCAGTAATTTCCCGGCGGCCTAAGAATTGCAATGTAACTCCACCAGATTCATCCCAAACCTCTACCTCAACAACAGGAGATGAACCACTAGGAGCAGCCTTTATTGAGTTAACTCTGCCCTGCACATGTGCACGCTTTCGCCATGTGATATTTCCAATCGGGGTTAAATTCTCTGCGTAGTGACTTACAGGTTCAGTTGATTTATTTACCAAAGGTGTTGGCACCCTAGTAAATGTACTTTGTGTGCGCTTTGGTTCATTCAAACTTTTTGTTTCAAAATCATGCGAATATTGTGTGTTTTCTTGACCAGTAATAATCTTTTGG
>Ga0315901_10005265_pt1 | contig 15783 bp, 10 predicted proteins | sample LakEriMetagenome_10_FD_203761 | JGI IMG/M metagenome (GOLD analysis project Ga0315901, IMG submission 203761) | Freshwater fungal communities from buoy surface, Lake Erie, Ohio, United States - Buoy 2 MA116 | ecosystem: Environmental > Aquatic > Freshwater > Lake | place: USA: Lake Erie, Ohio...
AGGGAAATCGATCTGTCGCCGGACTCCGTGGTCCGTGTGTTCCGGCTACGCCGGGACACACGGGCGGAAGGCTTACTGTGGCCGCTCGCCACTGACTCGGGCAAGATACAAGGGAATACGCGTCGCTTCACCCGAGGCAATCCACATTCCCTCGGCTCACGCCTCGGGCTTCAAGGGCACCCCGACGCCATCGCACTCCCGACTCAACGCTGCGGATTCCCATGCGCTTCCGCGCGGGCCACGCGTCAACGGTCGGAGACCGCCACTCCCGCGCGATGCCGCCCCCCGCACTCACGCCGGCCGCCAGCCGCCGTTGACGTTGATCACCTGGCCCGTCACGAACGCCGCCTGCGGAGAGAGCAGCCAGGCCACCGCCGCTGCGATGTCCTCCGGCTCGCCCCAGCGGCCGAGCATGCTCTCGCGAACCGCCCGCCGCTGCCAGGCTTCGCTCGCCCCCGCGCCCCAGGCCGTGCGGATCCAGCCCGGCGCCACGCAGTTCACCCGCACCTTCGGCGCCAGCGACTTCGCGGCGCTCCGCGAAAACGCCATCACCGCCCCCTTCGCCGCCGCGAACAGCTCGCCGCTGTCCCCTTCCATGCCCGTCGCCGCCTGGTCCCAGCCGATCGTCACGATCCCGCCTCCCTCGCGGTCGGCCATCCACCGGCCCAGGGCCCGCGCGAGCAGCATCGTGCTCCGCACGTCCACCTGCAGCAGCTCGTCGAGCTTCCGCTCGTAGGGCCACTTCGCCGGCTCGCCCGTGAGCACGTCGGCGCCGGCCACGAGGGCCACGGCGTCGAGCCCTGGCAGCGTTTGCATCACCTCCGCTGCCAGCCGCTCCGCGCCATCGCGGGCCGCGAGATCGGCAAGGAACGTCCCCGCATGCTTCCCTTCGGCTGCGAGCAGGCCGGCTACCTCCCCGGCCCCCGCCGCCGACCGGCCATGCACGGCCACGTGCCAGCCCACCCGCGCCAGCTCAAGGGCCACGGCCCGGCCGATCCCGCGGCTCGACCCGGTCACCAGCACCGTCCGCTCGTGCGTTTCGCTCGTCATCTCGGCGTCGTCCTCGGCGACGATGTTATACGGCCTCCTGCGGAACGCGGGCGACAGCTCTCAGCGTGCCACCCGCAGCGGCAGCGTGTAGCAGGCGGCCTCTGCCGCGTTGCGGACCAGCAGCCGATCGCCTGCCACGGCGGGATTGTTCCAGGTCTGGCTCGAGAGTGCCGCCAGCCGCCCACGGACGACGTGCTTCACCGGCACGCAGTCGACCGCGACCACCTCACCCGACTCGGCCTGCACGAGCAGCAGGTCGCCCACGCGCAACACCTGCCCCTGCCCGTAGCGGCCTCCCTTCCAGGCCCGCTTGCCGTCGGCGAGCCGCACGCACTCCAGGATCCCGTCGGAGAGTCCGTAGGCATGGCCGTCATGGATCACGACGTTCGTGAACTTCGTCTTCAGCAGGGCCGGCTGGGACCAGGCCTGCTTGAATTGCAGCGACTCACCGCCCCCGTCGGCCGCGAACACCGCCGCACCGATGCCGTAGCCCTTCGAGATGAAGATTCGCCCGTCGGCGAGGACGTGGGGCTGCGAGCAGGAGGCGTCGGAATTGGAATGGCCCGGCCACGGAAACGACCAGAGTTCACGGCCGTCGCGCGGGTCGTAGGCCGCCACGCTCCCTTCGTTCACCGTGAGCACCAGGTTGCGGCCGCCGATCGCCACGAGCGCGGGCGAAACGTAACTGATCTGCTCGCCGCCCGCCCGCCAGGCAGCCGCGCCCGTCGCGCGGTCGTAGGCCACGAGCGACACGGCACCGCCGCCGTCCTTCGCCAGCGGCCCACCTCCCGGCACGATCACGAGCGACTCGGTGACCAGCGGCGAGCCCGACCGGCCCCAGGCCACGGCCGCCGCGTGGGCGGCGAAATCGATGCCCAGATCGTCGAGCACGTTCTTCCGCCACAGCACCCTGCCCGTCGGTCCCTCGATGGCGTGCAGCCAGCCCGTGGCGCCCGTCGCATAGACGACGCCGTCGCGGATCGTGGGCGTGGACCGCGGCCCCACGCCGCCGAGCACCGTCTCGTGGCGACCGCGGACCGGCACGGACCATTCGGCCGCGCCGTCGGCCACTGCGTAACAGGCGATCACCTCCTCGTCGCCCCGCTGCTCGAGCGTCACGGCGTGGCCGTCGCAGACGGCGAAGCCGCTCCAGCCGGCGCCGATCGGCCGCCGCCAGATTTCCCGGGGCGGCTGCGACTCCCAGTCGGCGGCGATCGCGGGCCCGGCGAGGGCCGCGTCGCCGGCCGGCCCGAGGAACCGGGGAAAGTCGCGTTCGCCGGCCGTCCAGGCCGCGGCGGCCTCGGATCCCCCCGGCTCCGCCTTCGGCAGCAGCTGGTCGCGGGACGGCGCCCATCGCCAGTTGAACTCGGGCACGAGGTCGCCCGACACCCGCTCGATCCGCAGCGTTCCGGCCGCCACCACGACGGCCCCGAGCAGCCCGCCGAACACCATCTGCTTGAGCGGCTTCGAGTGGCCGCTCTCCCGCAGGAACCAGACGAGCAGCGACATCAGGCCCGAGAAGGCGAGGATCAGCGTGATGATGTTCCGCACCGCCTGATCGACGATGCTGCCGACGATCGGCTCGAGGAGCCCCGCCCGCACGAGCACCGCCGCGGTCGCCAGCGACGCGAGCGTGATCCAGACTCGCCGCGGGGGCCAGCGCGACGGCGGCGGGGCGGGTGAACGGCCGGGAGCGATCTGCTTGCGCATGCCTGGGAACCGCCATGAACGGCCCGGAGGAGTGCGGCGTATGACACACGCCGCGAGGCCGCTGATTGTATCGCTTGTCCGCGGCCTGCGCCCAACCCTCCGCGCTTCGACCTCCCGCGACAGGCCACATTCCTTGTCGCCCTCCGGCGCCGCGACTAGACTCGCTCGCACACTCGTCGATCGTGTTTTTCCGGCCCCGCAGGGATTCGGCATGCCGACCACCAACGCCTCCGATCCCGCCGCGGGCCTGCCTGCCGCTCCCGCGGCCCAGCCGGGCCCGTCCACGGCCGCCGTCCACGCCGGCGAGGCCCGCGACAAGCCGGGCCACTCGATCACCGACCCGATCTTCGCGTCGAGCACCTACACGTTCCGCGACACGCAGTCGATCATCGACTTCATCGAGCAGGACCAGCCGCGCGAGGAGTACGGACGCTACGGCAATCCCGGCGAGCGGGTCGTGGAGCGGAAGCTCGCGGCCCTCGAGGGGGGCGAGATGGCGGTGCTCTTCGCCAGCGGCATGGGGGCGCTGGTGGGCCTGCTCATGGCCCATCTCAACGCCGGCGAGGAGATCGTCTTCTTCGACGAGTGCTACCACCGCAGCCGTGAGTTCTGCCGTAAGCACCTGACGCGGTTCGGCGTCGGCTTCCGCGAGGTGAAGAGCTGCGACTACGCCGCCATGGAGGCGGCGATCACGCCGCGGACGAAGTTCATCGTCAGCGAGTCGCCGACCAATCCGCACTTGAGCGTGGTGGACATCGCGAAGTTCGCGGAGATCGGCCGCCGCAAGGGCGTGCTCACGCTCATCGACGCCACGCTCTGCACCCCCTACAACCTCCGCCCCCTCGACGCGGGCGTCGATTTCGTGCTCCACTCGGCCACGAAGTATCTCGGCGGCCACAACGACCTGCTCGCCGGCGCCGTGATCGGCAGCCGCGAAAAGCTCGAGCCCGTGCGGAAGCTCCGCGGCATCATGGGGGGCGTGAACTCGCCCCACAACGCCTACCTGCTGGAGCGCGGCCTGAAGACGCTCGCCCTGCGGATGGAGCGGCACAACGCCAACGGCCTCGCCGTGGCCCGCTTCCTGGAGAACCACCCGCGGATCGAGCGGGTCTTCTACCCCGGACTCGAGAGCCATCCCTACCACGCCGTGGCGGCCCGCTCGATGCGCGGCTACGGCGGCCTGGTCACCTTCCTCGTCAAGGACGCCGACTGGCGGGCCACGGCCGACGTCGTCGATGCCGTGCGGATCCCGCGGATCGGGCCCAGCCTCGGGGGCGTGGAGTCGCTCATCGAGCAGCCGCTGGTGATGAGCTACTGGAACTATTCGCCCGCCGAGCGGGCCGCGTTCCGCATCCCCGACAACATGATCCGCATGGCCTGCGGCATCGAGGACTCGGCCGACCTGATCGCCGACCTCGCCCAGGCACTGGGCTGACCGCGGCACGAAGGCATGTGATTCCCCGCTTCAATCCCCGCCCGCATGGCACCCGGGAAGGCGGGCTACCCGGTGTCCCCCGGCTCCCGCCGGGGGCTTTTTGGGGGAGCGTCAGGCCCGGAGGGCCGGGTTGCCGGCGTGCGGGCGGCGGCCCGCCAAGCGAACTGCGGCACGATGCCGCAGGTTCGCGTGAACCATCCTCCCCGGCTTCCGCCGGGGGCTTTTTGGGGACGGCGTGACAAGAAGCCCCGGGTGGCAACCCGGGGACTCCGGGCACGAAAACCACCCCGCCGTCCATGCCGGATGACGGCACGTGTTGACCCGGTTCAAGCCCGCATCGCAGGAGTGTGAGCGCCAGGCCGGGAGGGCCGGGTGGGCTGCGTGCGGGCGGCGGCCCGCCAAGCGAACTGCGACATGATGCCGCATCCATCATGCCGTCATGCTACGGTGTGTCACATCAGCCACGTTGAGGAGCCACACATGCAGTTCCGCACCCGGGCGATCCACGTCGGCCAGGACCGCGACCCCGCGACGGGCGCCGTCGTGCCGCCGATCCACGTCGCCAGCACGTTCGTCCAGCCCGACGCCTCGATGTCGACGGCCTACGACTACGCCCGCACCGGCAGCCCCACGCGGCACGCCTTCGAGCGGACGCTCGCCGACCTCGACGGCGGCGTGCGGGCGTTGGCCTTCGCCTCGGGCATGGCCGCCACGCACTGCGTCACGCAGTTGCTCGTCCCCGGCGACCGGATCGTCACCGGCACCGACATCTACGGCGGCACCTGGCGGCTGTTCAATCGCGTGCTCGCCGCGCAGGGCATCGTGGTCACCGCCGTCGATACGTCCGACACCGCGGCCGTCGCGGCGGCCGTCGTGCCCGGCACGAAGCTCGTGTGGATCGAGTCCCCGGGGAACCCGCTGCTCTCGATCACCGACATCGCCGCCTGCGCGGACATCGCCCACGCCGCCGGAGCCTTGCTCGCCTGCGACGCCACGCTCGCCACGCCCGCCCTCACGCGGCCGCTCGAGCACGGGGCCGACATCGTGATGCACTCGGCCACGAAGTCGATCGGCGGCCACAGCGACCTCCTCGGCGGAGCGCTCGTCGTCCGCGACGCGGAGCTCGGCACCCGGCTCCATTGGCTGCAAAACGCCACCGGCGCCGTGATGGGGCCGCTGGAGTCCTTCCTCTGCTCACGAGGCCTGAAGACGCTCGAACTGCGGGTGCAGGCCCAGTCGGCCACCGCGTTGCAACTCGCCGAGTGGCTGGCGCTGCAGCCGCAGGTCCGCCGTGTCCTCTATCCCGGCCTCGCCCGTCACCCCGGCCACGCCCTGGCGGTGCGGCAGATGCGCGGCGGCTTCGGCACGATCGTCAGCTTCGAGATCGACGGCGGCGTGGAGCAGGCCCGCCGCGTCGTGGAGTCGACCCGGCTTTTCCAATTGGCGGTCAGCCTCGGCGCCGTGGAGAGCCTGATCGAGATCCCCGCGCTCATGTCGCACGGCTCCTACGACCCGGCGGCCCGCAAGGCGGTGGGCATCGCCGACGGCCTCATCCGGCTGGCCGTGGGCCTCGAAGCCTTCGCAGATCTCCGCGACGACCTCGATTCCGCCCTCTTATAAACGCGATTTTGACGCTCGCCCCCCCCTGTAGCGGCGGTCTCCGACCGTCGTGCCCGGCGACTTGACAACGCATTCGACGGTCAGAGACCGCCGCTACAGTTCCAGTTCCGTCACAAACAGCCGCTCAAGCTGGAAACGCTGGCAAGCCGGGCAACCTCTGCGGATCGCGACGATTTTGGCGGAAGTTCCGAAGGTCTGGATGCCGATAACCCTTCCGATCACGGAGTCTCTGCCGCGCCATCCCGGCCCGCAGAGCCTCGGTTCGGAGGTGATGCCATGACCGTCCACGCCAGTTCACCGCACTTCATCGCGGGCCTCGCTGCCGCCGCATTCGCGGTGTCGGCCACGTTCGCCGCCGACCCGGCCAGCCAGACCGCCGGCCAGGGACAGCTCAAGTGGACGCCGCATCGCTCGGCGGCCAAGACCACGGCCGCGGCGGAACCGGCCCCGCTCACGACAACCACCGAGGCCCCGGCCACGATGACGCCGGCCGCCGCGCCTCCCGCGGGCCCCCCGGCTTCGGTGACGCTTCCCGACGGAGTGCCCGCCGCCGCGCCGGCCGTCCGTCGGCCGCAGCCCCCCGCGGCCTACGCTCCGCTGCGGACACGCAGCCAGGCCCGCGGCGATTACGCGAGCCCCAATCGCATCCCCGGCGCGATGCGGCAGGCGTTCGACCCGAACAACCCCGACGGCATCCTCGGCCTGAACGTGATGCGTTCGCCCCAGGGAGAGGTCGGCCGCCCGATTCTCGCACCGGAGGGACGGCAGGTCGCAGCCATGGAGCGGATGGCCGGACGCACGCCGAGTCGGCCCCAGGCCGCGCGGCTCGGCGGCGGCCTCGCGCCGCGGTACGTGCCGGCCGACGGCCGCCCCGAGCGGCTGGCGATGAACGCCGAGGGGATCCCGTCCGTCATGACCCGGGCGCCTTCCGTGGGCGGACTCGACGACGCCGGGGTTCCCGGCCGCACGCCACCGGGCGCCGGGGCGACCGAGACCCTGCCCGCGCCGGCCCCGGCCGGCGAAGCCGCGGGCCCGACGATCATCGAAACCATGCCCGACGACGCGCTGCCGGACATGTCCGACGCGATGCCCGGCGACTACGACCCCGGCATGATGACGATGCCCGGTGACGACGGGCTGCTGATGGGCGAATATCCCTCTGAACTGCACGTCGAGTCGTTCTACGACGACCCGTACGCGGACGAGGACGAGTGCGAACTGTGCCTGCCGCACGGCCGGATCTGCGCCTGGCTGCGGCGGTTCGGCAAGCCCTATTACGGTTGGAGGTGGTACCGCGACTTCACGGCCAGCGCCGGCATCACGTCGTTCACCAACTCCAGCGACCTGGGCATCAACGGCAACTTCGGCACCAACGAATACCTGAACTGGGCGATGCCCTTCTGGAACGCCTTCGGCGTCGGCTGGCAGGTCGGCTGGCGGGGCACGCAGACCAACTTCCAGCCGGCCACGGTGGAGGTGGGGTCGACGACGTTCGAGAAGAACGCCCGCACGCAGAACTTCATCACCACCGGCTTCTTCACCCGGGCCTTCGAGGGCCGCGGCCTGCAGGGCGGTGCGGTGTACGACTACTTGAGCGACAACTGGTTCGACAACGTCGACGTGTCCCAGATTCGGGCCGAGATCAGCTACGTCTGGGGCTACCACGAGGTCGGCTTCTGGGGCGCCGCCAACCTCGGCGACCAGAATGGCCTCTTCAGCCCGATCACGAGGTCCAACGGCCTGGCCAGCACCCTCGACCTGTACACCGGCTTCTACCGGCTGCAGTTCGGCGACGCCAACGAATGGAAGGTGTGGGGCGGTGCCACGAGCGAGAACGACGGCATCGTCGGCACGCTGGTGCGGGCCCCGATGGGCCGATCGCTCGCCCTCGAGGGAACCTTCACCTACGTGATCCCGGGCAAGACGCAGACGATCGACGTCCTGCCCGGCGGCGCGGTGTCCCAGTTTTCGCCGTCGGCCTGGAACCTGGGCGTGAACGTCGTCTACTACCCGGCGGGCCGCTCGCGGCGGAGCCTGGCGAGCCCCTACCGGCCGCTGTTCGAAGTGGCCGACAACGGCAGCCTGATCCGCACGCTGACCGCCGCACCGTAAGCCCCGCACCCGCGGGAAACACCGTGACCTGACGAATCCGGGGCGATTGTTGTATCCTTCCGGGATATCTGGACCGGCAGCCCGACGGCCGCCATGAGTCCCAGTCCTGGAAGCCAATCATGTCGGAACACGACCCCCACGATCCCTGGGCGTCGCTCGCCGAGTCGCTCGGCGCGTCGCCCACCTCCGAACCATCGCCACCTCGTCCCGCGCAGCCCCCGAAGCCGGCCCCGCGGCCGCGATCGGAGTCGAAGCCACGGCCCGCCCCCGCTGCCGGTGGCGACTGGGACGCCCTCGCATCGGATCTCGGCGTCGGCGGGCCCGCCGCGGAACCGCCCCGGCCCGCCCCGCGCCCCACCGCCCCCCCGCCCCGTCAGGAGCGCGAGACGAGCGACCGCGCCCCGCGGGTCGAACGTCACCACGACGAGGTGCTCTCCCGCGACGAAGTCGGCCTGCGTGCTCCGCGTGCCGACGACGCCGAGCGACGCGATCTTGATCGCGGTGAGCCCCGAGCCACGGACCGCGACGAGGACGGCGGCGAGCGGCGTGGCCGACGGCGGCGCGGCAGGCGTGGAGGACGCGGCCGGGGCCGGCGCGACGGTGATCGCGCACCGGCTGGCGAGGACCGTGGCGCCGTCGCCCGGGAGCCGCACGACCGCGAGTTCGACGACCGGCCGCGCAGCGGAGTGGAAGGTCAACCGCGGCCCCAGCGACAGTACGACGATGAGTTCGAGCCACGGCACGCCATACGGTCCGAGCAGGAGCCGATCGAGGCCGACCTGTTCGCGCCGGCCGGCGACGCAGCCCCCGGCCAAGAGACCCCGAGCCGCGACGGGCCGCGTGACGAAGAAGACCGGCCCCGGCGCCGCCGCCGGCGTGGTCGCCGCGGCGGTCGCGGTCGTGCCCGCAGCGAGCGCGAGCCCGGCGGGCAGGAGTCTGGCGAGCGCCGCGAGCCACCGGTCCGCACCGGCGACGCACACGATGACGAGCCCCTCCCCGCCGGCTATGGTGTGCGGCCGGCCCCGCGGCCCGACGCCGCCCCGCGCGGCGAGGGCGAAGCCGCCCGCACGGGCGACGACGAGGGCGAAGGCCGCGGCCGGCGCCGCCGCCGGCGCCGCCGTGGCGAAGGCCGTTCGGGCAGCGGTCGCGATACCGGCGGGACATCCGGCTCCAACCGCTCCGCGCAGGGCCGCCGGGGCCGACGCTCGGATGGGGAATTGCGGTCATCCTCGTCGACGCTCTCGCGGGGCCGCCGCGCCGACTTCGCGCCGGTCGCGGGAGGCTACGACGAGGACGACGAGGGGCTGGAGTTCCTCGGGATCGAGGAAGCCGGCCGCGAGTCACCGCGGCGGGAATCCCGGCCGGAGGACGACGAGATCCTCGCCGAGAGCGGGCTCGACAGCGTCCGCGACGTGCCCAGCTGGGTCGAGGCGATCGGCATCGTGATCGCCGGCAACCTCGACGCCCGCAGCAAGCCGCGCGGCGAAGGCGGCCGCCGCTAGAGCACCTTCGACTTTTGTGGAGCACCGGCTTCGGTGGCGGCAAGAGTCGCCGCTGCGCGGTCTTGCAGATTCTCGCTGTGGGGCTTTTTGTGAACGGTCACGCGGCCCAAAACTGGGCTTCTTGTGGACGGTCACGCGGCCCAAAAAGCCCCGGGTGGTAACCCGGGGACTCCGGGTATGAAAACCACCCCGCCGTCCATGCCGCACGACTGCTCGCGGCTTCCCCACTGCGAACCCGCATCGCATGGCACACGGGAAGACATGCTCCCTGGCGCGGTGGTCCCTGACCGCCGCGCCAGCCAGAATGCAAACGCGCCCGTCGCAGCTACTTCAGCGCGATCGTCCGGGCCAGGGGCCGCAGGATCTGTTCGACCACGCAGTTGTCGACCACGTCGCGGGCGAGCTGGGCCAGCCGGTCCATCGCATGCACGTAGGTCGTGTCGGGCTCCAGGCTGCCGTACTGCCGCGCGGTGACATACACGCTCAACTGCTCCTCGTTGAACTCGCCGGTCCGCACCTGGAAGGCGTTGGTGCGGGTTTCGGTGCTGATCCGCACCTGGATCCGGCAGTCCTCGTCGAGCGCCACCGTCAGCGAAGGCTCGTAATTGATCACCCTGGCACCCGGGGCGTCTCCGAGGCGGTCGAAGGCCGGCCCCACGCCCAGGGCCTCGGCGAGCAGGGCGTTGTGGTTGCCCCGGTAGGCGAAATCAAAGCCGAAGAGCACGTCGAGCGCCTCGCAGTCCAGCGGGCTGACCGACAGGAAGGCGGGGGCCAAATCGAGCACCAGCCGGTGCTGCTCGAGCACGGCTTCCAAGGAGGGCGGATTCACCTGCCCCGAGCAGAGCCGCTTCGACTCCACGGCCGCCCACCGATACCGCCCCTGGTCCTTGTCCTCCTCGAGGACGTAGTCGCGCTTGTCGCGGCAGTAGAACTTCCGCATCGAGGGGTACTTCTTCTGCACCCGCTCGAAGTAGTGAAGAATCGTCTCCCGCTGGGACGGCAGTTCCATCTCCGTCGCCAGGTTCATATTGACGTAGAAGTCGTCGGCGAGCGACGCATACTGCGTCATGCGGGAACTCCGAAAAATGGGCAAACGAGTTCCAGAGTATAGAAATGCTCGTGCCACGGTGTCAAAACACCCACGCTCCGGCGGCTGGAATCCGCCACCTCAATGGAGCATAATCGTCCGCTGCGGCGGGCGGCCGGCGACCCCGCATGGCCGACGCGGCCAGTCACCCGATCAAACGGTTCGCATGCCCGGTGATTCCGAACCCGCGCGGATTCCCGACGAGCGGCTCTCCATCGAGCAGCGGAAGGACGGCACGCTCGTGGTCTGCGTGCAATCGGAAGAGCGCGGCGGCCCCCGCCTCCCCGACGCGAAGTTCTCGTTTCGCTGCGGCGACCCACAGTACGCCTACTGGCTGGCCAGGCTGCAGGCGCTCGGCACCGACGGCCGCCGCTGACGCCTACTCGTCGCGTGAGCTGGCGATCAGCGAGATGAACTCGCGGTTGCTCTTGAACTTCGCCAACTGCTTCGTGAGCTGCTCCATCGCGTCGACGTGATGCATGCTGGACAGCGTGCGCCGCAGCATGTTGCAGGCATGCAGCGTGTTGGGGTCGAGCAGCTTCTCCTCGCGGCGGGTGCCCGACTGCGAGATATCGATCGCCGGCCAGACACGCCGGTCGGCCAGCTTGCGGTCGAGCACGAGCTCCATGTTGCCCGTGCCCTTGAACTCTTGGAAAATCAGTTCGTCCATCCGGCTGCCGGTGTCGACCAGCGCCGTGGCAACGATCGTCAGCGAGCCCCCCTCCTCGAACACGCGGGCCGTGGCGAACAGCTTCTTGGGGATGTCGAGGGCCTTGATGTCCACGCCGCCGCTCATCGTCCGGCCGGTGTTGCCGACCCACTTGTTGAAGGCCCGGGCCATGCGGGTGATCGAGTCCATGAGCAGGAACACGTCCTTGCCCGTCTCGGCCATCCGCTTGCACCGCTCGATGACGAGTTGCGACAGCCGCACGTGGCTCTCGACATCGCAGTCGAGGCTGCTGGCGAGCACCTCACCCTTCACCGTCCGCCGCATGTCGGTCACTTCCTCGGGCCGCTCGTCGATGAGCAGCATCACGAGGGACAAGTCGGGGTGATTGGTGGAGACGGCCTGCGAGATCTGCTGCAGCATCACGGTCTTGCCGGTTCGCGGCGGCGCGACGATCAGGGCCCGCTGCCCCTTGCCGAGCGGGGTGAGCAAATCCATCACCCGGGTCGTGATCGGCTGCTGACCGGTCTCCAGCCGCAGCCAGGTCTCGGGATTGATCGGCGTCAATTGATCGAACGTCTTGACGTTCGGGTAGAGGTCGGGGGCCATGCCCTCGACCTCCTGAATCTCGCGCACCCGCGGGCCCTGCTGCCGCCGCCCGGGCTGTACGAGCGCCTTGATCGCGACGCCCTCGCGGAGGCGATACCGCTCGATCATCGTGGCGGGCACGAAGGGATCGGTCCGCTCCCGGGTGTAATTCGTTTCGGGGCTGCGGAGAAATCCGTATCCGTTGGGATGCATCTCAAGCACGCCGCTGCCCGGCTCCAGCGGGATCGGCTCACCGTTCTCGGCGACCTCCGGCTCGGGCTCGGGCGGCCGCATGCCCTCGCTGTCCATGCCGACCGCACCAGCTCCGGCCGGCACGGGCCCCCCGCCTCCACCGCCGCCGCGACGATAGCGGCCGCGGCGTCGGCCGCCGTACCCGCCGCCTTGATATCCGCCCCCAGGCCCTTGGGTACCGGGCTGAAAACCGCCCTGGCCGGGCTGGCCGCCGAATCCCTGACGGCCCCGCGAACGCCTCCGCTTCGACATGGATAGACCACCACTCCAAAGTGACACATCAACCCGATACCGCCCGCACGCTGCGGACGAGATCCGTCGGCGAGCGACGGACTACGGGCCCGTCCTGGAACGACCCCCGGGCGGGATTACAGATTCCAAGACGGCCTACAGACGGCGGAGACGCGACACGCGGAACCTGCGGGAGAGCCCTGCGGCGGACAAACCACCAGCGGCGAACGACCCGTGATGCTTCCGCTTCCAGCCGCGGTCCGCCTCGAAAATCCTTGAGGCGAATACGAGCGACGAAAACTACTGAAGAAGCCTTCCGGAACCTCGTGAGCGGTTCTCGGAGTCGCTTGAATCACGACCAAAACAGTATCCGGCCGGGTCCGGAAATTGTCAAGCCGGCGGAAAAGGGGTGGTTCGGGCAAGCCCGCCGCCTTCCCCTGACACGCGACCACGGGGGGAGCGGCAAACCGGGCAGCCGCGGCGGTCGGCGGGCGGCATTTTCCTTGCGATTCCTGCGACCGTTTCGACCGATAGAGATGGAAGGGGCGTTGTCGTCGGGGCCAGTGGCATCCGGCCGCTCCTTCCCGCAACGAGGCAGTCCGATGCTCCTGCAAACACTCTCCGGGGTCGCCCGGTTCTCGCCGGCCGTCGCCGCGTGCCTGGCCTTCGCGTGCTCCTGCCCGGCCTTCGCCGCCCCCGCCTCCCCCTGGCACGCCGACCTGGCCCAGGCCCGCGCGGCATCGGCAGCCAGCCATCGGCCCGTGCTGGCGCTGTTCGTGGCTGCGTGGGACGAGGCGAGTCGCCAGACCGCCGCCGCCCTGCAGGCCGACGCCGACGTCAATGCCCTTCTCTCCGCCTGCTTCGAGCCCGTCACCCTCGACGTCGAGAGCGACCCGGATCTCGCGCGGCGGCTGGAGGTTTCCCACGTGCCCACGGCCGTCGTTCTCGACGCCGGCGAGCAGAAACTTGCCGCCTTCGAGTGCCCGAACGCAGCACCGGCCTTCATCGCCGCGGCGGCCCGGACGGCCCGTGACATCGCGGCCCAAACGGCCGCTGCGGGGGCCGCCAACGATGCGGGCGCCGCTGCGTCCCTGGCGGCGGCCCCCCACGACCCGCCGGCACGCGGATCGATCTCGCTGCTCACCGCGAAGGTCAGACAGCTTTCAAACTTCGCCGCCGATGGTGCGACCACGGCCGGCGCGGGCACCTCGCCCCGCGCGATCGACCTGCACGACTCGTTTGCCGGCGGAACGGGGCCGGCCGTACATGAGCCGATGCTCCCCCAGGTGCCGCCCGCGTGGAACGCCGAACGGCCGACGGCACCTTTGGCGTTGACGACGCCCCCCACTGCCACGTCGCGACCAACCATCGAGCCGGTCGCGCACGGGGCAGCCGCCGCAGCGCAGCCTGCCGGAACGGAGCCCACGTGGCTGGCCACTGCTGGCACGAGCGAAAACGAATCGGCGGCCAGCATCTCCGACATGCCGCCCACGCCCCCCACTCCCGGAGCGGCCGCCCCGGCGAAGCCCGCCACCGGGCTCATGGCGGCGATCCAAAAGCCATTCGCCAGCCTGGTGCGGAAGCCCGAAACCGCCGCGGTGGCCAAGCCCGCACCGCCCCCCACCATGCCGCCGGCCCGACCGCAGTGGCCCGGCACCCTCGCCGGGCCTGCCCCGTCCGCACCGCCGGCGGCGGCCGCGCCGGCCGTTCCCGGCCCAGCCGCCGAGGAAACCATGCCGCTCGGCCTCGAGGGCTACTGCCCGGTGACGCTCGTCGAGAAGCAGGTTTGGACCGAAGGTCGACCGCAGTATGGCGCCCGCCACCGCGGCCGCACCTACCTGTTCGCGGGCCCCGAGCAGCAGCAGACGTTCCTCGCCGATCCCGACCGCTACGCCCCGGCCCTGTCAGGCGACGACCCCGTGCTCGCCTTCGAACAAGGCAAGAGCATGCCCGGCCAGCGCCGCTATGGCGTGGTCTGCCAGTCCCGCATGTACCTCTTCACCTCGCCGGCCACGCGGGATGCCTTCGCCGCGAATCCAGACAAGTATGCCGGCCGGGTGGCCTTGGCCGAGCAGAACACGACGGCGGGCACGCGGACGTATTGAAGGCGGCGTCACCGACCGGCGCGGGCCCAGCCCCTGCTCCGCTCCACCGCGTCGCGCCACAGCGCCCGAAGACGGGCGCGGGCGGCGGTCTCCATCCGGGGCGTGAACGACCGCTCCACGCGCCGCGCATCGGCCACGGCGGTCGCGTCGGCATAGAAGCCCACCGCCATGCCCGCCAGCAGGGCGGCGCCCAGGGCCGTCGTCTCCCGCACCGCCGGCCGATCGACGGAGAGCCCGAGCACGTCGGCCTGGATCTGGAGCAGCAGGTCGTTGGCGGAGGCGCCGCCGTCGACCCGTAGCCGTTCGAGCTCCACGCCGGCATCCTCCTGCATGCAGTCGACGACGTCGGCGACCGACAGCGCGATCGCCTCGAGCGCCGCCCGCGCGACGTGGGCCCGGTGCGTGGCCCGCGACAGCCCGATGATCATCCCTCGGGCGTGCGGATCCCAGTGCGGGGCTCCGAGGCCGGTCAGCGCCGGCACCACCACCACGCCCGCGCTCGACTCCACGCCCCGCGCCAGGGCCTCGATGTCGGCAGCCCGTTCGATCAGTCCCAGCCCGTCGCGCAGCCAGCCCACGAGGGCCCCCGCGACGAACACCGAGCCCTCCAGGCAGTAGGCCTGCGTGTCGGCGCCGGCCGGCCGGCAGGCAGGAGTGGTGAGCAGCCCGTGACGACTCGCCACCGGGCGGTCTCCGGTGGCGAACATCAGAAACGCGCCGGTGCCGTAGGTGCACTTCGCCGCGCCGGCCCGCACGCAGCCCTGGCCGAAGGCGGCCGCCTCCTGGTCACCGGCGCAGCCCGTGATCGGGACCGCCGCCCCCAGCAGCGCCGCGTCGACGGCGCCGAACCCGCCCCCCGAGGGCCGCACCTCCGGCAGCATCGCCCGCGGCACGCCGAGCATCCGACAGAGATCGTCGCTCCAGGCCAACTCGTGAATGTCGAAGAGCAGCGTGCGGCTGGCGTTGGTCACGTCGGTGGCGTGCACCCGGCCGCCGGTGAGCCGCCAGATGAGAAACGAATCCACCGTGCCGAACAGCACCTCGCCCCGATCACACCGCTCCCGCAGGCCGGGCACCGTCTCGAGCAGGTGCACGATCTTCGTGCCGGAGAAATACGGGTCGAGCAACAGCCCGGTCCGGCGCCGCACCTCGTCCTCGAGCCCCGCCGCCCGCAGCCGCGCACAGATCGGCTCCGACACGCGGCTCTGCCACACGATCGCCGGTGCGATCGGCGCCCCGGTGGCCCGATCCCAGAGGATCGTCGTCTCGCGCTGGTTGGTGATGCCCACCGCTGCGACCTGCCCCGCGTCGATCCCGGCCTTCACCAAAACCGCGCGGGCACAGGCCAGTTGCGAGTTCCAGATGTCCTCGGGATCGTGCTCGACGATGCCCAACTCGGTGCCGTCGGGACCGTGGGCCGTCCG
>Ga0315901_10005269_pt1 | contig 15771 bp, 12 predicted proteins | sample LakEriMetagenome_10_FD_203761 | JGI IMG/M metagenome (GOLD analysis project Ga0315901, IMG submission 203761) | Freshwater fungal communities from buoy surface, Lake Erie, Ohio, United States - Buoy 2 MA116 | ecosystem: Environmental > Aquatic > Freshwater > Lake | place: USA: Lake Erie, Ohio...
TCTTGGCTCCCACCTGCTGAATAATCGCAATGATGTGCGGACGCAACTCATCGGCGGTCAACATGCGTGGTAGATAGCTCGACAAAATCGCCGCCTCGTGCTCCTCTTTGGCTGCCAACTCCGGCCTGTTCCCCTTGTAATAAATCGCCGCCGCCTCTTGGCGTTGCTTGACCTGCTTGCCGATAATATCGATCATCTGGGCATCGCTCAAAACCACCTTGGCGGCTGCAGCGGCGCTGGCCTCAGGATTGCTCTCACCGCCGGCAGCATCGTAGGCCTGCTTGACCTGATTGCCGTGGGCGGCCTTAATGGCACTCATCGCCATACGCATCACCTCGACACGCAAGGTGTCACGCGCCTTCATGGCCACCTTCATATCATGTTGAAAACGCTCGTACAGGTTCATACTGATTACTCCTATATCACAATACGTCGCGGGCGCACCCGTTGTTGCTCTGCCACAATAATCGCGCGAATCTGGGCAACCGCCTCGTCGAGTCGCTCAGCCCGATTGAACACCACGTAATCAAATGCCGTGACCTGGGCCATCTCACGCTCGGCGTGTTGCATGCGCCGCATAAATTGCTCCGGCGTCTCGGTCCCGCGATTGTCAAGCCGCTGGCGTAATTCATCCATGCTCCCCGGCGCCAAAAAGATTTGGATGGCCCCAGGTATCAAGCGTTTGAGTGTGGCCGCACCTTGGACATCGATGCGCAAAATCACGTTGCGCCCTGACTCAAGCCCCGAGCGAATGCTGTGCTTGGGAATACCCTTGTAGTGGCCATAGACCTCGGCCCATTCGACAAGTTCGTTGTGGGCGATTAATGACTCAAAACCGGCCGCATCATAAAAGAAGTAGTCGACGCCGTCGCGCTCGCTGGGCCGCGGTGGCCGACTCGTGGCGGTTACCACAAAGTGGAACGGCTCGTCGAGCTGGCGCAATCGCGCCAGTAGCGCGTCTTTGCCGACCCCTGACGGGCCAGAGATGACTAACATCAACGGTTGAACCGGACCACCTTGTAACAACGGATTCAACTCACCCTCGTGCGTTTGCATACGGTATACTTACTGCTATGACCATTGATACACTTGCCATGACGGCTATTTGCCATGAGCTCCGCCCGCTCATTGGCGCCAAAATTCAAGACAGCGTGATTGCGTCACCAATCAGCATTGCGCTCGAACTCTACGCCAACCATCGCCGCCAATGGTTGCTCTTGTCAGCACACCCAAAATGGGCACGGATTGCGCTTCATACCACCAAAATCCCGCGTGGCGTCGATACCACCACACCCCTGCTCTTGTTGTTGCGCAAGTATGTCGAAGATGGGCGCATCACTGACATTCAACAACTCGATTTGGAACGGATTATTGTCGTAAGTATAGCCAAAGCCCATGAATCACGCAACAGTGACGAGGATGAGCCGACCGAGCCACCCACCATTACCACCGTCAAACTCATCATCGAAATCATGGATCAACGCAGTAATATCTTTTTGGTGGATGATAATAATGTAGTCCTCGAGTGCGTCAAGCGCGTCCCTGCGCACCTGAGTCGGCGCGTCGCCTTGCCCCAACATCCCTATCAGTTGCCACCCGTCCCCACCAAAGCCGACCCACGCGTTCCGGTCGACCCAGCAGTCATTGACACCTTGAGTCAAAGTGCCGATCTGGCCAAAGCGCTGGTCAGCACCTTCCTTGGTGTATCACCCCAGATGGCCCGTGAGAGCGTCCATCGCGGACATGGCGATGCCAGCGCCAGTGTGGCAGCCCTACAACAACTATTTACTCAACCGGCCGATCCATGCCTTATCCGCGATGAACACGGTCAACCTATCGGCTTTGCCGCCTATCGCCTGTCCCATCGCACAGATAGCGAGCCAATTGAGTCGCTTAATCAGGCGATTACCACCTACTACGCCGCCCACGAGATGCTCGGCGATTATCAGCGCCGGCGTGACGCCTTGCGCAGTCGCATCAACGAGCACCGTGAGCGCCTCAGCCGCCAACTGAATCACCTGCAACAAGAGATGACCAAAGCCGAGGCGCTCGAGCAGTTACGCTGGGAGGGGCAGATGATCTACGCCTACATCCATAGCATTACACCATCGATGACCCAACTCGACGTCGACGGCGCCATCATCAAACTCGAACCACATGTGCCACCGTCGCAACAGGCGCAAGCGCGATTTAAGGCCTATGACAAGGCCAAATCAGCCGTCGAGGGACTCCCTGATCGCATCCAACATGTCAGTGATGAGTTGCAGGGTATCGACGAGACGTTGGCGTTCCTCACCATGGCCGACGGCTTTGAGGCCATCGAGTCGGTCGCCCGCGATGCCATGACCGCTGGCTGGCTCAAACCCAACGACGTGCCCAAACAATCGCGGGTGCGGCCGATGCCACCGTTGCGGATTGTGGTCGATCAGGCAACGACGATTTATGTGGGGCGCAACGCATACCAGAATCAACTCGTCACCTTCACGATTGGCGAGGCACATGACACCTGGCTCCATGCCCGCAACATGCCAGGCGCACATGTCATCATCAAAAGCAGTGGGCGCCCAGTCGACGACGAGGTCTTGCAAAAGGCTGCACGACTCGCCGCCTACTATAGTAGTGGCCGGGCCGATACTGCAGTCGATATCGACATTTGCCGGCGCAGTGCCGTGCGCCGCATCAAAGGCGGGCCGGTCGGGTTGGTCAGTTATCACGCCGAACGCACCATTCGGGCTCAGCCATCTGCCACATAAAGGAGATGAACTATGCGTATTTTGGTATTAAATGGCCCAAATCTCAACATGCTCGGCACGCGCGAGCCACACATTTACGGGGCGACGACCTTGGCCGATATTGAGGCCGCCTTGGTGTCACACGCACTGCAGTACAAGGCCGAGATCGTCTTTCATCAGTCGAATCACGAGGGCGTGTTGATTGACCTGATTCAGGCAAATCAATCGTCAATTGACGGGATCATCATCAATCCGGGGGCGTTTACGCACTACAGCTATGCACTGCGCGATGCCTTGAGTGCGGTGAGTGTGCCGATTGTTGAGGTGCATATCTCGAATGTGTACAAGCGCGAGGCGTTTCGGCATCACTCAGTGATTGCGCCCATTGCCACTGGTCAAATCGCCGGTCTCGGCTGGCAGGGATATTTGTTGGCATTGACGTGGGTGTGTCAAGCAAAAGTGGTATAATGTCGGCAGTTTCTGCTCGCAAATAGCGTACATAGTTGGAGTATGAATAACACTATGGGCAACGATAAACACCAAGCAAACGAGGCCTTTTCTCTTGACGAGGTTCGTGAACTCATCAAATTGGTCAGTGGGAGCGACATCAACGAACTGACTATCGAGCGCGACGAGGCCCGCATCCAAATCAAGCGCGGCATTGCAGCCCCCGCTCCCGTCATGATTCAGGCTCCGATGCATCATCACATGGGCGACGTGATGATGGCCGTCCCGAGCAATGCTGGCGCTGCCAGCGCACCAGCGGCTCCTGCCGAGCCAGTAATTAGTGGTCACCAGGTGACTTCACCAATGGTGGGGACGTTCTATACCAGCCCATCACCCAAGGATGCCCCATTTGTCAACGAAGGCGACATGGTCAAAGTCGGCGATGCCTTGTGTATTGTCGAGGCCATGAAGATGATGAACAGCATCGAGGCCGACGTGGCCGGGCGCGTCGTCAAGATTTTGGTCAAGAACGGCCAGCCAGTCGAGTTCGGTCAGCCACTGATAATCATTGATCCGAGCGCCTAAATGCAGGTGATTGCCCTCAATGATTTGGCCAACATCATCAAGGACGTGTTGGGCAACCCATTGATGAGCGATCTGTGGGTTGAGGCCGAGATTGCCTCGTTTAGTCAACCTTCATCAGGTCACTGGTATCTCGGGCTCAAAGACGGCGATACCAATATGCGCGCCGCTTGTTGGCGCGGCGTCAATCAACGACTCAAACGTCCCGAGGTCGGCGCGCTCGTGCATGTGCATGGGCGTGTTGATTTTTATCCCGTCAAAGGTGAGGTGCAGCTCATCATCGATGACATTCGCGATGTCGGTATGAGCCAGAGCCAAGCCGAGCTCGAGCGCCTGATTGCGCAATACCAAGCGCTGACGCGCCAACGGCCAATCCCACGCTTCCCCCGGCGAATTGGCATCGTCACCTCCAAAACCGGTGCAGCCCTACAGGATGTACTCAAGACGCTCACCAACCGCTATCCATGTGTTGATGTCGTGTTAAGTCACACCCTCGTTCAAGGCATTGAGGCACCCAGTGCCATCGAGGCCGCCTTGGCAGCCCTCGCCGTGGAACCACTCGATGTCATTCTGGTGGTGCGTGGTGGTGGCGCAGCTGAGGATCTCGCCGCATTTAACAGCGAGATTGTGGCCAAAGCGATTCTGCGCTCGCCAATTCCGGTGATTACCGGTATCGGCCACGAAACCGATTATTCGCTGGCTGACGCCGTAGCCGATCTCCGCGCCGCCACACCAACTGCCGCCGCCACAGCTGCCGTACCCGATCGTACCGAATTGCTCCAACACCTGGCCAACTTGCGCTACACACTTGATGTCCATATCGCCAATAGTTGTACGGCGCTCGAGATGCGCGTCGACGATGCCAGTGCCCGCTTGCAACGCGCGGCACCGGCCACGCGGATTGCGGCCACCCTGCAACAACTCGACTACGCCCACCAGCGCCTCAATCGGGCCATTGACCAGCGCATGCGTATGGCCCAAAGTCAGCTTGCCCAATACCAATCAGTGCTGGCGGCGCTCGATCCGACGGCAATTTTGCAACGTGGCTATGCGATTGTCCGCGATGAACACGGTGCGATTGTCCGCAGTGTGCAGGCCGTCGGCACCGACCAACCAATCTCGATTCAACTGCATGACGGTAGCATTGATGCCACCACCAAAAGGAAAACGCCATGAGCGAACAACCATCATTAGAAAACATGCTCCGCGAAATCGAGGCGATTGCCGCCCAACTCGAACAAAACAGCTTGAGCCTCGAGGATTCGCTGGCCCTCTACCAACGCGGCGCAGCCCTTGTCGAACAAAGTCGGGCGGTGCTCGACCAAGCCGCCATCCGCCTGCGTGAGATTCGTGGTGAGTAGTACGCCAATATTTAACATGCATGAACGAGTGAAAGTGATACAATGCCCTCGATAGGATTATTGTTTGTTCACCAAGGAGAAGTGCACGATGGCGTATGGCGTCAAACTCGCCCCCAAACCGATTACCCCGGGGTTGTCAATCAAGGATTTGGTCGACAATCACTTTTATTCGTATAACGCCGGGCGCCTACGCGAGGCGTGTCAGCTGTTTGCCCGCAAGATTGCCCAACCCGATGTGACCATCGGCGTCACGTTGTCGGGTGCACTCACGCCAACCGGACTCGGCACCGCCGCCATCGTGCCGCTGATTCGCGCAGGGTTAATTGATTGGGTTGTCAGCACTGGCGCTAATCTCTACCACGACATGCACCGTTCACTCGGCTTCGAGTTGTTCGGCGGGAGCCCGTTTAGCGATGATATCGCCTTGCGCGAACAAAACATCATTCGCATCTACGACATTTTGTTCGACCAAAAGGTTCTACTCGAGTCAGATGACTTTTTGCGCCGCTGTATCGCCGAGCCCGAGTTCCAGAAGCCGATGTCAACCGCCGAGCTCCACTACCGCCTCGGGCGCTACACCCAAGCCCGCGAGAAGGCCATCGGCACCGACTACGTCTCCGTCTTGACTGCCGCCTACGAGGCCGGCGTACCGCTCTACACCTCGAGCCCAGGCGACTCAACCATCGGCATGAATGTGGCGGCCATGGCGCTCGCTGGCAATAAATTGCGCTTCGATGTTGAGGCCGACGTCAACGAGACGACCTCGATTGTCTACAACGCCAAGAAGCACGGTGGCAAGAGCGCCGTGATTATTCTCGGCGGCGGCTCACCCAAGAACTTTATTTTGCAGACGGAGCCACAGCTCCAAGAGATTATGGGCATCGCCGAGAAGGGCCACGACTACTTCGTGCAGTTCACCGATGCCCGCCCAGATACCGGCGGGTTGTCGGGCGCCACCCCCAGCGAGGCCATGACCTGGGGCAAAGTGGACCCCGAGCAGTTGCCAGACTCAATTGTGTGTTATGTCGACAGCACGGTCGTATTGCCCGTCTTGACCAGCTACGTGCTCGAGAGCACTGGCAATCGCCCACTCAAGCGCTTGTACGATCAGCGCGAGGCCATGCTCAAGGAGTTGGCCGACGACTACGCTAAGGTCCGCGACGAGGAATAACACCGTCGTATCGTCATCAAAAACGCCGTGACTTGCGAGTGCAAGCCACGGCGTTCGTCATGATACACCGCTATTTGCGATAGATGAGCCAGCCAGCTACTGCAGCCCCCAACACCACAAAGGCAGGATTGACCTTGGTGAATGTCAAGATGATGAAGGTAATCAACGCAATAACCAGCCCATCCCAGCGTTGCCAGAGATCTGGCAGTTGCATGCCCTTTTTCCAAAAGACACTGCGCCCAATGTCGTACGTGGTCCACAAGAGCATGCCCACGACGACCGGTCGCACGGCTTTGAGCATGGCGGCCACGGTCGGGGAGTCTTTGATCTGGAAAAAGAGGAAGATTGCGAGGAGCATCAACAACGACGTCGGCAACACAGAACCGACAATCGCAGCCGTGGCCCCACTTACGCCAGCCACTTTGTAGCCGATAAAGCCGGCGATCTTGGGAGCAATCGGACCAGGGAGCGCATTGCCGATAGCAAGGGCATCTGCATACTCGGTCTCGGTACTCCAGCCCTCAGCTACTGACACACGTTGCATCAATGCCATCGAGGCAGGGCCACCACCCCACGTCAGCATGGCTACTTTGGTGAATACCCAAAATAAACGAAATAATAACCAAGCTGATTCAAGCATGTGCCCCTCAACTCATTTCCGTCAGATTCGACGATTTTAGCGAAAGTCGATGTGCTATAATTACCCAATATTATACAATTACACACGCTCCCGAATGAGGCCGGTAATGATACAAAATAAACCTGTTTGGTGGAAAATCATCGCCATCATATTACTGATTTTGACGCCATTCATCGCAACACCACAACCTGCATCAGCATCCACACAAATACAGCAGGTTGACGCGAATAACAATGCTATCTCCTCAAATCCTGTCCTGACCGCAGGTCAAGCGCTGACATTGTATGTCAAGATCACCAACATTTCCGGAGCAACACTACCGAGTGTCTCAATATCACTCACTGGTGCATGTACGAATGTGACCGCAAACATTCAAACTGGCGCACAGGACATTAATTCGGGGAGCTTCAAACAATATCTCATTGAAGTAACCGCTCCTACAAACACCGTTTCAGCCACATGTAACAGCATCAAAGTCAATCCGAGTGTCGGTACAGGTTCAGCCACGTTACGTTTCACCATTAGCGGCACCGGTCCTACTGCAACACCGACACCTGGACCAACGGATATCTGTGACGAAGCCGACCCACCCAGTGGTATTGCTGGTGCACGTCGACTCTACAGCAATGCCGCCATCGAACAAGGGATTTGTTTTGCTGGTGACGTCGATACCTATGCGCTCCCAATGAATCGTGACAAGGTGTATGATATTTACATCTCCAAATCGTATATTAAACAAGAAGATGGCTCCAAAGTACAATCACTCGACCTTGTGTTGGAGTTGTACGATCCGCTGTTCCGGTTGGTCATCGTGAATGATGATTTTTATGCGCACAATGCGAGCGATGCCGAAGCACTTGCGATTGACCCTAAAATTGCAGATTACCGTGCGCCAATGGATGGTACGTACTATGTACGTGTCCGTGACGCAACGAATGCGAGTGTTGGTCACTACACAATCAACTTCAACAACTTAAGCTACCGTGGTGATGCAGCCAATAATAACGACGACACCGTACCCAACAACAGCGGTGTGTGTCAAGACCTCTATGAACCCGATGGCTTGCCCGAACAGGCCCGCATGATTCTCAGTAATCAGCGGCAAACTGACCGGCGCCTCTGTCCCACCGGCGATGCCGACTGGGTCAAGTTCTTTGCCAAGGGTGGCAACACCTACATGCTCTACACCAGCACCGCTGACGATGCAGCCGGTGTTGACACGTACATCAGCTTGTTCGACCGCGACGGATTCACCATCCTCGATACCAATGATAATTATGAGGCAAGTAGTCTCGACTCAAAGGTTGTCTTTACGGCAAGTTCTGACGGATTTTACTTTGCCCAGATCAAAAACACCGGCGACCTTGGTGGTCCGTTCTTTCGCTACGAGCTGATTAACGAGGTGTGTAACGAACTCAATCGTTCAACCTGTGTGGCTGATTTGCCGAATCCCGAGCCGACTCCGACACCTACCAGCAAAACTGACGAATCAGCGAATTCAACGGATGGTACAAACGGCACAGGTGGGACCGATGGCACAGGTGGGACAGAGGATGATTTCGACTATGGCGATCAAGATCAAGACCCCGAGAGCGACGTCGGCTTCTTTACGACGAGCGTTCGCCCGACCGGTGAACTCATCAATGGACCGTTCCAAGGGTTTGTGAATAGCGCATTCGAGATATTATGGAACCGCACCGAGCGCCCGATTGTTCGCCAACAAGTCAATCGCGGCTGGGTCTGGGGTCCAGCCGGACTAATGGCCCATGCTGAGAGCTTTTTACAGATAAGTGGCGGCCAACGCCAAGTCCAATACTTTGACAAAGGCCGCATGGAGATCAACAATCCAAATGGCAATCGCCAGAGCAAGTGGTTTGTCACAAGTGGTTTGCTCGTCACTGAGTTGATTAGTGGGCGCATGCAAGTAGGCAGCAACGATTACGTTGCCCGCGAGCCATCAACCATGATTGTTGCAGGCGACATCAATAATACGCTCTCACCAACCTACGCCAGCCTTAATGCACTGCTTGGGCTCCGCACGATTAATCGGGTGGGTCAGGTGGTAGACCAACAAATTTTGCGCGATGGTAGCATCATTCCATTTAACGGTGATGGCGCTAGCATGACACGATTGGTCTACTATGTCGATGAGACAGGCCACAATATCCCTCAAGTCTTCTACGACTACCTGATGCGCCAAGACACAATTTATGTGAATGGCCGCACTGAGTATGGCTTGGTGCTGGACTGGGTCCACACCATGGGGTATCCCCTCACTGAGGCATACTGGACACGCACAACGCTCAACGGCGTTGAACAGTGGGTGCTGATTCAGCCCTTTGAACGACGATTGTTGACGTATGTCCCCAATAATCAGGCCGGTTGGCAGGTCGAACAGGGTAACGTCGGGCGACATTACTACCGCTGGCGCTACGGCATTGATCCGTAGTCGTTCTCGTGAATCTCCCCATGCATCACTCATATTGATGCATGGGGAATTTTATTTGACTGATAGGGTTATGTAATCTTGTGCGTGATAGTGATGCGGTATGATTGGTAATGGTAACAAATCTATCAACGAATTATTAAGTTGCCCGATATGACGCACGAGCCAAATTACTCGACAACCCGCATGAAGATGACTGACTTCGCACTGCCAGTCATCCACTATCGTGATAATCCATTTCGTATTGTCCAAACCATCTGTGAGCAAATTGGCGCACGACCAGCCACATCAATTGCCGAGGCCCAAACTGCATCATACATGGCCAAGTACTTGCGTCGTGCCGGTCTTACCGTCTGGACAGATCCATTCATCGCGCCAATTCCATCAGGTGGCGATGCGATATTAATTGCCCTGCTGGCCACCGCGGTCATCGTGCTCTGGCCAACAAGTCAGGCCTATGCGATTACCGCAGCAGTCTTATGTGTCATCACCGCCTTGATTGCCGGCAGTTCTTTCTTTTCGTGGCTCACGCTCCGCCGTGCCGAGAGTCAGAACGTCATTGGCACGCTCGCATCGGTGCACCCACCAACCCGGCGTGTTGTGTTACTGACGCCACTTGACACGCATCGCCCGCCTGACCCGTTGTTTGGCCGAGAAGTGCGTTTGGGTGCGAGTATCGCCTTGTTGACCTTGGTCACGATTGAATATATCGCACCACTACCACTAATCAGCCAAATCCGCATCGCCATCATGGCAATCCCTACCATCTACTTAATCATGGCTGCCAGTACAGAACTGTGGAGCTACACCCAGGCGCACTCCGTCGGTGCCGTGAGTTACGCCAGTGCAATTGCCAGCATGCTCACCGCCGTCGACGATGTTGGTCGCTTGCAACATACCGAGATTTGGGTTGTCGGTATCGGCAGTGGTACGACCGGCGCAGGCGTGCGCCACCTGCTCAAACAATATCCGTTTGATTCTGAGGGAACGTTCTTTATTGGAATCGAAGGGATTGGGCGCGGTGCACTCAGCTACATCATCCATGACTACAAAAGTCGCTTTCAAACTGCCGATCCAACCTTAATCCAGCGCGTAATTGAAGCCACCACTGGTGTACGCGCCGAACCGAGTATTGCCGGGTTTACGACCATTGTTGATCCCATCCTCAAAGCGAAGCGACGCGCGATTAGTATTGCCACTCTCGACCAAAAAGGGCGGGTACCGCTACAGGGGAGCGCCAAGGACACTCCCGCAGCAGTAAACCCCGCCCTGCTCGAACAAGCGACGCGCCTGATTGCCAACACGATGCGCAATTTGGAGCACTAGCGCGGCATCGTCGCTACTGCCTGGCCAATCAACGTCAGCGCACGCTGGACTTTGTCGCTCTCGTATCCCACGGTAATGCGCAAATGCCCCTCGGTACCGAGTGTACTCCCAGGCGCCACCAGCACATTCGCTGTCTGCCGAATATGCTCAGCAATCTGGTACGACGGCGCATCGTGGTGCACCCGCACAAAGGCGATACTCGTGGCTTGTGTTGCACCCAAGCTGAAGCGCCCTACCTGCCCCTTCAACCAATCACGCATCACCGCCATACCAGCCTGGGTAATCTGCTTTTGGCGGGCAAGCAACATCTGACGCTTGGCGGGCACAAGCGCTATCTCAGCCATCGTCATACTCGGCGCTGCCGCCGCGATTACGGCATATTCGTGGCGCCGCCACAACTCATCGGCCATGGCAGGTGTCGTGATGGCCCAACCAATCCGTAGCCCGCTGAGCCCATACGCTTTTGACAAACTATTGGTACAAATCAAGCGATCATACATACCCCAAAAGGTCGGCGTCGGCGCCACACCGGCATGCTCAGTGCCGTGATAGACCTCGTCGACATGCAACCATGCCCCGACGCGCGCACAGGCATCAACAATCGACTGCATCTCGGTAGGCGTGAGAATTGTACCGGTCGGATTATTCGGATTAACGATGGCCACCAACTTGGTACGTGGAGTAATGACGTGATCAAGTGCCGCCAAATCAATCCGCCAGTTGGTATCGGCACGAAGCGGCAAATCGCGCACCACGCACCCCATGTTGCGCGCAGTGCCCCACACCTGTCGGTAGCCAGGGGTCATCACCACAACCTCGTCGCCCGGTGATAACAACGTCTCACAGACCATAGCGTTGGCCTGCGAGGCGCCAACCGTTACAAGTACATTCGCCGCACTGGCGTTGGGATAAAGGCTGGCAATTGATTCGCGCAATAGAGTGGTGCCGTTGACCTCAGGATAGAAGAGACCAGTATCAAGCACACGCTCGATTTCGTCTTCGTTGAGCCACTCACGCGTGGTCACACACTTGACGCTACTGTCGGCCAGATTATATGCCACGGTACGCTCATACAGCGACTGATAGTGTTCAAGTTCAAAAGGGACAAATGCTGGATTCGTCACGAACGTCACTCCTTTTATACAGGCGGTATCTCTATCATACCAAGCAAATTCACTTCAATTAATAAGTTGACAAGAACAGCGGGGTTTGCTACCGTGAGACATCCCCAATACCGTCACAAAAAGGAGCCACCAATGACTCCCTCTCTTTTTAGCCCGGCATGGATTACGGCCTGCGCACACGCCATCAACCACAACGATACCTATCGCAAAGCAGCGAGCAACTGGCGCTGGCCACTTCTTTTACATGTCGCACATGATGATGCGCGTACAACAGCCATCTATCTCGATCTCTACCAAGGGAGCTGTCGGATTGCCCGCTTGGCAACGCCGGATGACATGACCCGTGCTGAATTTGTGCTTGAGGCCAGCGAAACCACCTGGCGCCAGGTATTGACCGGCCAACTCGACCCCATCGCCGGTATCATGCGCCGGCAACTGACCCTCACCAAAGGCAGTTTAACCACCCTCGCCATGCACGGCGCCACCGCCAAAGCGCTGATTGCGGCCATCAGTCAACCCACACCAACGCAGACGCCAGCGCCCACACCACAGGAGCCGCTCCCTGTCACCCCGGTGCAACACCAATCATTTGTGACCACTAGTCGACAGGGACTCAACAACGACAGCGTGCCGATGCGCCTATGGCACAAGGCCAAACGACTCGGCGTGTGGAACCCGGCAGACATCGACTTCTCTCGAGACATGGCCGACTGGCAAGGTCTCAATGCGACAGAACGCGATTTGCTCCTGCGCCTGACCGGCATGTTTGTGGCGGGCGAAGAGAGCGTCACGCTCGATTTACTACCCCTCATTATGACAATTGCCCGTGAGGGGCGCCTCGAGGAGGAGATGTTCCTGACCACATTTTTGTGGGAGGAGGCCAAGCACGTCGACTTCTTCGCTAACGGCTTCCTCAGGCACATCGCACCTGACGCCGGCGATCTATCGCACTACCACACACCGGCCTATCGGTCGCTCTTTTATGAGGAACTGCCACAGGCCCTGCATGCCCTCACCACCGATAGCTCACCGGTTGCCCAAGCCCGTGCCTCAGTCACTTACAACATGATTGTCGAGGGTGTGCTTGCAGAGACCGGCTATGAGGCCTACTTTGCAGCGCTTGAGCGCAACAATCTCATGCCCGGCGTGCGCCAAGGCATCCTCCTCCTCAAGCGCGACGAATCACGCCATATCGCCTACGGCGTCTACTTGCTGTCGCGCTTAATTGCCGCTGATCCGCAAATCTGGCCGGTGATTGAGCAACGGATGAATCACCTGATGCCGTTGGCCATGCAAATCATCACCGAGATTTTTGCGGCCTATGATGAGATGCCGTTTGGCCTGACGTTCGAGGAGTTTAGTACGATCGCCATGACTAACTTTAGTCGGCGCATGCAACGCATCGAAAAGGCACGGTTTCAGCAGGTTGCTGATGAGGGATTCGACGAGGGTGATGACGCATAAGCGCACTCATCAACACCTTATCTCACCAAATTGACATCAGCTATGCGCCGGTGCTAGATTACTTCTGTGCCCATCATTTCTAGAAAGGCATCGTTCTATCGTGACACTACATCATCCCCTCCCCTATCTACTCATTGACGGCCAGCCAACCTGGCAGATGCCCGAGTTGCCCAGCCTGCGCAAATTACCGCCCCGTGCGACATTTTGGCTCTACCCCGATGCCGAGCAGGCGCTTCAGCGCACCGCCGAGGCCTCGCCACTTGTCCAATCCCTCAACGGCGCCTGGGACTTCACCTTGTTTGATACCCCGCGTGAGGTGACATCCGAGGCTCTCCAAAAAGCCCACTGGCGCCAGCTCGCCGTCCCCGGCAATTGGACCATGCAACTGCGCAACGAGTCGTGGTACGGCGAGTCGTTCAACAAACCTCACTACACCAACATCCAGATGCCGTTCCCTGAGCCGTTCCCATTTGTGCCCGAGGCCATCGCCACCGGCGTCTACCGCAACCGCATCGCCATTCCAGCAGATTGGGCCGGTCAGCGCATTGTGATTCACTTTGGCGGTTGTGAGGGCATGCTCGCCGTCTACCTCGACGGGCGCTTCGTCGGCTTCAACAAGGACAGCCGTACCCCAGCCGAATACGACATCACCACGCTCGTCAGTGCCGGCCAGCACCACGAGCTCATCTGCGTCAACCCGCGCTACTCCGATGCCAGCTGGATCGAAGACCAAGACCACTGGTGGCAAGGCGGCATTCACCGCGACGTCTACCTCTATGCCACGCCTACCGTCTACCTCCACGATGTGGCCACCAGCACCACACTCAACGAGGATTTTAGCCACGCGACCCTCCACGTGCAGGCGTTTGTCCGCAATCTGCATGGGCAGGCAAACGGCACCGTGCACGTCCAGCTTTTTGATGCGACTGGCAAGGCAATCCTCGACAAACCAGTCACCAGCGCTGTCCCCGGTGCCACCAAGGGCATCAATCTTGGGCCGTCAGTGATTGACACGGCCGAAGCCACCGTTACCATCGACATCGCCAACCCACAGCTCTGGAGCGCTGAGCGTCCGTATTTGTACACCGTCGTCATCACACTCGAGGCCGCTGGTCAGCGCACCAGTACAGCACTGCGGGTCGGCGTACGCCACATCGTCATTCGCAACCGCGAACTGTTGATTAACGGCCAGCCGGTGATGATTCATGGCATCAACTACCATGAACATCACGACGAATACGGCAAAGCCGTGCCCCGCAGCACCATGGAGCTCGACATCCGCACCATGAAGGCCCACAACATCAATGCCGTACGCACCTCGCACTACCCCAACAACCCGTATTGGCTCGAGCTGTGCGACGAGTACGGCTTGTTCTTGCTGGACGAGGCCAATATCGAAAACCACTACTTGCTTAAACTCAGCGAAGACATCCGCGTCAGCGCCGCCTACATGGAGCGCGTACGCAACATGGTGCATCGCGATCGCAACCACGCCTGTGTGGTGATTTGGTCGCTCGGCAACGAAAGTGGTTACGGCCCCAATCACGACATGGCCGCCGCCTGGATTCGCCATGTCGACCCGAGTCGCCCGCTCCACTACGAAGGCGCCGTGTCGCCGTTTTATAACGACAAAAGCTATGCGCCGATTGGCTTCATCGAGCATTGGAAGCGCGGCGCTATGTCAACTGACCTGATCTGCCCCATGTACGCCACCATTGACTCCATCATCGCCTGGGCCCAAACGACTGATGACCACCGCCCACTCATCCTGTGCGAGTACGCCCACGCCATGGGCAACAGCACCGGCTCACTCTGCGATTACTACGCTGCATTCGAGACGTATCATGGGCTCCAGGGTGGTTTCATCTGGGAGTGGCTCGACCACGGCATCAAGGCCATTGCACCAGACGGCACGACATATTGGCGCTACGGCGGCGATTTTGGTGAGTTACCCCACGACGGCAACTTCGTCACGGACGGCATGGTCTGGCCCGATCGTACCCCGCACCCCGGCATGCGCGAATTCATGTACTTTGCCCGACCAGCCAAGGTGACAGCAGTCGATGGCCAACCGCACACGTACCGCATCAGCAATCGCCGCTACTACACCACCCTCAACGATGTGCATGGGCGCTGGGCGGTACGCGTTGACGGCGTCATCGTGCAACAGGGCGAGTTCGCTGTACCCACCATTGCGCCTCAACAATCAGCCGATGTTACATTGCCAATCACCATCCCAACCAATGGCGAGTGCTTCGTCGATTTCGAGTTTTATACCACCAGCGATACCCCATGGGCTCCAGCCGGGCACGTTGTCGCCTGGGAGCAAATCACCACCGCCACCAGTTATCAGGCGATTGTGCCAGCCACCCAGCCGGTAGCCACGCTCAACGCTGCCGCACTGACACTCCACAATGGCACGACTACCGTAGCAATTCATCCCCATACCGGTCAAATCGCCCATTTCATCAACAAAAC
>Ga0315901_10005274_pt1 | contig 15766 bp, 17 predicted proteins | sample LakEriMetagenome_10_FD_203761 | JGI IMG/M metagenome (GOLD analysis project Ga0315901, IMG submission 203761) | Freshwater fungal communities from buoy surface, Lake Erie, Ohio, United States - Buoy 2 MA116 | ecosystem: Environmental > Aquatic > Freshwater > Lake | place: USA: Lake Erie, Ohio...
TAGATAATGGATATAATTCACCAAGTTTTAATATTAATCAGTCTACAAAAAATAAACATATTTATAATATAATAGACCCAGTTATATTTCGTAATATTTTAGGTTTATCAAATAAATTATTTTATGTCAAGCCTATTAATACATGGTCAAAAACTTCTTCACCAAAACTTTTTCAAAATAATATTGTGCGATTTGAAAATGATATTTTTATTGATAATTCAAATGATAATCAGTGTGAAGATATATCAGATACTATACAACAAGATATAGATGTCCAGGATGTGGCTCGAATTATAGTTAATAATTCTAATGTTTATGTACCCAATCATATTTATATAATTAAAACATGTTAGATCCAAAATTAAAAAATAATCAATTCATTAGTGATATTATCAAAGATTTTTCTATTGATGGAACCGATTTGAATATTATTCAAACTTTAGAACCATTCAATGGTGTGTGTTTAGTATTAGTTATAGATGATGATGCAATATTGCAGTGTAATAAAAATATACAATTATGTAATTTGACTAAATTATTATTGCAATCTGTATTCTTTCTAGACTATGCTACATTAATCAACACAGGAACCGCTACTACATCATTAAATTTTAAGTGCCCAGTATTTAATATAGATTATAATGTATCAGTAACTATAGATAGAGCGTTGGTTGATAATATTTTAACATTAGATATTACTTATAATTTTTATGATGGCCCAATGACCAATGATCCATATTTTACCATTATTAGTAAACTTGTTGGTCGTACCGACATATTAGAAAATTCTATCAAACAAGACGCATCTGGCTTTATTGTTCCACAGTATATTATACCATCTAAAGTATCCTCAATATCATATGCGTCTGAAGATCATAGCGCATTCGAAATTGATATAAACAAATGTAATTTTAGATTAATAAGAAGTGTTGATAAATTTATTGATAATAAAATTTGTTTAGAAATTCCAGCATCTATATCAGTATCTTTCAATAATGTGCAATTAAACAATTGTGCAATAGACTCACAAATCGTCTCCGCTTTTAATAAATTTTTTAGTCAAGCTCATTTAGTTAAAACATCAGACTATACTGTGGATAGTGATGGAATACAAAATAGCCTTAATGCAGAATATTCCACAGTCATAGATTTATTTTTATTTAATATTACGCTAACTTATAGTAGTGGTGAGGTAGTTTTCAGTGTTAATATGATTGAAGATAATGATATTATTTTTACAATATCGTTCACCGAACAACTTGATGATTTATATGATATATTTAATGGATTAACGCTCACATCACCAACTATCACCGGATCTTCTGCATTAGTTGAATGCGAGAGCATAGATACTAATACTATTGATGTTGACATGTTTTTACCAGGATATATTCAACCAGCATCACAGTTTGCTAAGTTTGATTATGTATTTATTGACACATCAACTGGCGATTTATTTATAGTTAAAAATGTAACATTACAAGGCCAAAATTCAATATATCATAAGAGACCAGACGGCGGATTGAATCATATTGAAGATTATGTAAACTTTAGTGGAGATTTACAGGTATCCTGTGCTATACCATTGGATATCTCCTACGAATATTGGGGAGAAATGCAATATGGTAAATTTACTGACACTAGTATACTATCGATTAATTCAACACTACAGACAAATCCTGTTAGTGGGTTTACAAATTTTCCCATGCCTGTTTATGATCTAGATATTGATAATATAAATATTCAACCAGATTGTGATTTCTAATACAAGGGGTATTTATGGGTAAAACACAATGGGATACTGACGAGAACGCAAGAAAGTCAAAAATCAACAATCATAAACCTTATGATATTAATAATGTTGATACGTCTCCAGAAGATACACTAGAGTTCGATGCTGAAGAATGGTTGAAGTCTATTCAAGACGGGGTTAAAAAATTAGTACAAGAGGAATTAGCAAAAGCTGAAAAAGATCCAACATATATCGCAAAAACTAAAGAAGAAATTGAGAAAAGTTTATTAGATCAAAAAATTAGTGGTAAATTATCAAAAGCTAGAGACAGTCAACTACAATGCTATAAAGCCCCGCCAAATAGTTGTTGTCAAAGTTATTTTGATAACTGTGGCGGTAGGCGAGTATGTAAAGATGTAGATTGGTATAGCAAGTGCGCGTGTACAACACCAAAATATCAACAAAGTCCAGCTTGGCAGGCAGTTTTAGCCTTAGCCAAGGCTGCGTGGGCAAAAATACAGGCAGGAAAAAAACCAACAGACGAAGAAACAGACGCTTACTATAGTGCTGGTGGTACTAATGCTAGATTTATTCAGTGTGAGACATTAACAAAACAAAATCAAAATGGTGTTGTAACTAGGGGTGATAGAAAAATCACTAAAATAAAAAATAATCCATATAATCTTGGAACTAGTAAATCCTGTCATCATCAATTTATATTTATAATACATAGACCAAATCCACCATGCTCGTATCCGTGGTTTGAGATGGCGATTGATGGATGTAGAAAAAAATGGTGGCCTATTTATGTACATTTAATTCAAATCAGTGTTAAAGAAATGGAAATGGGGCTATCAAGCCGTATTGTTCAATGGTTAACAGAAGTACATTGTGGTAATTCCAATACTAATGATACTGCTGATCCCAAAAAAACTAGTAATAAAATTACTATTGGAAACGGTAAAGCGCCAGCAGTTAATTGAAATTATTCAAAAATTAGGTATTGGGGTATTCTACTAATATAAGGAAATGATTTTAATGTGCGAAGCCAGAGGCCCAGTTCATATTATAAATTTTTAACTTAACAATCGGCCTGTTGACAAATCCTCAGCGTTTGATACAATACTTATATGAGCATAAGACCATCGTGGATAGATTATTTTTTAGGTTTAGCTACTGTTGTATCTCAACGTAGTCATGATATTCAAACCAAACACGGCTGTGTGATTGCCGACAGGAATAATAGAATCTTAGGTGTTGGCTATAATGGTTTTCCTCGTGGACTACTAGACGAGAATCTACCAAATACTAGACCAGATAAATATCCGTGGATGATTCATGCTGAGAGAAATGCTCTTTCTAATTGTGTTGTTAGACCAGATAATGGTGTTGCATATGTAACTGGTCAATGTTGTAACGATTGTGTCATGGCATTATGGCAAGAAGGCGTTACCAAAGTCATAATGGCTAAGAACCACGGCACTCACCTATTTGATATTGATGCTCAAAAAAGATTTGATACTTTTATTAACATGAGTGGTATGGAAATTTTTTATGTTGAACCAAATCTTTCTTGGCTGAAACAATTGGGTGGTGTATTATAAATCAACATTATTATTTATGTTTTATCTTACTTTTAAATAACACACATGTTTAACTATTCTTTCCAAGTTATTGTGTTATAGGAATTTATTACTTATAGGAGAAATGATGTCTGCTCTTCAAGAATTACAAAATTATACATTTGTTAGTAAATATGCTCGTTGGCTAGAAGATAAGAACCGTCGTGAAACATGGAAAGAGGCGGTTGAGCGCGTTAAGAATATGATGCACACCAAATATGGTGAATTTGGTATAGCAGATGAAATTAATTGGGCATATGATATAATGTATAAGAAGCGTGTTCTTGGTAGTCAAAGAGCATTACAGTTTGGTGGAGAACCAATATTAAAGCGTCATGCTAAAATTTATAACTGCACAGCAAGTTATTGTGATCGACTAAGATTCTTTCAAGAATGTTTCTGGCTATTACTATGTGGTAGCGGCACAGGATTTAGTGTGCAAAAACACCATGTATCTAAACTACCATCATTAGAACACAATGTGGAAGATGGTAAAGGACGAGTATATTTAGTTGAAGATAGTATTGAAGGTTGGGCTAATAGTCTTGGTGTTTTATTGAGTAGTTATTTTAGTAAACCAGTAGAAGAATTTAAGGATTGGAAAAATACTCACGTTATATTTGATTTCTCACAAATTCGTCCAAAGGGATCATCATTAGCCAGTGGTGTCGGCAAAGCGCCAGGATACGAACCACTAGCAAATGGTCTAGAAAAAATACGAGCACTACTTGATCGTTGTATTAGTAATGGTCAAAAGAAATTAAGACCCATTGATGCTTATGATATTGTGATGCACAGTAGCGATGCTGTATTAAGTGGTGGCGTTAGAAGAAGTGCCTCATTAGCATTGTTTAGTCCTGATGATGAAGAAATGGCCAAAGCCAAAACTGGCAATTGGTATATTGATAATCCACAACGAGCACGAAGTAATAACTCAGCCCTCTTGCTAAAGAGTGAAACAGAGTTTGACGAATTCCAGGTTTTGATGGAAAGTGTTAAGGAGTTTGGCGAACCAGGATTTATTTGGAGCGAATCCACAGAGATGATTTTTAATCCTTGTGTTGTTGGTGACTCTACTGTTGTCACTGATCGTGGGATTAAGATGGTATCTGACTTAATAGATAAAGGTTTTAATGCTATTGTTGATGGAATTTCTTATCCAAGCCATAAAGGGTTCTGGAAAACAGGCACAAAACAAGTAATAGAACTTGAATTTAGGTCTGGAAGAACACTGAAAGTAACGCCCAATCATAAGATTATGACTACCACTGGATGGAAAGAAGCTGATAATATCAGTTTTGGAGAACAGGTTGTTATCAATAATCATAGATCGTATAATTTAGATTCTATAGCTAATTTGAATTCTGAATCACAAGATTGGAAAAAAGGTTATTTATTAGGTTTATTTTTAGGCGATGGCAACAACTCAAAAACAGCCGCACAATTAAAATGGTGGGGAGAGTCTAAAGAACAATATAGACAAGACGCATATAATATGTTATCAGATGTTGGTTTTATAAATAATTGTCATCATGATACACAAAATACAATAGCTGTATATAGTTCGATAGAATCAAAACAGTTAATGCATTTTGCTATAAATAAAAATTGTATGATTGGTACATCAAAAAGACTTAGTAAAGAATCTGTGTGTGGTTCATGGAATCATATTTCAGGGTTAATTGCCGGGTATTTTGATGCTGATGGAACTGTATTAGTTAACAACACAAAGGGTTCATCGCTAAGAATTTCTTCAATTCAGCTGGAAAATTTACAAAATCTCCAAATAGCACTTAATTCTCTTGGTATTTATTCTAAGATTTATAAAAATCGCAGGATAGAAGGCGATAGATCAATGCCAGATGGAAAAGGTGGTACTAAAAATTATTTCTGTCAGGCATCTCATGAACTAGTTATTAGTAATGATAACATTTTAAGATTCGCAAAGTATGTTCCTATCAGAAACACTGATAAATTAGAAAAAATTCAAACTATTCTTGGTAATTATCAAAGAATGCCTAATAGAACCAATTTTACTGATACACTAGTTAATAAGGTGGTAGTTGGCGAATTAGATGTTTATGATTGTACGGTTGAGGATATACATGCTTTTGATAACGATTCGGTATATGTGCATAACTGTGTGGAAATAGGTATGTGGCCTGTTGATGAGGCTAGTGGTAAGAGCGGATGGCAAGGCTGCAATCTATCAACCATCAACTGCTCAAGTGTAACTGATGAAGATGATTTTTATGAAAGATGCAGAGCAGCAGCAATTATTGGTACTCTACAAGCTGGTTTTACTAAGTTAGAATATCTTGGTGAAGTTAGTGAAAAGATTTTTGAACGAGAGGCCTTGCTTGGTGTTTCTTTAACGGGAACCATGGAAAAGCACGAATTAGTATTGACCGAAAAGGTCTTGACTAAGGGCGCAAAGATTGCTGTGGAAACAAATAAGGAATTGGCCAAAAAGATTAAAATTAATCAAGCGGCCAGAGTAACCTGTTTAAAGCCAGAAGGAACCAGCAGCAGTATGCTTGGAACCAGTTCTGGTATTCATCCTCATCACGCTAAACGCTATATACGCCATGTACAGGCAAATGTTTTAGAAGCACCATACCAGCACTTTAAGAAATTAAACCCACAAGCGTGTGAGAAGTCTAGTTGGTCAGCCAACAACACTGATGAAGTGGTAAAGTTCCCAATTGAGGTTCCAGACGGAGCCAAATTAAAGAATCAATTACCAGCAGTCGATATGCTTAAAGTGGTCAAAGAAACTCAAAAGAACTGGGTTCATTCTGGTAAAAATCGATCATTATGCACCCAAGATTATTTGAGTCATAATGTTAGCAATACTGTTACGGTCAAACCAGATGAATGGGAAGATGTTACCAAATTTATTTATGATAACCGTAAATATTTTGCTGGCATTAGTCTTATTCCACAGAGCGGAGATAAGGATTATCCACAAGCGCCATTTACAACAGTTTATACAAGCAGAGAGATTGTTAAGGAGTACGGTGATGCTGCGTTATGGTGTTCTGGTTTGATCGAATTAGGCTTAAATGCTTTTAATAATAATCTATGGGCCGCTTGTGATTATGTTAGTATGAATCAAGCCAAAGAAGGCGATAGTCAAGATAAGTTACTATTTATCACTAAAATGAAAAATTTTGCTGGTAAATATTTTGGTGGCGATATTAGACGTTTAACATATTGCATGAAAGACGTTTATAATTGGAAGATCTACTGTGATCTATTTAATAGTTTCCAGAAGGTTGATTATACGCAACTATCAGAGACTGAGGACAATACAGTAGGAATTGAAGAAATTAGTTGCGCCGGTGGTGCTTGTCTAATTTAACCTCTCCTATTGTAAAGGGTAACACTTGAGAAAAAATAATAAAAACAAACAGAGAAAATCTAAGGTTATTGATGCTACTAATGATATAGTTCAAATTGGTAAGGGCTATAGAAATAGACTTAAGCCAAGAAGTGAAAATCAAAAAGAATTTATTAGAAGTATTGCTGAAAACCATATTACCTTTTGTCAGGGTGTTGCTGGTAGCGGTAAAACACATATTGCTATAGGTATGGCTATAGAATATTTATTAGAAGAAAAAGTTAAGAAGATTATAGTCACAAGACCAGTTGTGGAGAGTGGTGAAAAAATTGGTTATTTACCCGGCACAGCAGAAGAGAAATTACATCCTTATCTTTTACCACTTATGGATGAGGTACAGTATTTTATCTCACCAGCACAATTAGCCACCCTTAAATTAAATAATAAAATTGAGGTTGTGCCATTGGGTTTGATGAGAGGTCGTAATTTTCATGATAGTTTTATTGTTGCTGATGAGTGTCAAAATGCTTCTTATGATCAATTAAAAATGCTATTGACCAGATTGGGTTTGAATAGTAAAATGGTTCTTACTGGTGACGTTAGCCAATCAGATCTTCATAAACATATGCAGGGTGGTTTTTATACCATGACTCAGGTTTTAGATAGTATGGATGGTATTGCTATTACCAAATTAGATAATAGTGATATTGTTAGAAATCCAATTATAGGAAATATTCTTGGTCGTTTAGACTTTTACGAAAATGAACAACAAAAATAGTAGATGTCTTGTACTTAATGCTGACTATACGCCACTAGCCATAATATCATGGAAGAGAGCATTAGTATGGTCAATTAAACATGACTATAATCCTGAAATTGGTGTGGATATTATAGATTTTTATAAAGACGATTATATTGTGGGGACTAATAATAAAAAATATCCAATACCAGCAGTAGCAAGAAGCGCTAGATATTTTAAGCAAAGAAATCAAACCGTTAATTTTTCTCGTAAAAATATTTTTATACGAGATAATTACTCTTGTCAATATTGTGGCCTTAAAAAAGATATTTCTGAATTAACATATGATCATGTGATACCAAAGTCAGCATGGAATCATAATCAAGGATCACCAACAAATTGGACAAATATTGTAACGGCGTGTGTGTCTTGTAATCGTAAAAAAGGAAATAAAACACCCAAACAAGCAAATATGCCTTTACATAGTTTGCCAGTTATGCCATCAAAAACATATAAGTACTTGCCAATTACCAACTTCCTACATAGGATAAGAGTGGAGATACCATCAGAATGGATTCCATACTTACCAGAATCATATTATAATGCCATCATATAGTTATTTTTGCGAGAAATGTAAAGAAAAATTTGAAATTGTTTGCAGTATCAAAGACTATACTCCGCAAGCAAAGTGCGGATCATGCAATAGATCAAATAATGTTTATCGACTATATCGAGAAGATTTACTTACTCTTAATGCTAGTGTTAAAAAGAGTGATAGTGAACTTAAAACTATTGGTGATTTAGCAGCGCGTAATACTGATAGAATGAGCGACGATCAAAAACAAGCGCTCTACGCAAAACACAATGACTATAAAGAAAAGCCAAGCCAAAAAGAATTACCAAAAGGTATGAGCAGAATCAATAAACCCAAGAAACCAAAGTGGCCAACATGACACACGATTTTAGTTTTCAAATTAATAAAAATAAAACAGATCTTGACAAAACAACATCATACTATACACTAATTGGTGATCATGATACTCTTGATAAAAATGATCAACCAATCGCTAATAGTGAATCTAAAAAAGTATTAGCAAAAAAAGTAGAGTTTGAAAATAGAACAAAGTACTATATTAAAGTTGGTACTTATGGTAAGATTTATAATCCTATTGGACTATATTCAGAGGGTCATGCTAATAAATTTTTAAGTAAAATTGGCAAAAAGGCTTTTGAATTCCAAGAAGTAAATCCCAAAGCATTTGATTTTTATTTATCATTTTTAAGAACAAAAAATTTAGCATGGTTAAATAATGCAGAAAGAGAGATGAATTGATGAGAATTAATAAAACACTAGGTTATGCTATAAGTTGGTTATCTAGTAATGGTAAAGACCACTCGGAGATTGCTGCTGAATTAGAATTAACAGAAAAGCAAGTGAAGAACTATCTTGAGAAGAATACGGATAGTATTACTGAAAAGAAACTACCAATTAAAACCAAGCCCGTTAAATCTAGTGATTTGATGATTAGACATACTAGAGATAAGGGAATTAATAGTGTTGCTATTATGACAAAAGAGGCATCATCTGTTAATGATGAATTTAAGAAAAAGACTAGTAATGCGACATCTAGACGTAACGAGGATTGTATTTTTAGACCCAATAAATGAACGACTTTCCTTCTAAGTATTCTAATGGTAAGAGTGTTAGCGCTGCTCAATTCATAACAGAGATAATCTGTGAAAGAATAGCGAAGAAAAAGAAAAAAGATCTTCATTATAGATTTTGGGTGAGTAAAGAGTGGCAAAAAGAATACAAGGGTCAGATAACCACAGCACATAAAATATTAAAAGGCTTTGATGCTAAGGCTGTGATTAATGCTTTGCTTACTGATGATGGCCGTAAAATTTATTCTTTGCGAGCACCACATCTTACTGATATGATAATCAAGCAGCAGACAATTCTGGATAATGCACCAGAACCCGAACTAAAAACTATTGAGAGAAATTTGTTTAATAAAGGTAAAACTGATATAAAGTCAAATAATATTCTAGATAAACTGAGGGACATAGATGGTAGCTCTACAAGATAGTATAACAAAAGATTTTGGCGCAAATATAATTCTAAGTGGAAATGCTGTTATTGATCGTAAGTGTTTAACAATACCAGTAAGTCCAGCATTAGATATTATTCTTAATGGTGGTATTCCAGAAGGTAGTTTTGTGGTACTTACAGGTCAACCAAAGTGTGGTAAGACAACCACATCATTAGATTTTGCTGCCACAGCACAAAGAGAAGAATATAGTTCCACCGGCTCTCCACGAACAGTGTACTATCTAAACATTGAAGGTCGATTGAAAAAGAGAGATTTAGAAGGAATACCAGGAATTAATCTGGATAGATTTCAAATTATTGGTTCTCAAACTGGCAAAATTCTTCATGCCGAAGAATATTTACAAATTGCTGAGAGAATTATTAATGAGGATCCGGGTTCTGTTCTTATCATCGACTCCTATTCTGCATTATGTACAGAAGCAGAAATCACAAGCGATATGGATAAGATGCAAAGAGCAGACGGCGCTAAACTATTAGCTAAATTTTGTCGTAAGGTTGCTAATGTTATTCCAGTTAATAAAAATATTGTGATTGGTATTACTCACTTAATGGGTAATCCAACTGGATATGGTGCAGAGTTTAAAGAGAAGAGTGGTCAGGCTATTGCTTATCAAACAGACGTAAAGATTAGAGCCAAAACTTTTAAACCATGGTTATTAAGTGCTGATAACACTCAAATTGGTCAAGAGGTAGAATGGCAAACATTGTGTTCTGCTCTTGGTCCTCCTGGCGGTAATATTACAAGTTACATTCGTTATGGTCAAGGTATTGATAAGCAAATGGAATTAATTAATCTAAGTGTTGATCTTGGGTTAATTAATAAGGGTGGTGCATGGTATACCTTATCTTTTATGAACGATGAAAAGAAATACCAAGGAACAGAAAAAGTTAGGCAGTTTCTTATTGAGAATCCAAAGGTTTATGATGATTTATATGTGGAAGTTAAAAATACAATGGGTATCAAATGAATGTTAGGGATTTGGATGGCAATACTAGTAATTGGCATTTAACTGGAAATATAGCCAAAGGCTCTGAGAATAAATCAAGTTATCATATTCAAGCAAGAGCGCTTATTAAGCGGTTGTATCCCACAATGCAAATTCTAGAAGAAGTACCAATCAATCCTAGAAAATCTGAAACCCTATATTTAGATTTTTATTTACCACTAATTAAAAAATGTATTGAGGTTCATGGCGAACAACATTATAAATTTAGTCCACATTTCCACAATACTAAATTGGCATTTTTAAAAGGACAAAAAAGAGATAAAGATAAAAAGGAATGGTGCGAAATAAATGGAATCTGCCACATCGAATTACCCTATGACAAATCAGACGAGTGGGAAAACCGGATTACAAATGAATAAAACAACTAAAGAACAAGTTGATGAATGGGATAAGATATTAGATGAGTATGAAAATACTATTGGTCTTGGTAAATATACTAATATACATGGATTTAATGAAGATGAATTAAATCAGTATTTTACAATGTCTAGGGATGCTATTGAGAAATTAACTCCAGAGGATTGCGCCCAAATATCCTATAGATTAGCACAATATGCGTTTTTTCTACAAAGAACTTTGAATAGAGAAATAGCCAGACATAACTGGTCAGAAGAAACCACCAAAGAAGTTATTGCTGATGAGATTAATAATTATAAGGGTTATGGGTTTGTAGAGAAGTCCTTACAAGCTATTAAACATAATGAGAAAGCAACAGCATTAAATAAAATTAAAAAGTATGCTAAACAAAGAATGGATAGATTGTCTTATTTGGCTAATAGTGTAAAAAATTTATCAGATATTATTCTTTCTGTACAAAAAACAAAGGTGAAGCATGGGTCTTGATAATGATGATATTAAAGCATTAATTGCTATTCTACAAAAGGGCCTTACTAATGATGAGACTCCAAAGCCAAAAACACCAGCAAAAAAGATTAAAACAGTTCCCAAACGCAAGAATAAAACTGTTAATGATCATGATGGTACTAATTTATTTGATACCATGTCAGATAGAAATCTACACAAGGAAGACGTTGAATTTGATAGGGCGGTAAGAAAATTCCCACCAACACCAAGAAATAGATCATTTACTCCTGTTTCGGTGGTTTGTAGGTCTTGTGGTAAAAAAGAAGAAGTGAATCCGGTTCTCATTCATGATTCCGTAGATAGATATAAGTGTAACAAGTGTTCATCGAGTGCAGGGTGAAATGATATTATCTGATCCTTCGGCTGAGAGAGCAGTATTATCCATATTATTTAAACATGGTGATAGTGCTTACCTAGAGATTTCTGATCTTTTAAGTGAAAACTCTTTTACTATTGATAGTAATAAATATATCTATCAGTGTGTTAAGAAAATTTGTGAAACTAGCCAGACCAACTCTATAGATATTGCCTCGGTATATTCTGTGGCAAAAGATTTGGGTTTGGATACTATCTTAAATAAGAAAGAAGAAACCTTACACTTAAAAGCAATTATTGATTTCCCAGCAAACAAAGATAATGGATTAAAGTTTGCCGCAAAAATTAAGAAACTAGAAATTGCACGAAAGTTACATAAAGAATTAGAAGTTGCTCAAAATAAACTATCAGAAGTGTCTGGTTCAGAAAGCATTACTAATATTCTTGGTATCGCTGAAGATACTGTATTAAATTTTAGCTCATCACTAAATGATAATGATAATAATCCAGCACATATTTCTGATGGATTACAGGATTATATTAATCATCTGATTGAGAATCCAATTAGTCAGGTTGGTATATCGACTGGTTTTCCAGCATATGATAATGCTATTGGTGGCGGATTAAGAAAGAGCACTATTAATGTTATCGCTGCCAGACCAAAAACCGGTAAAACTCTATTAGCCGATAATATGGGTTTTCATATTGCAAATAAATTAAAAATTCCTGTTTTGAACATGGATACAGAAATGACAAAAGAGGATCATATTAATAGATTAATTGCAATGATGACAGAGGTAGAAATTAATAAAATTGAAACCGGAAAGTTTAACGACTCCATTGTTATTGCAGATAAGGTCAATAAAGCTGTGGGAGATCTTAAGGATACTCCACTGTATTATAAGAGCATTGCTGGCAAACCATTTGAAGAACAATTGGCATTAATGAGACGATGGATTATGAAAGAGGTTGGTCTTAATAGTGATGGTACAGCAAAGCCTTGTGTTGTATTTTATGACTATCTAAAACTTATGGATAGTGCTGGAATATCTCAGGATATGAAAGAATATCAGGTTTTAGGATTTATGATGACGAGTTTACATAACTTTGCTTGTAAATTCCAAATACCAATCGTCGCATTTGTACAATTAAATAGAGATGGTATTACAAAAGAGAGCACAGACACAGCAAGTGGTTCTGATCGAATTATTTGGTTATGTAGTAATTTCACAATCTTTAAACGTAAGAGTGATGAAGAAATAGCAGAAGATGGTGCTAATGGCGGTAATCGTAAATTAATTCCAGTTATTAGTCGCCATGGTGCTGGTATAGAAGAAAACGATTATATTAATTGTCATATGAAGGGTTGGTGTGCTAAGATTAGTGAAGGAAAGACCCGTATTGAACTTATGAAAGGTGGTTCTGATTTAGATGGCTCTGGATTTGACACAACGGAAACCAATGAAAAAATCAGCTTTAATTGATCAAAATAAAATCAAAATTATTTGCGATCAACTTTGTGATAGAATTGAAGATTTGCTAGAACATTTTAATTTAGAATTTAGGATGAATGGAAAGTTTGTTTCCATGAGTTGTCCTATTCATGGTGGTGATAATGAAGGCGCGTTAAATCTATACCATATTGGAGATTCATATAGAGGCAACTGGAAATGTAGAACTCACCATTGTGAAGAAGTCTTTAAGGGCTCTATCATTGGTTTTATTAGGGGTGTATTATCTCATAATAAATTTCACTGGCAAAAAAATGGTGATGATGTATGCTCTTTTAAAGAAGCACTAGATTATGCTACCACCTTTCTTAATGTTGATATGAAAGATATCAAAATATCTAAATCAACAAAAGAGAAATCTTTATTTGTATCAAATGCTAAGTTATTAGTTAATGAAACATCAAATATTGTTAATAAATTAAGTCGATCAAGCGTAAAGAAACATCTGAATATACCTAGTAAATATTTTCAGGATCGTGGTTTTAATAAAGATATATTATATAAATATGATGTTGGTGAATGCTTATCACCAAATAAAGAAATGTTCAATAGGGCTGTGGTTCCTATTTATGATAATAATTATGAATACATGATAGGTTGTACTGGTCGTAGCATATTTGAAAAATGCGATCAATGTAAGTCATATCATGATCCAAATAACTCTTGTCCAAACGAAACCGAGAACTGGAAATATTCTAAGTGGAGACATAGTGCAGGATTTAAAACACAAGAATCACTATACAATTTATGGTTTGCTAAAGATTATATAGTAGATACTAATACAGTAATTATAGTTGAGAGTCCTGGAAATGTGTGGAAATTAGAAGAAAATGGAATACATAATAGTGTGGCAATTTTTGGATCTAGTTTAACAGATCGTCAGAAAACTATTTTAGATACTTCTGGCGCTATGACATTGGTGGTAATAATGGATTCTGATAATGCTGGACAAAAGGGCCGAGAAGTTATAGATCAAAAATGTTCACGTACTTATAATATTAAACATATTTATTTAAGTAAGAATGATATTGCTGAAATGACGAGTAATGAAATTAATAAAGAAATTAAGGAAAAACTATGACTAAGATTATAGCATTTGCTGGCACAAAACAATCTGGCAAAACTACTTGCTCAGAAGCGGTTGCTGACTGTTTTAATACTGCTGTTTTAAAATATAATCTAGAATTAGTAGATAATTTTAATAAAGCAACTATTTATAATTTTGCTGATCCTCTTAAAAAAGATGTTTGCATAAATATCTTAGGATTAAGTTATGATCAGTGCTATGGTACTGATGAACAAAAAAATGAATTGGTTAATTGTTATTGGCAAAATGAACAATTGACCGCAAGACAAGTAATGCAGTTTGTTGGTACAGATATTTTTAGAAAAATGCAACAAAATGTTTGGGCCGATGCTACCATATTAAAAATTCAAAAAGAAAAACAACCATTAGCAATTATTGCTGATTGTAGATTTCCAAATGAGGTTGATGCTGTTAAAAATGCTGGTGGATTAGTGATAAGATTAACGCGCAAACCATTTGATTCAGATCATGCTAGCGAGGTGGCATTAGAACCAAAAAATTATGATTGGCGTAATTTTGATTTTGTATTACACAATGCTAGTATGACCATCCAAGAACAAAAAAGTTTTATTATAGGATATCTTCAAAGCAGAGGAATATTACCATTATAATTACATATTTTAGAAGTTCATCCTATAATGCTCACAGTATGTGCGAGCAGCAATTTTTTATTGAATATATTTTAGGGTGGAGAGGGCCATCTGGACAAAAGGCAGATAAAGGAACCATAGTACATAAAGTACTAGAAATATTAGCTTTTATTAAACAAGGTCAACAGCAAAATCTTACAGTAATTGAAGATGATGTTGTGGGTTCTTTGGATATTAATAAATACAATTTAACTGATATTTCCAATACTGTTTATGATTATTATTCAACCGCTAATAGTCATCATAAATGGACAGAAAAGGATCGTAAAGATTGTCATGCCTGGGTACAAAAAACATTAGATTTTAATAATGGGATGTTTGATCCACGGAACAGACATATAATATGTCCGGAGCAGAGATTCGATCTTGTAATTAAAAAGCCTTGGGCAGAATACTCATTTGACACTCCCGATGGCAAACTACAGGGTCATTTGGCACTCAAAGGAACCATAGATCTTATCACCCAAGTTGACGATAAAGTTTTTGAAATCATTGACTGGAAAACAGGTAAAAGATTAGATTGGGCAACAGGGCAAGAAAAAACCCAAGAAAAACTAGAGAATGATCCTCAATTAAGAATCTATCATTATGCTGTGAGTCAATTATATCCAGAAGTTGAGAGTATAATGGTCACCATTAATTTTATAAACGATGGCGGTCCATTTTCTATCTCTTTTGATAGAAGCGACTTACTCAAGACAGAACAGATGTTAAGAGCAAAATTTGATAAGATCCGTTCTGTAAAAAGACCACAATTACATAAAAGTTGGATGTGCAGTAAGT
>Ga0315901_10005276_pt1 | contig 15761 bp, 33 predicted proteins | sample LakEriMetagenome_10_FD_203761 | JGI IMG/M metagenome (GOLD analysis project Ga0315901, IMG submission 203761) | Freshwater fungal communities from buoy surface, Lake Erie, Ohio, United States - Buoy 2 MA116 | ecosystem: Environmental > Aquatic > Freshwater > Lake | place: USA: Lake Erie, Ohio...
GGTTTATAAGTACTATTTCAGGAACTGCTGGTAATATTGCTTCATTTAATCAAGCAATGACATTAGCTACTACTGGAAATTTATTAATAGGCACAACAACAGATGCTGGGCAAAAATTACAAGTTGCTGGCGCAATTACATCTAATGGTGATGTAAGTGGCGGTTTTGTAGGTTTGACTATTAAAAATAATAGCAGCGGTGCTAATGCTTCACAATTATCAATGCAAACACTTACACAAAATTGGTATGTAAATGTAAGAACTGATAATCATTTTAGCATTTTTAACGCAACGGCAGCTACTACTTCATTCATAATTAAAACTAGTGGTGTTATTAACTTACAAAATGTACCAACAACTTCAGTTGGTTTAGTCAGCGGAGATGTTTATAGTAATGCAGGAATTTTAACAATAGTACCTTAAATAAAATAATATGAAACAAATACAACCATTCACTCTTTGGGTAAACGGACAACAACAAACCGCAACCCTTTTTAACTTAATTATCATTAATGATAACTTATTAAATAGTGCTAATTTTTATTGGCAGTTATTAGACGCTGATAGTGTTAAGCTACAAGATGGTAATTTAACAATGGATGCTGCAGATTATGCAGTATGGAGTTCTACACAAGATATTAATCTAGCTGCTTATCAATGGGCTGCATCAAAATTAAATATTACCTTAGTATAACTTTTTTAACCTTCAAACCTTACAAAAAATGGAACAACTAACAAATGAAAAAGCATTACAAATTATTAAAGAAGTAATGGATGCTGCAACAAAGGGTGGATTATTTCCAAACATGGATGCAACATTTTTAGCAGCTAATGCTTTTAATGTAATTTCTAAAGCAGTATTAAATAGTGAAAAAGTTGAGCATGGGCATTGAAATAATAATTAGTGCATTTGCTTTTGTAGCAGTTGCTGGTGGATTTTATTATAATACCAAAACTAGATTAGATAAAATAGAAATAGATTTATCTAGCTATAAAAATTCATCTACTGAAATAGTAGATAGATTAGCACGAATAGAAACAAAATTAGATTTTGTAACTAAGAAATAAAATGTACAAGATTTCTTTATATACTAGAAAAAAAGCAAAAAAGCTAAATGTAATTGTATTACCTAGTGAAAAAAGAAATAAGAAGATTGATGTGTATGATATTTACGGCAATTTATTAGCTAGTGTAGGTGACATTAACTATTTAGATTATCCTAGTTATTTAAGATATTGCGGTAAAAAGATAGCAGAAGAAAGACGGAAAGCATATAAGATAAGGCACGAAAAAGATAGACATATTAAAGGAAGTGCTGGATATTATGCAGACCAATTATTATGGTAATTAAAATTAATTTTATGTTTAAAAATTGGAAAACAAGTTTATTCGGATTAGGTAGCATATTAACAGGAGTAGCAACCATATTTAAGGGTGATGCAGTTGCTGGAGTAACTGCAATCATTACAGGACTTGGTCTAGTAGTTGCTAAGGATTCAGAAACAATTAAATAATATGAATACAACTACAAAAGTAGTAGTTATATCAGCTATTGTATTATTATTACTAACTGCAAATATTAAAGAAGTGTCAGGAAAGGCTTTAGCATTAATTAAAAGATTTGAAGGCGAAAAATTAAGCAGTTACCAAGACCAAGCAGGTATATGGACAATAGGATGGGGTTCTACTTATCACCATGACCTTAAAAGAAAGGTACAAAAAGGTGATATAATAGATAAAGAAACTGCTCTAAGATGGCTAAGATTAGATGCTGCAGCATTTGCAGATAATGTAAAAAGATTAGTTAAAGTACCTATAAATCAAAATCAGTTAGATTCATTAACATCATTTAGTTATAATGTAGGTAATAATGCTTTTGCAAATTCTACATTATTAAGAAAATTAAATCAGGGAGCATCTAAACAGGAAGTAGCTTTAGAATTTGCTAAATGGAATAAAGTAACCATTAATGGTGAAAAAGTTGTATCTAATGGATTAGTTAGAAGGCGAAAATTAGAGGCTGATTTATTCTTAAGTTAAGTAAGGTTTGATTGATAGTTGTTTATTGATGAAGAAAGCCCCCTAAATGGGGGCTTTTTCATTTAGGTATATTCGTTCTGCAAACTGCTTTGTTTCTTTATAGTACAGGTTAAAATAAGATGCATTTATGATTTTGCAAAAATTAATAAAACTATTAATATTGCCAATATTTCGATATTTTCTAACTATAGTTTTATCTTCAAAAAAAACTATAGCAGTATATAGTGTTTTACCCATTATTTGTTTTGATTTTTCTTTATATGGTCTGTTTCATCTTCATTCCATTCCCAACAATTAGGGCATAAATCTTCGTTATTTAATTCAATCCATTCATTACAATCTGCTTCATTTCTTGCCCCATCTATATCACTCCAAGCAGCAAAATCGCTTCCTTCGCATACGTTTTTTCCACACCCATCGCATATAAGCGTGTACATTGTTACTTCTTGTTTCATAGGTTATAGCTTTTTATCTTTTATACAAAAGTATCTAATACCATCTTTAGTAATTGCTTTTAATTTTCGGGCTATTACCAGCTTTGCTAGTGCCTTCATAACTACATAAGGTTCTAAATTACTTTCAAATTGAATAGTATCTAAAGATGCTATTCTTTGTTTCTGAATTAAAATAAAAATTTTTTGGTGATTTGTCATATTTGTTTATATTTGTGATGAAAAAAGTTGATTATACCCCCCAAGTGGTTTAATTGTCAGTAAATGAAGCCCCCTATTTAAAAGTAGGGGGTTTTTTATTTGGAGCTAATTTAATAACTAGCAACAATAGCAAACAAATGGGTACTGCTATAAGGAAAAAATATAAGATTTTAATAATTTTCATATACTAAAGGTTAAAAAAGTTGGTATTTATTTTCATGATTTTTTACTATCATCTTCTCATTAATCCATATCTTTAATAGCTGCTTTGCATAAGTAGTACTTTCTGCAGTCCTTTCCTTAATCTCATCAAGTATATCAGAATAAAGCATCGGGATAGTAACGATTTGACTGCAGATTCTTTTACTTTCCATTTTATCTAAATCAGATGCCTTTTTACTTGTAGGCTTTACACCATCATTATCTACTTGTTGAAATACTCCGTTAAAATTCATCAATGTTACAGGCTCAAAATCTATATCAGACCGCATAAATCTGCTAGTAAGTATATAAGTATTTTTTTCTTTGTCTTTTACTATATCCAGCGTGGATTGAGCAAACCTATCAGAATTTGCACCAATATGCCCTGTAGTACTTAAATTAGATTTGGATTGATGCAAAACGCTAATAAGGAGAATATTATACTGCTTTGTTATTTTTTTTAACCATTTAGTAAGTAGTGAGGATTCGCGTTCATCATTATAATTTACTAATAAATCCAGCAAACCATCCACAATAATAACGCTGCAGTCAGTATTCAATTCTAAATACCTTTCTATCATTTTTCTAATTATGCCACTACCATCTTCTCTAACTTGATAAGCATTAAAATAATCAGGTAAAGTAATAAGACCTGAAAATGATTTTATTTTTTTAAGATTCATATAAAAATCATAATCAGAACTTTCAGTATCAAATAAACATATCTTTCTTCTATCAGTAGGAAAATTAATTTTCATACTAAATATTTCATGATGAATAAAACTTGATGCAATAGCCCCCATCAGGTAGCTGCTTTTACCTGCTTTGGGCAACCCCGAGAAGATGCAAAAGTTAGACAATGAACCAACCAACCTACCCCCTATGGACAAAATTTTATCTTCTTTGTTCGGTTCATAATTAGGATTATATTTTCTAGCTTCAAGTAATTCATCTATGGAAAGTGGTTTTTTGTCAGTAAGTTGTTCCATTTAGATATTTTGAAGTAAGGCACAAAGTAAAAAGGCTATTAATAAAACTATTAAAGCCTGTAAATTTTTATTGTATAATAGTTGAAATATTTTCTTTTTCATCTTGTAAATCATTTAATTGTTTAAAAAATTCATCTGCTATTTCTCTAGCCCTTTGTATCATGAAATCATCAGGAAAAAAATTATCACATTCACCTGTTCTCTGCATCATGGGTGTTATTAACATTAATACTGCATATTCATATTTTGTAAATCCTGAAATAGGGCTAAAAAATCTACCTAAAGAATCCTGCATTGGCATACATGGCAAAGCAGGTGCATTTTTTTCTATTTTCATATAGCGTAATTTGTTTTTAAATTAAAAAATATAGTGATTTCATCTTCTTCAAAAAAAACATGGGAAAATATATCTTGTAATAAGTATGCATCATTATAACTTATTTCTATATTTCTTAACCAATTACCTTGCATATCGCATATGCCGAGCATAAATGTAGTTTTCATATTAATTCCAATTTAAAATTAAGTGTTTGAATGTCGTTTAAATAATGATTTGCAGAATCTTCCAGCAACTGCCTAATTTCTTGCTGCAGGTTGAATGGTACATTTGACTGCTCCATGCAGACAAAATGATTTTTACCTGCTTTGTCTTTAGCATCAAAATAAATTCGTACCCCAATTATTTCAGGGTAATTCAAAACACTCTCTAAAAAATTGATTTTTTCTTGTATTGCTTTAATTTCCAGCAATACCTTTTCGGTGGGATTGTGTGGCATAAAAAATATTTTAATTGTCAGTTAATGACTGCAAATTAAAAAAACATTTTAATCTGCCAAATATTTTTTAAAATATCCTATATTTTATTTTAAAATAAAGGTGAAAAAAGTATGTTTTAATCATTACTTTGAATGTATTTTAGACCGCCTACAGCGGTGCTAAAATACATTTTATCTACGATAATAAGACACATAATGAATAATTTTTTTGCACAAAATGAAAAAAAGTTGAAAAATGGGTAAAATTCAGCCATTTTATTGTTTTTTTTAGTATTTTTGAGTATATGAAAAATGCTTTTTGGATTATACCTGCAGCCATTTTAGTATGGATAGGTATCAAAAAATATAATCTATCAAAATCTTATACCTTAAATTTTAAGCGTATAAATCTTTCAGATATATCATTTTCTAATCCTGTAGTAAATATTGTATATGAAATAATAAATCCAACTCAGACAACGGCTAATGTTCAAAATGTTACTGGAGCCTTATTTTATAATGGAATTTTTATAGGTAATATTGTTGATTTTAAACAATTTACTATAAATCAGGGTACAACTGAATTTAAAATTACTGCTAAAATTGATTATATTGGATTATCAAAATTAGTTTTGAATATGGCTAATAAATTTCAAATATATTTTGATGGTAAAATAACTATTGATTATATTGATTTTCCTTTACAATTTACTTATCAAAAATGATGTTAATAGATAAAAGAACTTTAGCTGGAAAATTAAGCCCATTTATTAATGAGCAAAGAGTTATTATAGATAATCAGGGAGTAAATGATATTATATCAGGAATGTTGAATACACATGATAGATATAAATCAGAATATGATAAGATTTATAAATATTTTGAAGGAACAACTATAGAACAAACCTGCAGAAATATTTGGAACTTTTTAAAACAAAATGTACCCTACGGCATCGAATCTGAAAACTACCAATATTTAAAATCACCATCAAGTATTTTAAATACAAAAAATTCTGATTGTAAAAGTTATGCATTATTCAGTGCAGGTTGCATGTCGGCACTTCAGCGTAATACAGGTGCAGATATTGATGTAACTTTTAGATATGCATCATATGACCCATTTGATAATACACCCGAACATACTTTTTGTGTAGTAAAAGAAGGTAATAAAGAGTATTGGATTGACCCTGTATTAAATAAATTTAATCAAAGGAAAGAACCATATTCATATATAAATAAAAAATTAAAAAAAGATAACATGGCACTAATTGCATTAGCAGGTATTAATCAAAGAAAACAAGTAGGTAACATTAATTTTGGTGATTTATTTAAAGATATTGTAAAATCAGCTCCTGATATTATTTCTGCATCTAGACGTAATACAGGTGGTGGATATACTCCATCAGGTTTTCCAATGACTACAGGTACACCATATACACCACAACCAACACCACAACAAGGAATTAGTACAAATACTATTTTATTAATTGGCGGTGCTGCAGTAGTAGCATATTTATTATTTAAAAGGAAATAATGTATAATTATTATAATAATAATAAACAAATTGGGGATATTAAATTCGTTCCTGTAGTAACTAGTGAACCTATTAGTTCATTAATTGCTACTGCAGTTGCTACTACTATTAGTTCAATATTTGCATCTTTAAAAAGACCTGCAGGTGAAGCTAGAGATGTTATTGCAGTTGTAAAAAATCAAATACAAATACAAGATGCTAGAATGAGATTAGCATCAGTTATTGCTGGTAGTCAGAAAAATTATAAAGCTGCAGATGTAGATGTGCAAGAATTGTTATTATGGTATAGAAAAAATTATCCAAATGATTATCAACAATTAACTCCTGATGATATGATTTTTTGGAATCAATATTTAGATAATTATAGAAATAGGTTTTTATTACAAAGACCTGATTTGCAAAAGTTTTTAGATGCATCTTATTTTACTAACGAACAAATTAATTATAGTAAACAACTTTCTTCACCTTTATCTACTACAAAAAAAGCTGGATTAAATATGTTTTTAACTATTGCTTTAGTAGGTGCAGGTATATTTTTATTAATAAAACAAAAAAAGAAATAACATGACTGCAGCACAAAAAGCAGCTAGAGTAAAATTTAATAAAGCTATAGCTATTAGAAAAAAAACAGGATGTACTTTAAAAGAGGCTTTTGCACAAGTTTATGGTAAAAAAGTAGGTGCAGTAAAAAAGAAAGCTCCTAAAAAATCTGCTCCTAAAAAGAAAGCAGTTAAAAAAGATAGTTACCATAAAGATACAAAAAGCCACAATGTTAATATTAGAGTAGTATCAGGAGTAAAGAAAAAAGCAGCAAAGAAAAAAGTAGGTAGTACTTTAAGATTATCTAAAGGAGAATCTAAACTTGGTCTAATTAAAAAAGAACCTAAAAAACTAGGATTAGCAGAACAAATAGGTAAAATCAAAATGGGTAGTGTATTTATTTACTATAAAGGATTTTCTATAGAAAGAATGTTATTAACTATTCAAGGTCAAAAAAAGAAAAAACCTATATTTATAGTACATGAATTTGGTGATACATATAAAACTTTAGCTGAAGCAAAAGCTGCAATTAATTTTTTAGCTAGATAATGCCTAACAAAATAATAGATATTAACCCTAAGGGTGGCGGTAAAGCATCAAAATCAAATCAATTATTATTGATGGATGATGCTAAAGAGTATTTAAAAAAATATAAGCCATTAAGAAGTCCTGTATTAAAATTAGTGCCTAATGTATTTAAAAGTTTTGAGGTTAGCAAAGCTAGTGAGTTAATATTAAAGCAATATAAATTTGCTGGTATTGAATTTGGAAATTGGGTGAATCAATATAGGAGAATTGATTTTTGTTTTAACCTTTATACTGCATTGTTTGATTTAAACAAAGTATTAAAGTTTAATAATAATATAGGATTTAATAAATCTATTTATGTTGCTTATGGTGCTAGAGGTGTACAAAAAGCACTTGCACACTATGAGCCATTAAATAAAGTTATTAATTTAAGTAGGGATAGAAGATTAGATAAAGATGATGTAGATTTTTTTACAGGGGTTCAGCGTTCACCATTTGCACAAAAGCCATCTGAATATTTAAGCACTCAAAGTAAATTTCGGGAGCATAAATCAGGTTATGGCAGTTTTGCACATGAATATGGACACGCTATAGATTATATAGTAGCTGAAAAATATACAACTAGAAACCGACCATTGACAGGTGGAAAGGTAGTTTTGACAAATCCTAAATATAAAACTGCATACTCTAATTTTGTAAAAGGAATAAATACAGGTAATAGCAAAATAGAAATGTTATTTTTAAATTGTTTTGAGCCTTTACTATTTACAAAAGATAAGCCTACAGGATTTTATAAAAGATTGTATGTCTATACTTTATTAAATGGTACTTACTATAGTCAATTAAATGAAATATGGGCTAGGACATTTGAAGTTTATGTAGCTTATAAACTACAAAAGCAAGGTATTACCAACAAATTTTTAGTAAAAGAAGGCAAAGGAAAGTACAGGGATGAAGTAGGTTCTGCAGGGTATAAAGCTATTTATCCATCTTTTGGTGAAATAGCTAAAGTTTCTAAAGAAATAGATGCATTTATAGCTGAAATAGCTAAAAAAATATAAATAAAAAATCTTAATTTTACACTAATAAAAAAAAAACAAAATGGCAAGAAGAAAAAAACAAACAAAACGCAGAAGTACACGCAGACGCATGGGTGCTACTAAAGGCGGTTTAATGTCTGCTTTATATTTAGTGGGCGGTGCAGCGATTGCACAGGGTGTTACTAAATTAGTAGATAAGGCAATGGCTAGTAGTTCAATGTCTGACATGACTAAAAAAGCAATTTCAGGTGCAGCTCCAATTATTGCAGGTTATTTTACCCCTAAGTTTATTAAGGGTGATGTAGGTATGAAATTAGGTGCAGGTATGATTGCAGTAGGTGGATTGAAGTTAGTTCAATCTGCAGGAGTTCTTTCAGGTATTGGTGCTATGAATTATTATAGCAATAAGCCTGTATCAACTATTGCTGGTTATCAGGGTGCATCTGCAGGTACTTATATTGCTGGTATCAAAAATGCAGCTACATTAGAGCAGTGTTAATTTAACTTTTTTCACATTTAATAATAATTAAAAACATAAAGAATATGAGTTTTAGTTCTCAAATCGGCTCAAGATTAGTGTTTGAAAATTCAAGAACACTTATTGAGCAATTAGGTTATGATGCAAGTCACGCAGTATTAACCCCTTCTTTTTTACGCAGTGAAGTACTTTTAACAACAAGTGCTGCATCTTATCGTGTACCTGTTTTGGTTAATGATAACCAAAATGGTAACCCAACCGTTCGTGAACAACGTCTGGCACTCCAAGACCTGTTTATTGTTAGCCAAATTCAAATCTTTTTGGTTAGCGGTGCAGCAACAAATGGTGCAGCTAAATTTTATAGCTACCCTAACTTAACTGCTTTCCCTACAGGTGCAGCACAATTATACAACTTGTATAATGGTTACTTTAATGTACAAGTTAATAACCAAAACGTACTACCTAAATGGAGTGTTGGACAACATTATGTTGTAAACCAAACACAACAAAATACAAACTTTAACTCTGCTACTGCTACTGCTCCAGCACAATATACTATTGATGAGTATAGCGTAGAATCAGATGGTAATATTGTTTGCGAACCAAACTTTGTACTAAATGGTGCATCTAATATTAATGCAAGTTTAATTTTACCTGCAGCTCCTTCTGCTCTTGATTCTAATACATATGTAGCGGTAAGATGGTCAGGTATCTTAGCTCAGAACTGCACTAGCGTTAAGTAAAAAATATGCATGGTACGCTTATGAATACCCCTTTGGCGGTTGCAGGTCAAACCGCCATTATTTTATTATATTAAAACGTAAATAATGACTCTAGAAAGATTTGAAGCAGTTGAAATACCTGTACCATCAGGTAGTACTTTAACTCGCTTTTATTTTAATGATTTGCCAAATTTGCGTAATGCCAAAATTACCAGCGTACAAGTTTATACAACTGATACTATTTCTGCAACTCCATTAACAGGTGCTACTCCTGTAACTATTGCAGATTTAAAAAAATCGTTTTTAACTTTATATGAAGGTGATTTGCAGTTAATTTATAACATCCCAATGTTATCTTTTAACAATTTTGCACAAAATGCTACAACATCTGCAGCTTATGTGTTTCAATTACCGCAGGTTGATGGTATTACAATTTCATGGGTAAAATCATATATTTCACTACCAAGTGCTTTGGCAACTACAGGAACCACATATAGCTTTGGTGTGTATTATCATTTTTAAAAAATTAGTATCATGGCAGTGAATAAAGCACAAGCTACAGGTACTCGCAGAATTATGGAGTGGTTTGATAGAAATGCAACCACTCCATACTTTTCGGTATGGAGCAATACAACCCCATCTAAAAAAGAATTAAATTTTGGATGGTACGAAGAAGATTTAGAAGCAGGTAGAAATAAATTAGAAAATGATTTAGATGCACTAGAGCAAAATGGTGTAAATGAATTATATACTATTTTATTACATCAGAAGAAAAATAAAGATGGTTATATCACTTTAGATACTCCGTATTATGCATCATTAAAGTTTAGAGCTGCAGAATTAGAGCAGCCTATGATAATGCCTATGCAACATATTGCAGGTATGAGTTCAAACCATCGTCTAGAATCAGTATTAGAAAAAATGATGGAAACACAAAACATGATTTTGACTAAATTGAGTGCAGATGAATTTGATGAAGAAGAAGATGATAATGATGAAAATGATATGATAGGTGGACTTATGAAAAATCCTGAAATTCAAGCTATGATAATGGGGGGAATAGGTAAAATATTTAATTTAGCAGGTGAAAAACCTGTAGCAGTTGCTGGAGTAACTGAATTGAATGAGGATGAAGTATTTACTATTGTTAATTCGCTAATGGATAAGGGCGTAACTATTGAGCATTTAAGAAAGCTAAATGAAATGTCTAGCGTAAAATTAAATTCTCTATTATTAATGTTATAAACTTTTTTCACCTTTAATATATGCCTAGAAAAAATCCAATATTAACTGCAAGTACTGAAAAAGTAGTTACTTATGCTATAGGTGCAGGTATTACCTATTTTTTAATAGTTAAGCCTGTATTGGTAAAATTAGGTATTTTAAAAAGTGCTGCAGAAATAAAACAGGAAAGAGTAAATGCTGGAAACGTAGATACATATATTGCAGATACTTTAAGAGTGCAAACTCCTACTAAATCAGTAGGTGAATGGACTATTATAGCAGATAAGATTTATGAAGATTTGAAATTTAGTGGAGTATCTGATGATAAAAAGGATGCTGGATATCAAGTTACAAGAGTAAAAAATGATGCAGATATAGCCGTTTTATACAAAGCATTTGGTAAAAGACAGGAATATTACTTTGGTGTACCTTATGGGGGATTAAGAGATTTGATGGCATTTATAACCTCTAATTTATCTAGTGATGCAATAGCAACCATTAACGATAATTATAGAAGAAAAAATATAAAATTTAGATTTTAATGGATAAGATTAAAACAATAGCAGCATTAGGATTAGGGATTCTACTTTTTTCATCCTTTAGAAAAAAAGGTACTCCTACATCTACATCTAGTAGAGGGTATATTATACCTTCTAATTTACCTACAGGTGTTAAGTTAGTTTATAGCAAAGTAGGCACTATAGTATATGATAGAAATTTTAACGAAATATATACCTATGAAAATCCAAACTTTGGATTAGCAGTTACAGGTACAAAAGGGTATGAAATGTACTCCGTTGTAATTGGTAATGATTTTCTAAATGGTATTCAAGGTTTTGTATTTAAAAAAGATGTAACTGAATAATATGAAAACTAATAAAAATTTAATGCTATTATTAGCTGCAGGTGCAGCTTATTGGTATTTTGCAATATATCTAAAAAAGAAAAAATCAGGACTTCCTCCTAATAGAAGTGATATAGTTATAAAAGAGGATTTAAATGCTCCATTAACTCCTGAATATATACCTGTACAACCAAGATTGCAGCCATTAGCTTATCAATCTGATGTTGTTTCTGAGAGTGATAATGTTTATAATGTTAAATATACAATGTCTGGTTATAAAAGATTAGGCAGGGTACCAAATACAATTTAATTATGCAACAAGTAAATATAACCGCACTTAAATATGAAGTTGATTTTTATCAAGTTGATGTTAGTCAATATGTAGGCGGTGAACCATTTAACGCAATTACTTTTATCAATTATGGCACTAGCGTGGTAAGAATTGAGAATGTAGTATTGCAACCAAATCAGCAATTTGAAGTACCAGCTAATGCAGGTGAAGTAAGTACACAAAGATTTTTTGTGAACTTTGGTAGCAGCACTACAGGTAATAATTGCACAATAGTTAGTAAGAGATATTTAAACTTATAATAAATGAAATTAGGAGTTACATTAGATATATTAAATCAAAAAGGCACTCCTGCATTTTTTGCAGATACTTTAGCTAATAGACCTGCAGCAGGTTTTACAGGTAGGGTATTTATTTCAACTGATACTTTAGATTTATATAGAGATACAGGTACTACATGGGTGCTTTTAAGCCCATCTAGTACAGGAACAATAACAGGTAGCGGTGCTGCAGGACAGGTAACATACTTTAGTGCAGCATCCAGCATTACAGGTAGTAATGATTTATTTTTTGATTCAGTAAATGGTCATTTAGGTATTGGTACAATTACACCATCAACCGCATTAACGATATTTCATGACCAAAATCAAATTATACAAATAAATCAAACAACTGCTACAAACGATACTAAAATTGCATTTCAAAATAGTGGTACACCATTATGGAGAATTGGTAATTCATATAATGCAGGTGCAAATGATTGGGGTATTTATGATGTAGTGGGTTCTATACAACCATTAACTATAAAAAAGACAACAGGTCAAACTTTTATAGGTTCGCAAACAACATCCAGCGGATTATTAGTTGTTAATAGTTCTACTGCAGATAATCAAATAGTAGCTATTGGTGCTAATTCACCATCTATCAGAGTAAGAAATGCAGGTACTGCACCTACTCAACAATTTGGGCTAGGTCTAGCAACTGCTACAAATAATTTTATTCAGGGTTCTGCAAGTGGTGATTTTTGTTTATTTAATGGTAGCACTACTGCAAGTCCAATATTATTTGGAGTTTATGATGCAGTTGCAGTAAGCGTACAAGAGGCTGCTAGAGTATCGGCAGCACGAAATTTACTTGTGGGAACAAGCGTTGATGGTGGATATAAACTTTCTATTAACGGAACTGGATATATAAACAATAGATTAACTATTGACGGAACAAGTGGAAGTCAATATATACAATTTTATAATAGCGGTGCAGATAGAGCTCATATATATTGGGAAGAATTATCAAATAGTTTATCTATTGGTACATATGTTGCTGGTGGTTCAATACAATTTGAAGTTGCAAATAATGTTGATGCAATGTTATTAAATTCTTCTGGAAATTTAGGTATTGGAGTAACCCCTAGTTCTTGGAGTAATTTTAAAGTAATAGAATTTGCAAATGGTATTTATCTTGGAACATTTTTAGGTGGTGGACAAACTATGTATCTTGGAGCAAATAATTATTTTGATGGTAGTGATTATATTTATAAAGTTTCAGGATATGCAACAAGATATCAACAAACATCCGGTAATCATGGTTGGTTTATAAGTACTATTTCAGGAACTGCTGGTAATATTGCTTCATTTAATCAAGCAATGACATTAGCTACTACTGGAAATTTATTAATAGGCACAACAACAGATGCTGGGCAAAAATTACAAGTTGCCGGCGCAATTACATCTAATGGTGATGTAATTGGCGGTTTTATTGGTTTGACTATTAAAAATAATAATAGTGGAACTAATGCTTCACAATTATCAATGCAAACACTGACACAAAATTGGTATGTAAATGTAAGAACTGATAACCATTTTAGTATTTTTAATGCAACAGCAGCAACTACACCTTTTATTATAAAAACTACTGGTGTAATTAATTTACCAACAATACCAACTAGCGCAGCTGGTTTAGTAAGTGGTGATATTTATAGTAATTTAGGAATTTTAACAATAGTACCTTAAATAAAATAATATGAAACAAATACAACCTATTCAAATTTGGGTAAATGGTTCTCTACAAACGGCAACCGTATTTAGCTTAATTATCATTAATGATAACTTAACTAATAGTGCAACATTTTATTGGCAGTTATTAGATAGCGCAGAAATAAAACTAGTAGACGGAAATTTAACAATGGGTGAGCCGGAGTATGATCAATGGGGAACATCTAGCGACGTTAACCAGTGGGCTTACGAATGGGCCGCAACGCAACTTAATATCACACTTGTTTAATTAATCTTTAAAATACAAAACCAATGGAAACCAAACAAGCACTTGCAATTTTAAAACAAATTTTAGACGCGGCTAGCAAAAGCGGTTTATTTGAAAACTTAACGGCAGCTATGACAGCGGCCGACGCTTACAATGCAATAGCGCGTGAAATATTAAAAGAAGAAAATGGCGACAGATCTGTTATTTAGTATTTGCATTTTTATTGCCGCTGGTGGTGGCTTCTATTTTACAACCAAAAATAGGTTAGATAAAATTGAGCGTGATTTATCCAGGCACAACAATACTAATACTGAAATATTAGACAGATTAGCGCGCATTGAAACAAAACTTGATTTTGTAACTAAAAAATAATTTTATGTTCAAAAACTGGAAAACATCACTATTTGGCCTCGGTGCCGTAATAACTGGGGTTGCAACAGTATTAAAAGGCGACGTGGCAACTGGTATTACAGCCATATTAAGCGGCCTAGGTTTATTTGCAGCAAAAGACAGCGACATTAATTTAAATAACCGTCCATAATGACTAGCCAAACCAAAAAAATATTAGTGGTTACTGTTGTGGCGTTAATCTTATTAAGTAGTACAATGGCAGTAGGAGCAAAGGCCGAGGAATTGATTAAAAGATTTGAGGCCGACGATATCAATAAGTATTTAAAGGCTTATATTGATCCAGTGGGAATACCTACAATAGGTTACGGATCTACTTATAATTACGACGCAAAGCGTGGAGTAATGCTAGGCGACAGTATTACCCAGCAAAAAGCTGTTGAGTGGCTAAGAAAGGAAACAAAATCAATAGTGCCAAAGATAAAAGCACTGGTTAAGGTACCTATAAACCAAAACCAGCTGGATAGCCTAACAAGTTTTGTTTATAATGTCGGCATAGGTAACTTTAAAAACAGCACTTTATTACGTTTACTTAATAGCGGCGCCCCTAAAAGCGAAGTAGCGGCCCAATTTGACCGCTGGAATAAAGGTACGGTTAACGGTGAAAAGGTTGTTTTGCCAGGTCTAGTAAGGCGCAGAAGTGAGGAAAAAGCACTATTTTTAGCATAAGAAGCAAGTTGGTTAGATAAATTTCAATGGTCTAGTACAAAAAAGGAAGCCTGGTATGTCTATACTGGGCTTTTTTATGGCCCTACAAAAATAAATTTGGTGGTTTAATCGTTTATACTATAATTTTACCAACGACAAACAAAAACCCTAATATATGCACCTAAAAACCGACAGTAAGATACTGGGCGAAATAGCCAGCTTACAACACAAAATTTTGCGCCTAGAAGCATTACGCGCACTATCACCGTACGAACAATGTACATTTTTTTTCTATTCTAGCAGTGGTAAGTTTTTATCGTTAAATGAAAACGATTTGCCGTTTGATCTATCTTTTGAAGTTAGGATACTAATAGACGCGGCCCTAGAACATTACCAGCACGAAATTAAAAGACTAGAAAATAGTTTCCAATGCGAAGAAAATTAATAAGATTTATTGCAATAATCTTTTTTATTGTAATATCCATACCGGTTTGCATTTTAACTTATGCAGCTTCACATATTTTTTATTACACATACAGATTATTAAATTTATTAAAACTAAACAAATGAAAAACGATTATTTAAAGGATCTAGCCGACGGCTTTGGAT
>Ga0315901_10005277_pt1 | contig 15761 bp, 16 predicted proteins | sample LakEriMetagenome_10_FD_203761 | JGI IMG/M metagenome (GOLD analysis project Ga0315901, IMG submission 203761) | Freshwater fungal communities from buoy surface, Lake Erie, Ohio, United States - Buoy 2 MA116 | ecosystem: Environmental > Aquatic > Freshwater > Lake | place: USA: Lake Erie, Ohio...
ACCACGAGCCCCGCCCTGTACTGCGCGGCGGTGGCGAGTTCCTGTCCGGTCATCAGGAAATCGCCGTCCCCGGCGAAGCAGATCACGCAGCGCTCGGGCTGGGCGATCGCGGCGGCCACGGCGGCCGGCACGCCCATCCCCATCGCCCCCGACGTGGGCGCGAGCTGCGAGCGGGTCTGGGCACCGCCAGCGGCGTCATCGTTGGCCGGGCAGCCGTCGGCCATCATGCGCGCCGACACCGGCGCGTAGCGCCAGAAGCGGTGGGCCCAGGTGGCGAAGTTGCCCGCGCCGTTGGTGATGACCGCGTCATCCGGGGCGAGCTCGCGCAGCGTCTGCACGCACTGCCACAGGTCGAGTGCCGGGGCGAGCGCGACCATCGCCGGCGGACGCTGCTGCCAGGCCTCGTAGTCGGCACGCGCCTGCGTCGTGCGGTTCGCCCAGGCGCCGGCATCGACCGCGATCTCGGCGAGCGCCTCGGCGATTTCGGGCATGCCGGCATTGATCATCATGGCGGTCTGGTAGACGCGGCCGAGCTCCTCGGCGCCGGCATGCACATGAACGATCGGCTGGCGCGGCACCGGCACGTCGAACAGCGTGTAGCCCGAGGTGGTCATCTCGCCCAGCCGCGGGCCGAGCACGAGCACCAGGTCGGATTCGCGGATGCGCGCGGCGAGTTTCGGGTTGATGCCGATGCCGACGTCGCCGACGTAGTTCGGATGTCGGTTGTCGAAGACATCCTGGTTGCGGAAGGCGCAGCCCACCGGCAGCCGGTTGCGCTCGGCAAAAGCCTGCAGCTGCGCGACCGCGCGCGGCGTCCATCCGCTGCCGCCGGCGATCACGACCGGGCGTTGTGCCGCGGCCAGACGCGAGCGCAGCTGCGCCAGCTGGGCCGGGGAGGCGGCGGCGCGCACCGGCTGGTAGCGGGTGGTGTCGGCGACCGCCGCGGTCTGGGTCAGCATGTCCTCGGGCAGCGCCAGCACCACCGGGCCGGGCCTCCCGCTGGTGGCGGTCTGGAACGCGTGCAGCAGGTACTCGGGGATGCGGTCGGCGCGGTCGATCTGCGCCACCCACTTGGCCATCTGCCCGAACATCCGCCGGTAGTCGATCTCCTGGAAGGCCTCGCGCTCGATGCAGTCGTTGCCCACCTGGCCGATCAGCATGATCAGTGGCGTGGAGTCCTGGAAGGCGGTGTGCACGCCGATCGAGCCGTTGGTGGCGCCGGGCCCGCGCGTGACCATCAGGATGCCCGGCCTGCCGGTCAGCTTGCCGTAGGCGTCGGCCATGAAGGAGGCGCCGCCCTCGTGGCGGCAGATCACGAAGCGGATGCGGTCGCGGTGCCGGTACAGGCCGTCGAGGACCGCGAGATAGCTTTCGCCGGGCACGCCGTAGATGGTGTCGACGCCATGGACGGCGAGCGCATCGGCGAGGATCTGGCCACCACTGCGGGTGGCCGGGGCGGGGCGGGCGGTATCGGTCATCCAGGGCTCCTCGGCGGATCGGCGGGGAGTGTAGCCGAGGGTCTTGCCGCTCGCCGCTACAATCGTGCCGCGATGTTCACCGAGGTCGACCACCAGCACATGAGCCGCGCGCTGGCGCTGGCTGCGCAGGGCTTGTTCAGCACCACGCCGAACCCGCGCGTGGGCGCGGTGGTCGTGCGCGATGGCCAGGTGGTCGGCGAGGGCTGGCACCGGCGCGCCGGTGAAGGGCATGCGGAGGCGCTGGCCCTCGCGCAGGCCGGCCCGCGGGCGCGCGGCGCCACCGTCTACGTCACGCTCGAGCCCTGCAGCCACTTCGGGCGTACGCCCCCGTGCGCCCAGTCGCTGGTGCAGGCGGGTGTTGCGCGCGTGGTCGCGGCGATGCAGGATCCCAATCCGGCGGTCAACGGGCGCGGTCTCGAGATGCTGCGGGACGCCGGCATCGAGGTGCGCTGCGGGCTGCTCGAGGCACAGGCGACCGAGCTCAACATCGGTTTCGTGTCGCGGATGAGTCGCGGGCTGCCCTGGGTGCGCCTGAAGATCGCGGCCAGCCTCGACGGACGCACCGCGCTCCACGACGGCCGCAGCCAGTGGATCACCGGGCCGCTCGCCCGGGCCGACGGTCATCGCTGGCGCGCACGCGCCTGCGCGGTGCTCACCGGCATCGGCACCGTGCGGGATGACGATCCGCGGCTCACGGTTCGCGAGGTGCCCACCGAGCGGCAGCCGCTGCGGGTGCTGGTCGATTCACGGCTGCAGGTCGACGCGCACGCGAAGCTGCTGCAGGGCGGCGCGCTGGTGGCCTGCGCGGTGCGCGATGCCGGGCGCGAACGCGAGCTCGCCGATCGCGGCTGCGAGCTGCTGCACCTGCCGGGCCCGGGCGGCAAGGTGGATCTGCCGGGGCTGATGCGGGCGCTCGCGGCGCGGGGCATCAACGAGCTGCATGTCGAGGCGGGCTTTCGCCTGAATGGCTCGCTGGTGCGCGAGGGCTGCGTCGACGAACTTCTCGTGTATCTTGCCCCGAGCCTGCTCGGCGACGCTGCGGGCATGGTCGATCTGCCGGCGCTCGCCGATCTCGAGGCGCGCCAGCGCCTGCGCTTCCATGATGTCGAGCGCGTGGGCGACGACCTTCGCCTGCTCGCCCGCATCGTTCACGGCGCCTGACCGCGCCGGCCGCGCTCGCGCACGAGCGGCCCGGACAGGCCTTCTTCCGCAATTCCTGTTGTCCTGCGCAACCAGCGTCGTCTTCCAAGGATCGCAACCATGTTCACCGGCATCGTCGCGGCTGTCGGCCGCATCGAAGGCAGACAGCCCCTGGGCGACGGCGTTCGCCTGCGCGTGCACGCCGGCACGCTCGATCTCGCCGATGTGGCGGTCGGCGACTCCATCGCCATCCAGGGCGCCTGCATGACCGCGGTCGTGGTGGCCGCTCCGTTCTTCGAGGTCGAGGTCTCGCGCGAGAGCCTGAACCGCACGGTCGGCTTCGAGCGCGATGGCGACGTCAATCTCGAGAAGGCGCTGCGGCTGAGCGACCGCCTCGGCGGGCATCTGGTCTCGGGCCATGTCGATGGCCTCGGGACGGTCGCGCGCTTCGAGCAGGTGGCCGAGAGCTGGCGCCTCGACATCGCGGTGCCGGCGGAGCTGGCGCGCTACTTCGCCTACAAGGGGTCGGCCACCGTCAACGGCGTGAGCCTCACCGTGAACTCGGTGATCGATGACGCTCAGGGCTGCACGATCAGCATCAACCTGATCCCGCACACCATCGCGGTCACCACGCTGCGGCTGCTCGCCGCGGGCGACCGGGTCAACCTCGAGGTCGACCTGATCGCGCGCTACGTGGAGCGGATGCTGCGCGATGGATCGCCCGCTCCCGCCGCGGGGTAGAATCCGGCCATGGCTCTGTCATCGATCCCCGAAATCCTCGCGGAGTTCCGCGCCGGCCGCATGGTCATCCTCGTCGACGAGGAAGATCGCGAAAATGAAGGCGACCTGGTCCTGGCGGCCGACTTCGTCACGCCCGAGGCCATCAATTTCATGGCCCGTTTCGGGCGTGGGCTGATCTGCCTCACGCTCACCGAGGAGCGCTGCCGCCGGCTCGAGCTGCCGCTGATGACCGCGAGCAACGGCGCGCGCACCGGCACCAACTTCACGGTCTCGATCGAGGCCGCCGAGGGCGTGACCACCGGCATCTCGGCAGCCGACCGTGCGCGCACCGTGGCCGCGGCGGTGGCGCGCAACGCCCGTGCCGAAGACATCGTCCAGCCCGGCCACATCTTTCCGCTGATGGCTCGCCCTGGCGGCGTGCTCGCGCGTGCCGGTCACACGGAAGCCGGCTGCGATCTCGGTGCGCTCGCCGGGCTCACGCCGGCGGCCGTCATCTGCGAGATCATGAATGAAGACGGCACGATGGCCCGCCTTCCCGATCTCGTCGAGTTCGCGCGCCAGCATCAGCTCAAGATCGGCGCGATCGCCGATCTCATCCAGTACCGCAGCGCGACCGAGAGCCTGGTCGAGCGGCTGTCCACCCGCCGCGTCGAGACGGCGCATGGCCCTTTCGAGCTCACGCTGTTCCGTGACAAGCCCACCGGCCAGCCGCATCTGGCGCTGATGCTCGGCGACCCCGCGGCGCACGCCGAGACGCTCGTGCGGGTGCATGAACCCACCACGCTCCTCGACCTCATCGACACTTCGCGCGGCACGCACGCCTGGAGCGTTCACCGGGCGCTTGCCACGATCCGCGAGCGGGGCCATGGCGTGCTCGTCATGCTCAACGCCGCGGTACCTGCCGAAGGTATCTTCGCGCAGGGCGAACTGATGGCGCAGCTCGCGAGCGGCAACGGCGTGCGGCGCCGTACCACCAAGTTCGACATGCGCACCTACGGTACCGGTGCGCAGATCCTCAAGGAGCTGGGGGTGCGCCGCATGCGGCTGCTGACCTCGCCGCGCAAGCTGCCCAGCGTGACCGGTTATGACCTCGAGATCGTCGGCTACGAGACCGGCGAGACTGGCGAAGGATGAGCGTGGATATATTCGATGCGGGAACCGACGGCGAAGGCCTTCGGATCGGGGTGGTGCAGGCTCGATTCAACGAGCCGGTATGCGCGGCGCTGCGCGAGGCCTGCCTCGAACTGCTGCTGCGGCTCGGTGTCGGCGAAGACGACATCTTCGTGTGCACCGTGCCCGGCGCCCTCGAGATTCCGCTGGCGCTGCAAAAGCTTGCGCAGACTGGTGAGTTCGATGCCCTGATCGCGCTTGGTGCGGTCATCCGTGGCGAGACCTACCACTTCGAGGTGGTCTCCAACGAGAGCGCGGCCGGTGTGGCCCGGGTGTCGCTCGATTTCTCGATTCCGATCGCCAACGCGATCCTCACCACCGAGGATGATGATCAGGCGATGGTGCGCGCGGCCGAAAAGGGCGCCGATGCCGCCCGGGTTGCGGTCGAGATGGCCAACCTTACCGCCTCGATCGCCACGCTCGGCGGCGGCGCCAACCCCGACACCGACGAGGACGACTGATGGCGCAGCGCCCGGCCGGCGCGCCTGGTGCTGCCCGTCCGGCGCAGCGCAGTGCCCGGCGCCGCTCGCGCGAGCTTGCCGTGCAGGGCCTCTACCAGTGGCTGGTGTCCCGTGAAGACGCCGGGGCCATCGAGGCTCACCTGGCCGAGGCGCCCGAGTTCGGCAAGGCCGATCGCGAGCATTTCGGTGCGCTGCTGCACGGGGCCATCCGCGATCTCGACACCCTGCACGAGGCCCTCGTGCCCGCCCTCGACCGCACGGTGGCCGAACTCAGTCCGGTCGAGCATGCCACGCTGCTGGTCGGCGTCTTCGAGCTTGCGCGCCACCCCGAGATTCCTTACCGGGTGGTGATCAACGAGGCGGTCGAGCTCGCCAAGACCTTCGGCGGTACCGACGGCTTTCGTTACGTCAATGGCGTGCTCGACCGGGTCGCCAGTCGCCTGCGAGCCGTGGAGGTCGCGGCGCGGCGCGCGTGATCTCGCCTCCCGTGCGGCCCTCCGCGGGTGAGTTCGACCTGATCGCGCGGCATTTCGCCGTGGCGCCGCTGCGCGCCACGCGGCTGGGGATCGGTGACGATTGCGCGCTGCTGGGCGATCTGCCGGCGGACGAGTGCCTTGCGGTGAGCACCGACATGCTGGTGGCGGGTCGCCACTTCTTCGACGACGTCGATCCCGCGGCGCTCGGCTGGAAGTCGCTCGCGGTCAATCTGTCGGACCTTGCCGCGATGGGCGCGCAACCCATGGCCTTCACGCTGGCACTGGCGTTGCCGGCGATCGACGATCGCTGGCTGGCCGCCTTCGCCGAGGGCCTGCTCGCCCTCGCCGGGCGACATGGCTGTGAGCTGGTCGGGGGCGACACCACCCGTGGCCCACTGACGATCTCGATCACGGTCTTCGGAGGCGTCGCTCCCGGGCGGGCCTTGCGCCGCGACGCCGGTCGTCCTGGCCACGACATCTGGGTGTCCGGTCCCCTGGGGGCGGCCGCATGGGCGGTCACCCGGCGTCTGGCCGGCGAGCCCTTGCCCGCGGGGCATCCCGCGCTCGCTCGGCTCGAACGCCCCGAGCCCCGGGTGGCGCTCGGACGGGCGCTGCTGGGCGTGGCGCATGCCGCGATCGATCTCTCCGACGGGCTGATCGGTGATCTCGGGCATGTCTGCGAGCGCTCGGGCGTGGGGGCGCAGCTGCACTGGCCGGCCTTGCCGGTAGCCGACTGCCTGGCGGGCCTGCCGCTTGCCGAGCGTCGCAGGCTGGCGCTGGCGGGGGGCGATGACTATGAACTGCTTTTCACGGCGCCGACCGAGGCTCGCGCTACCATCGAGGCACTCGGCGGCGTCGAGGCGCCTGCCGGTAGGCAGGGTCCGGTGCGGGTGGGTACGCTGGTCGACGAGCCGGGTATCGTGCTGCTCGACGAGGCAGGTGCCCGGGTATCACTGGGCGGGGTCGCAGCCTTCGATCACTTTCGATGACCGGCATGGCGGGCCCGCCGCGCGCCGCATTCCGGGCGGTGGTCGAGCGCCTTCCCGACCCTGAGCGCAGGCATGGGCTGACGTGAATCTTTCGCCAACTTCGATCCGACCGAGCTTTGGCTTCATGCGGCCGCGCGCTGCGCGCTGGATCGCGCTGGGCTTCGGCAGCGGGCTCGCGCCGAGGGCGCCTGGCACCGTCGGCACGCTGTGGGCGTGGGTGGCCTGGCTCGCGCTGCTTGCGCCGCTCGGTGGCGTCGCGCAACTCGCGGCGATCCTGGGCGGGCTTGCGATCGGGCCCTGGGCCTGTCGTCGTACCGCCGATGACCTCGGCGTGCAGGACCATGGCGCGATCGTCTGGGACGAGATCGTGGCCTTCTGGATCGTGCTCGCGATCCTGCCGCCGACGCTCGCATGGCAGGCGGCGGGCTTCGTGCTCTTTCGTCTGCTCGACGCGCTCAAGCCGCCGCCGATCGGCTGGCTCGATCGGCGCGTGGGTGGTGGCGTGGGGGTGATGCTCGACGATCTGGCCGCAGCCTTCGGCACCCTGCTCATCCTGGCGGTGTTCCGTGCCTGGGGCTGACCATCGGCTGCGATGCCGGGCGCCGCGCCCGGGCTCGGCAGACAGGCGCGAGATCGCGCAGGGGAGGATGCAATGCCGCTGACAAGCGACGATGCCGGTGTGATCGCGCTGGCCACGAGGCTGGGCCGCGCGCTGGCCGCCGAGGAACGCCTGATCGCGACCGTCGAGTCATGCACCGGGGGGCTGATCGCGCAGGCGCTTACCGAGACCCCGGGGTCGAGCCAGTGGTTCGACCGCGGATTCGTCACCTACAGCAACGAGGCCAAGACCGACCTCGTCGGGGTACCTGCGCCGATGATCGCCAGCCACGGTGCGGTCAGCGAGCCGGTGGCCGCTGCGATGGCCGAGGGCGCAATCGCGCGCTCCCGCGCCTGGCTGGCGCTGTCGGTGACCGGGGTCGCCGGTCCCGGGGGTGGCAGCGAGGCCAAGCCCGTGGGCACGGTGTGTTTCGGCTGGGCCTGCCGCGGCGGGCCGGTGCGGGTGCTCACGCAGCACTTCGAGGGTGATCGGGCCGCCGTGCGCCGCCAGGCCGCCGTCTTCGCGCTGCAGGGAGCCTGGCGGCTCTGGCAGGAGACCGCCGCGCGAACCGCGGGCTCGCGATAGCCTTCATCCCGTCGGCCGATGCCGGTGGGTCGGCCGAAAGTCTGATTGTATATACAGTGGTTCTGTGGGATACTTTTCCCACAGTCAACCGGAAAGCCGCCATGGACAAGGTCATCAAAATGGACGACGCCAAATCCAAGACCGAGCGCGCCAAGGCGCTCACCGCCGCCCTCGCCCAGATCGAGAAGCAGTTCGGCAAGGGCTCCATCATGAAACTCGCCGATGGCGAGGTCGCCCCCGATATCCAGGTGGTGTCCACCGGCTCGCTCGGTCTCGACATCGCCCTGGGTGTCGGCGGTCTGCCGCGCGGGCGTGTCATCGAGATCTACGGGCCGGAGTCCTCCGGCAAGACCACCCTCACGCTGCAGGTCATCGCCGAGATGCAGCAGCTTGGCGGCACCTGTGCCTTCATCGATGCCGAGCACGCCCTCGATGTCCAGTATGCCGCCAAGCTCGGCGTCAACCTCGCCGATCTCCTGGTGTCGCAGCCCGATACCGGTGAGCAGGCGCTCGAGATCGCCGATGCCCTGGTTCGCAGCGGCTCGGTCGACCTCATCGTCATCGACTCGGTCGCGGCGCTCACGCCCAAGGCCGAGATCGAGGGCGAAATGGGCGATGCCCTGCCGGGGCTGCAGGCGCGCCTGATGTCGCAGGCGCTGCGCAAGCTCACCGGCACCATCAAGCGCACCAACAGCATGGTCATCTTCATCAACCAGATCCGCATGAAGATCGGCGTCATGTTCGGCAACCCCGAAACCACCACCGGGGGCAATGCGCTCAAGTTCTACGCTTCGGTGCGGCTCGATATCCGGCGCACGGGTTCCATCAAGAAGGGCGAAGAAGTCGTCGGCTCCGAGACCAAGGTCAAGGTCGTCAAGAACAAGGTTGCGCCACCCTTCAAGCAGGCCTCTTTCGACATCCTTTACGGCGAGGGTATCTCCCGCGAAGGCGAGATCCTCGATCTCGGCGCCGAGTCCTCGGTGGTCGAGAAGTCTGGCGCCTGGTACAGCTACCGAGGTGAGCGCATCGGTCAAGGCAAGGACAATGCCCGCGAGTATCTTCGCGAGCACGCGGAGCTTGCCCGCGAGATCGAGAACAGGGTGCGCGAGCACTACGGAGTGAGCGCCCGCGGAGCGGGCACCGAGGAGGCCGCCTGACATCGGCCGGTACCGCGCCCTCGCTACGGGCGCGGGCGCTTGCCTGTCTCGCGCGTCGCGAGTACGCGCGGGTCGAACTTGCCCGCAAGCTGGCACCCCATGCGGCCGATGAGGGCGAGCTCGCGAACGTGCTCGATGCGCTCGAACGTGATGGTTATCTGAGCACCGCACGCTTCGTCGATGCCATGGTCCGCCGTCGCGGCGCGCGCTATGGCGTGCGTCGGGTGGCCTGGGAGCTCGATCAACGCGGTGTGGCCGCGGCCGATCAGGCACTCGCGCTCCAGGGGCTGCGCCAGACCGAGTCCGACCGGGCCTGGCAGGCCTGGGAGCGGCGCTTCGGTCAGGCGCCCGCCAACCCGCTCGAACGGGCCCGCCAGCAGCGATTCCTCCTCGGGCGCGGTTTTGGCGCCGACGCCATCGGCAGCGTCTTTCGGCGCCTGCGTGAGCCCTCCGAGCCCGCCTGAGATGCCACGCGAGCGCCACGCCGAGCGCGTGCCCCTGTGCTACCATCCGGCGCTTTCGCGGTGCAGCATTTTTCTGGCGCCCGGGGTCTTATGGGTCGGGTGACCGCGATCGAAACGCCATCCGAGTTCGAGGTGATCATCCATGAAGATCCACGAGTACCAGGGCAAGGAGATCCTCAGGCGCTTCGGCGTGCCGGTGCCGCGCGGCATTCCCTGTTTCTCCGTCGATGAGGCCGTCAGCGCGGCCCAGGCGCTCGGGGGCCCGGTCTGGGTCGTCAAGGCGCAGATCCATGCGGGTGGTCGCGGCAAGGGCGGCGGTGTCAAGCTCGCACGGTCCATCGATCAGGTCCGCGAACTTTCGAGCAGCATCCTCGGCATGCAGCTGGTCACGCACCAGACCGGTCCCGGTGGCCAGAAGGTTCGCCGGCTGCTCATCGAGGAGGGCGCTGACATCCGCAAGGAGCTCTATGTCGGCATCGTCACCGACCGAGGCACCCAGCGCGTGTGTGTGATGGCCTCCAGCGAGGGCGGCATGGACATCGAAGAGGTGGCCGCGCATACCCCCGACAAGATCCTCAAGGTGTTCGTCGATCCCGCCACCGGCCTGACCGATGCCGAGGCCGACAGCCTCGCCTCCGGCATCGGTGTTCCGGCTGCCTCGCTCCCTCAGGCGCGCGCCACGCTGCAGGCGCTCTACCGCGCGTACTGGGATACCGACGCCTCGCTCGCCGAGATCAATCCCCTGATCCTCACCGGCGGCGGTGACGTGATCGCGCTCGACGCCAAATTCAACTTCGATGCCAACGCGCTCTTCCGGCATCCCGAGATCACCGCCATGCGCGATCTCGACGAGGAAGACCCGGCCGAGATCGAAGCCAGCCGTTACGACCTCGCCTACATCCAGCTCGACGGCAACATCGGTTGCCTGGTCAACGGTGCGGGCCTGGCGATGGCCACGATGGACACCATCAAGCTCTTCGGTGGCGAGCCTGCCAACTTCCTCGACGTGGGGGGCGGCGCCACCACCGAGAAGGTCACCGAGGCCTTCAAGATCATGCTGCGCAACCCGAAGGTCTCGGCCATCCTGGTCAACATCTTCGGCGGCATCATGCGCTGCGACGTCATCGCCGAGGGCGTGATTTCGGCTTCGCGGGCGGTCGGTCTCAAGGTGCCGCTCGTGGTTCGCATGAAGGGCACCAACGAGGACATCGGCAAGAAGATGCTGGCCGACTCCGGCTTGCCCATCATTGCCGCCGACAGCATGGCCGAGGCTGCGCAGCGCGTGGTCGCTGCTGCCGCCGGTCGCTGATCGCACCGCCCCATCCGGAGATCACGCCATGGCTATCCTGATCGACAAGCACACGAAGGTCATCACCCAGGGGATCACCGGCAAGACCGGTCAGTTCCACACCCGCATGTGCCGCGACTACGCCAACGGTCGTGAATGCTTCGTGGCCGGCGTCAACCCCAAGAAAGCCGGCGAAGACTTCGAAGGCATCCCGATCTACGCCACGGTCGGCGACGCCGCCCGGGCCACCGGCGCCACGGCCTCGGTGGTCTACGTGCCGCCCGCGGGCGCGGCAGCGGCGATCTGGGAGGCCGTCGAGGCCGATCTCGATCTGGTGGTCTGCATCACCGAGGGCATTCCGGTGCGCGACATGCTCGAGATCCGCAATCGCATGAAGGCCCGGGAGGCCGCAGGCGCCAAGCGCACCGTGCTGCTCGGACCCAACTGCCCGGGCCTGATCACCCCCGACGAGATCAAGATCGGCATCATGCCCGGTCACATCCATCGCAAGGGCCGGGTGGGCATCGTGTCGCGCTCCGGTACGCTCACCTATGAGGCCGTGGCTCAGGTCACCGAGCTCGGCCTTGGCCAGTCGAGCGCTGTCGGCATCGGCGGCGATCCGATCAACGGGCTCAAGCACATCGACGTGCTCGAGATGTTCAATGACGACCCCGACACCGACGCCGTCATCATGATCGGCGAGATCGGCGGTCCCGATGAAGCCAACGCCGCACGCTGGGCGCGCGACAACATGCGCAAGCCGGTGGTTGGCTTCATCGCAGGCGTCACTGCGCCCCCGGGCAAGCGGATGGGGCACGCGGGCGCGCTGATCGCGGGCGGCGCCGATACCGCCGATGCCAAGCTGGAGATCATGGAAGCCTGCGGTTTCAAGGTCACGCGCAATCCCTCCGAGATGGGGCGGCTGCTCAAGAGCGTGCTCTAGGCTGCGACCCCGCCGGCCAACGCCTTCGGTGCGTCGGCCGCCTCGCCGCCTGGCGGCGTCCACGGGCCGTCCGGCCTCGGCTAAGAGCCTCGGTCGCGCTCGCTGACCTACCCTCGGTGGCATGGATCATGATGCCGTCCGAGTCCGTGCACGCGCGCGTCTTGCCCGTTCGTCGCCTTCTTCCGTATCGGAGGGGCGATGAGTGCGCATGCCGATCACACGCTGGCAAGGCTGATACTTGCCGACGGCGAGCGGATGCTGAGCAGCATCGCGCTCGACAAGCCCGCGTTTTCGATCGGACGCAACCCTGACAACGCGATCGCGCTCGACCATCTCACGGTCAGCGCCGAGCATGCCGTCCTCGAGTTCGAGGCCGGACGCGCCCGTTTGCGTGATCTGCGCAGCCGCAACGGCACGCTCGTCAACGGCGAGCGGATCGTCGAATGCTGGCTGGCGCATGGCGATCTGATCGAGGTCGGTGTCTTTCGCCTTCGATTCATCGTTGACGCCGCCATCACGGAGCCGGACGAGCCAGCGCCCATCATCTCTGAGGCGCCGCGCGTGTCGCCTTCGGCCGATGCTCGCCTCGAGTACCTCGCCGGCGACCCGCCCTATCGCGTCTTGCTGATCGACCGACCGATCGTCGCGCTGCACGCCGGCGAGGTGGTCACGGTGGTATCGCGGCGCCGGGCCGGCCACGTCATCACCCATCTCGAGGGCGGCGTCTTCGCCCGGCTCAACGGCATTCCGATCGGGCTCGAGCCGCGGCCGCTCGCCGACGGCGACCTGATCGATCTCGCCGGCGTGCTGGTGCGCTTTCGCGACACTCCCGACGCGGGTACCCCGGTCTGAGCGTGCCATGATGGTCCCGCTGCGAGAAGGTCTGGGGTATCTGCGTCGGCGCCTGATCGGCCTGGCGCTGACGCTCGCGGTGGCCGCCTGCACCCTCGGCGTGCTGCCCTTGCCGCTGGTCGGCACCCTTGACAACGCGATCTATGACGGCCGGCTGCGCATGCACGCAGCCCCGCATGAGCCGCGTGTGCTGATCGTCGACATCGATGACGCGAGCATCGCGCGGGTAGGGCGCTGGCCGTGGGAGCGGGCGCGGGTGGGTGAACTCGCCGCCTCGCTGATCGAGCAGGGCGGCGCACGCGTGGTCGGCCTCGACCTGGTGTTTGCCGAGCCGCGGCATGGCAGCGACAGCGATGCTGCACTTGCCAGCCGACTTGCTGGCCTTCCGGTGGTCTTCGGTTACTACTTCACCGCCGATCGGGGCGGCCGCACCAGCGGCGAATTGCCTCCGCCGATCATGGCGCGCCAGGCGCTCTCGGAGCTCGCGATCCCGAGTGTCACCCGCTGGGATGGCTACGGCGCCAACCTCGGCTCACTGCGCGATCACGCCGCCGGGGCCGGCTTCTACAACCCCCTGATCGACGGCGACGGAACGGTCAGGGCGCTGCCCCTGCTGGCCGAGTTTCGCGGCGACCTGTACGAGTCCTTCGCCCTGGCGGTGCTGCGCCACTGGCTCGGTGCTGCGCGCCTGCGCCTCGATGCCGACACGATGAGCCTGCACGGCGAGCGCGGCGTGGTGCGCATGCCGCTATCCGACGACCTCAGCGCGCTGGTCCCCTTTGCCGGGCGCATGCTTGGCGAGGCTGAGGGCGGCGCACGGTTCGAGGTGCTCTCGGCGGCCGATGTCCTCGAGGGGCAGGTCGACTGGAGCCGCTTTCGCAACCGTATCGTGCTGATCGGCTCCTCGGCGCCGGGACTTGCCGATCTGCGTGCCACGCCGGTTCAGGCGGCGATGCCCGGCGTGGCCATCCACGCCACGCTGATCGCCGCGGCGCTGGATTCGGTCAACCCGTCGCCCTCGGTGGGCGCCCTGCTGCAGAGCCGCTCGAGCGCGTCGGCGGGTCTGGGCGCGCTGGTCGCGCTCGGGGTGGGCATCGTGCTGACCCTGATCATGCCGGTTCTCGGTGCGCTGGGTTCTCTGACGCTGGGCGCGGTGGCTGCGCTCACGATCTGGGGGTCGGCCGCAATCGCCTGGAACAACCTCGGCATGGTGATCCCGGTGGCGGCAGCGCAGGTGCTGGTGGTGGCGCTGCTGATCCTGAACCTCACGGCGGGCTACTTCGTCGAGGGCCGCACGCGCCGCGCGATGGCCGATCTCTTCGGCGAATACGTCTCGCCTGCGCTCGTCGAGCGCCTGGTGCACGATCCTTCGCGCATCGCGCCCTCGGGCAGCGAGAACCGCGAGCTGACGATCCTCTTCGTCGACATCCGCGGATTCACCCGCATCGCGGAGACCATGCCACCCGAGAGCCTGCGTGAGTATCTGAACGGCTTTCTCACGGCGATGACCGAGGTGGTACATCGCCATGGCGGCACGGTCGACAAGTACATCGGCGATGCGGTGATGGCCTTCTGGGGAGCGCCGTTGCCCGATCCCCAGCATGCCGACCGTGCGGTCCACGCGGCGCTGGCAATGCTGGGCGAAGTGTCGCGCCTGAACCGTACTCTGCGGGCTCGCGGTCTGCCCGAGATGAGCGTGGGCATCGGCGTGAACACCGGTGTGGTGCGGGTAGGCGACATGGGCTCGCGCCTGCGCCGCACTTACACGGTCATCGGCGATGCCGTCAACCTGGCGGCGCGCTTCGAGGCATTGACCCGCGCCTATGATCAGTCGATCATCGTCGGCGAGACGACGGTGGCGCAGGCGATGGGGCACCGCTTCGATGCGCTGGGCAGCGTGCGGCTGGCCGGCCGCAGCGAGCCGGTGCTGATCTTCACGCCGGCTTCGATGGGGCCGCGCGACACGATGCCGATGCGTCGCGGCCCTCAGACCGTCGTGATGCCAGCCGAGGATCGGGCCGATGCAGGTGCGGGTATTGGGATGTAGCGGTGGCATTGGCGCACGGGCGCGCACCACCTCCTTCCTCGTCGATCACGACATCCTTCTGGATGCGGGCACGGGCGTCGAAGATCTCGATCTCGAGGCGCTCGCGCGCATCGACCATGTCTTTCTGACGCACTCGCACCTCGACCACATCGCAGCGCTGCCCTTGCTCGTCGATTCCGCCGGCGGGCTGCGCAGCAGTCCACTCGTCGTCCATGCGCTGCCGGAGACCATCGCAGCCCTCCGAGCCCACATCTTCAACTGGGTGATCTGGCCCGACTTCACCACGATCCCGCAGCCCGATCGGCCCTGGATGGTTTTCGAGCCGATCGCCCTCGATCAGGTGGTGACGCTCGACGGCCGCTCGTTCCGGGCGCTGCCAGCCAACCACACGGTGCCCGCGCTCGGCTACCAGGTCTTCAACGAGCGTGCCGCGCTGGTCTTCTCGGGGGACACCGGCCCGAACGAGGAACTCTGGCGGATTGCCAACACCGTGCCGCAGCTGCGCTACCTGATCGTCGAGACCGCCTTCCCGGACAGCGATCACGAGCTCGCGGTTGCATCGCGCCACCTGCACCCCGCGTTGCTCGCCGAAGGGCTCGCCAGCCTGCGGCGCGATGTGCAGGTGCTCGTCACGCATCTGAAGCCTTCCGACCGCCAGACCATTGCCCGCGAACTCGCTGCGGGTGCCGGCCTGCATGTCCCCCGTCTGCTCGAGCGCGGTGACCTGTTCGAGCTTTGAACGACGGGCCGAGCGCGCGGCGCGCCTCGCGCCCGACCAGGCGCTGACTGACGATTTTCGTCACCTGGCCTGCCGTCTCTCGTCAGTGAACTGACGCATGCATGATGCATGCGCCGCGTTGCGTTGCGCGGTACGGCGCCCTGACCAGAGCGGCGTCCGCTGACGGGGTTCTCACGAACGATCGGTGCCGCGTTGGAGCGTTGAACGATTTCACGGGCTGACCGCCCGTCGGCGCTGCCCGACCGCTGGCGGTCGGTGGCACGCTGTGTGCACTCGTCAAGGAGTCGACAGGTTTCGAATGCCTGCCGCGCCACCCACCTCACGGAGATGCTCATGAAGAAGATGCAAAAGGGTTTCACGCTGATCGAACTGATGATCGTGGTCGCGATCATCGGCATTCTTGCCGCCGTGGCGATCCCCGCCTACCAGGACTACACCGTTCGTGCGCGGGTGACCGAGGGCCTCGGATTTGCCTCGGCCGCCAAGCTCAACGTGGTCGAGAATGCCTCCAGTGGATCGGCCTTCGACAAGGGCTACACCGCCCCGGCCGCCGATAACGCCAAGGTCAAGAGCGTGGCGATCTCGGCCACCAATGGCCAGATCACCGTGACCTACGGCACCCGGGTCGAAGAC
>Ga0315901_10005278_pt1 | contig 15760 bp, 15 predicted proteins | sample LakEriMetagenome_10_FD_203761 | JGI IMG/M metagenome (GOLD analysis project Ga0315901, IMG submission 203761) | Freshwater fungal communities from buoy surface, Lake Erie, Ohio, United States - Buoy 2 MA116 | ecosystem: Environmental > Aquatic > Freshwater > Lake | place: USA: Lake Erie, Ohio...
GGTGGTGGCAACGCCGTGCAGCACATGATCTCCCAGGGCGTGCAGGGGGTGGATTTCATCGTCGCCAACACCGATGCGCAGGCCTTGAACCGCAGCAGCGCCGGCACGCTGGTACAGCTGGGCAGCACGGGTCTGGGCGCGGGCGCCAAGCCCGAGGCGGGCCGCGTGGCTGCGGAGGCCGCCATCGACACCATCCGCGGCGCACTTGACGGCGCGCACATGCTGTTCATCACCGCCGGCATGGGCGGTGGCACCGGCACCGGCGCGGCGCCCGTGATCGCCCGCGTGGCACGCGAGATGGGCATCCTCACCGTGGGCGTGGTCACCAAGCCCTTCGAGTTCGAGGGTGGGCGCCGCGCCAAGCAAGCCGACCAAGGCGTGTCCGAGCTGGAAGCCAACGTCGACTCGCTGATCGTCGTGCTCAACGAGAAGCTGCTGGAGGTCATGGGCGACGACGTCACCCAGGAGGCCGCCTTCGCCCACGCCAACGACGTGCTGAAGAACGCCGTGGGTGGCATCAGCGACATCATCCACATGGACGCCTTCGTCAACGTCGACTTCGAAGACGTGAAGACCGTGATGAGCGAGCCGGGCAAGGCCATGATGGGCACGGCGATCGCCACCGGACCGGACCGCGCCCGGAAGGCCGCCGAGCAGGCCGTGGCCTGCCCCTTGCTGGAGGGCATCGACTTGTCAGGTGCGCGTGGCGTGCTGGTGCTGATCGCTGCGTCGCGCTCGAGCTTCAAGCTCAACGAGTCGCGCACCGCCATGAACACCATCCGCATGTACGCGGCCGAGGATGCCCACGTGATCTTTGGCGCCGCCTACGACGAGAGCCTGGGAGACCAGCTGCGTGTCACGGTGATCGCCACGGGTTTGTCAGGCGCCACGCGCCGCCAGCAAGCTCCGCTCACCGTGGTGCAGACAGCCCCGGCCGTGATGCAACCCGTGCTGCGCACCGGCACCGACAATATGCCCATCCTGGGCCAGTCCATGGCGCCTGTCGCACAGGCACCCCAGGCGCCCCAGGCTGACTACGCGGCGCTCGGTACCCCCAGCGTCTGGCGCAGCGCCCGCACCAAGGTGGAGACGCTGGCCAGCAGCGGCATGGACGAGATCGAGATCCCGGCCTTCCTGCGCAAGCAGGCTGACTGAGAGCCTGTGAACCCCATGCGCTGAGCCGCTGCACCTCGCCGTCGCGACACGGCTCTCAAGCCCCGGGCCGCCATCTCCTGGGGCTGACACCGCTGTCGCAGGGCCGGGTTCAAGCTCTGGCGCTGCTTTGCTCTTCCTGCCTTCCCGCCCGCCGCGCATTGCCATCGCGCGGCGGGCTTTTTCTTGCCTTCACCATGACCGAAGCCCTCACTGCCTCCCCCCAACCAGCCGTCGTTTTGCTCAGCGGTGGTCTGGACTCCACCACCGTGCTGGCCATCGCCAAGGCCCAGGGCTTTGTGCCTTACGCCTTGAGTTTTCGCTACGGGCAGCGGCACGCGCAGGAGTTGCAGGCCGCCGAGGCCGTGGTGGCGCACCTGGGCGTGCAGCGACATGTCGTGGCCACGATCGACCTGCGGGAGTTCGGAGGCTCGGCGCTGACGGCCGACATCGCGGTGCCCAAGGGTCGATCAGGTGAGGAGATGCAGCAAGGCATCCCGGTGACCTACGTGCCCGCGCGCAACACCGTGTTCCTGAGCTTTGCCCTGGCCTGGGCCGAGACCTTGGGCGCTTCTGACATCTTCGTGGGCGTCAATGCGCTGGACTACTCTGGCTACCCGGATTGCCGCCCCGAGTACATCGCCGCTTTCGAGACCATGGCCAACCTGGCCACCAAGGCCGGCGTGGAAGGGTCTCAACGCCTGAAGATCCATGCCCCGCTGATGCACTGGAACAAGGCGCGCATCATCCAGGAGGGTCTGGCGCTTGGCGTGGACTACGCGCTGACCAGCAGTTGCTACGACCCCGCCGACGATGGCCGCCCCTGTGGCGGGTGTGACGCCTGCCTGCTGCGGGCAAAGGGCTTTGCCGAAGCCGGGCTGGCCGACCCGCTGCGGGTGCGCCACGGCCTGGTCTGAAGACGACCCGAATGGCCCCCTGGCAGCGGCCAGCGGTGGCCGCCGCGACAATCAAGACTTGATATCAGTGCGCATCGTCTGCCGCACGGACTTTCACCGGCCCAAGTCTTCGAACACCATGACCCTGACTGTCGCACTTGTCATCTACGCCGCGGCCATGACCCTGGCCAACCTCTCCGTGGCCGCCTTCGGGCCCAGCGTCACGCCCATCAACGCCTTCGTCCTGATCGGCCTGGACCTGGCGCTGCGCGACTGGCTGCACGTGCGGCTGAAAGTCTGGCAGATGGGGGCGCTCATCGCCTTCACGGGGGCGCTCACCTTCGCGCTGAACCCCGCGGCTGGCAAGATCGCCGTAGCTTCAGCGGTGGCATTCACGGCGGCAGCGCTGGTGGACTGGGCCACCTTCCTGCGCTTGAAGGGCAGCTGGTTGCGCCGCGCCAACGGCTCCAACGTCGCCGGCGCGGCCGTGGATTCGCTGCTGTTTCCCACCATTGCCTTCGGCGCCTTGATGCCACAGATCGTGCTCGCGCAGTTCGTGGCCAAGGTGGCGGGGGGCGCGTTCTGGGCCTGGGTGCTGGCCAGGCTGTCCAAGGGCGCACTGACCACCCCCAGGCACTGAGCCGTCGCGCGACGCCGCACGCCGCTTCGTCCGAGCTTCAGAGGAAACACCGTATGAAACTCCGCATGCCCTCCCTGGCGGCTGTCGCCGCTGCCGCCCTCACCTGGAGCGCCAGTGCCACGGCCCAGGCCCAGGAAAAGTTCACCTTCCTCACCAACTGGTACGCGATTGCCGAGCATGGCGGCTTCTATCAAGCCTTGTCGCAGGGCTTGTACAAGAAGGCGGGCCTGGACGTCACCATCCGCATGGGCGGGCCGCAGGTCAATGGCATGCAGCTGCTGGCGGCCGGCCAGGCGGACTGCTACCTGGGCTTCGACGTGCAGACTATGAAGGTGCGGGAACAAGGTGTGGACGCGGTGACTGTGGCGGCCGTGTTCCAGAAAGACCCGCAGGTCATGATCGGCCACCCGGAAGTCTTCAAGAAGATGGAAGACTTGAAGGGCAAGACCATCCTGATCTCGGGCGATGCCCGCACCAACTACTGGCCCTGGCTGCGCAACGCCTATGGTCTGCAGGACAGCCAGGCCCGCCCCTACACCTTCAACATCCAGCCCTTCCTGGCCGACAAGAACACCGTGCAGCAGGGCTACCTCTCCAGCGAGCCCTTCGCCATCGAGAAGAAGGCGGGCTTCAAGCCCACGGCCCTGCTGCTGGCCGACCATGGCTGGCCCCCTTACGCCTGCACCATCGTGTGCATGAGCAAGACGCTGAAGGAGCGCCCCAAGGCCGTCGCGGCCTTCGTCCGCGCCTCCATGGAGGGCTGGAAGAGCTACCTCAAGGGCGACCCGAAGGCGGCCAATGCCCTGATCCGGAAGGACAACCCCTCCCTGACCGAAGAAGAGATTGCGGTGGGCATCCGCTTGATGAACACCTACGGTCTGGTGGGCGGCGGTGACGCTGCTCGGCTGGGCATCGGCACCATCACCGAAGAGCGTCTGAAGAAGACCTACGACATGATGGTGGCCATGAAGCTGCTGGACCCGGCCAAGGTGGATTTCCGCAAGACCTTCACCACCGAGTTCATCAAGGACGTGAAGGTCATGCCCTGACGAACCGTCTGGGGGTCAAGCCTTTCGTGTCCCGGCCGACAGGGCCGCACGACTGCGTTTGAGGGCAGACTCGGCGCGCTCCAGCAACTCCTTCAGGGACTCTTCTGAGTCGTGGGCAGCAGCGCCCACGGATACGCTCAAGTGCAGTCCCGGTGCGATGGCCTCCCAGGCGTGAGAGGCGATGGTGGCGCGGATCTGCTGCGCAATCATCCTGGCGTAGGCTGCGTCCGAGGGTGCGAGCACGAGGCAGAACTCTTGGCCGCCCAGGCGAGCCAGCAGGTCGCCACTGCGCACGGCGTTGGCCAGCAAAAGAGCGGTCTGGGCCAGCGCCTCATCACCCACCGAGCGTCCATGCTGGTCCAGCAGCGCTTGGAAGTCCTCCACCTGCACCAAGACCACGCACACCGGCCGGCCCGTGAGCAGCAGGCGAGGGGCGGTCTGTTCGAGCCCCCGCCGGTTGAGCGTTCCGGTCGCCGCATCGCGCAGCGCCTCGTTACGCCAGAACCGGGCCTGCTGCCGCAGTTCAGATTGCTTCTCGTCCAGTGCGCGCACCTGTTCGGCGGTCTTGGCCTGCGCACGGCGCGTGCGCTCAAGCTCGGCGAAGAGTTCCATGTGACGGCGCACATTGCGCAGCCGGGTGCGGTAGCGGCTTTCTGCCTGACGGAAGCGCCGATCGGACAGCTTCACGGCCTCTTCATGGCGACCGGCCATGACCGCGAGCTTGATCTTGAGCTCGTGAACGCGGTCGACAGCCGGGTCGACCAGCCCGCCGGCGTGTGCTTCCTTGGTGGCCTGCTCCAAAAGATCGGCGGCCGGCGCCGTCTCAGCGCGGTCGATCAACAGAGCGGCATAGCCCACCAGCAGTTCCAGGTGTGCCCTGGGGTTGGCCAGCCCCAGCGCCAGCCCTTGCTTGAAGGCCTGTTCGGCCTCGTCCCGGCGACCCAGCAGGGCCAGTGCCCCTGCACGGTTGGAGAGGCCCCAACTCCGCCAGCGACCCCGCTGTTGGTCGGGGGCTTCTTCGAGGGCCTGGTCGGCATACTTGAGCGCTTCCAGGGCCAACGTGTGCCGTTGATCGCTGGACAGTCCAGTGCCCTCCGTAGCCCGCACGTACTGGGTGTAGGAGAGGTTGTTCAGCGCCTTGTTGCGCGGAACTGAAGGTGCGTTGCCGGCAATCTCCAGGGCCTGGGTGAAGCACTCGAAAGCGGCGCTCCATTCCTCAGCGAACGCGAGCACACCACCCTTCTGAGAGATGCACCCGGCGAGTTGTTCGCGGTCCTGCCGCTTCTGGGCGTCTTCGATGGCCACCTCCAGCCACTCCAGGGCTGTCTCGAAGTCGCCCAGCAGTCCGAACACGAAGCCGACGCTGCCGTAGGCAAAGCCCAGTTGGTCGCGCCATCCTGCGTCGCTCAGCCTGGCAATGGCGGCAACGGCCTCTGGCAAACCCTCATGGCTGCGCCCTTCCATGGCGGCGAGGTACCAACGGGCCAAGTGGGCGCAGTGCTTCCTGGCCTCTGCTTCGCCCGGATCGCCGTCAGGCCTGGCTACGTCGGCCTGCTCCAGGGCCTGCGCATGGCGCCGGCTGCGCATGAGTTCGATCAGCGTTGAGATGGTGTCTTGCGGTGGTGTAGTCATCGTGGCGCAGTTTCGCCCAAGTGTTTGTCGGTGAACGCTGATCGCTGGCTGCGGTCTCGAAAGCCCATTCGGTTTCAAGGGCGATGCGGCGCCGGGCCCCAGTCGTAAGCTGTCCCGTCGAGTCGCTCCAGCCCCTGAACGTACTCCCGCGTGAACCCTGGCCACAGGGCCACGATGCGCCCGTTGTCATCGCGGTACCAGCTGCGGCACTGGGACCACACCGAGCCGGTGAGCCTGGCCTGCAGGGCGCGGTTGTGGGCCGCCTGCACCTCCGGCTTCACGGTGATCCATCGGTGCCCGCCTGCTTGCACCCGCCGTATGCAGGCCACGATGTGCCGCGCCTCCGGCTCGATGTAGAGCAGGGTGGACGTGTGGCCGGTGCCGGTGTTGGGCCCCAGCATCAGAAACAGGTTGGGAAAGCCAGCCACCGCCACGCCGCGGAAGGCTTGAGCGCCTTCGCTCCAGGCCTCAGCCAGGCGCCGCCCGCCCAGACCCTGCACCTCCACGGAGGACAGCAGACGGGTGGTGTCAAAGCCGGTGGCGCACACCAGGGTGTCGATGTCCCGCTCGCGACCGTCGGTGGTGACGATGCCAGTGGGCGTGATGCGCTCAATGCCCTCGGTGACCAGTTCCACGTTGGGCTGCGACAGCGCAGGGTAGAAGTCGTTGGAGTAGATGATGCGCTTGCAGCCCAGCGGGTACGGCGGTCGCAGCTTGTCGCGCAGGGCAGGGTCAGGCACCTGGCGCCGCAGGTGCAGCGCCGCCGTCTTCAGCATGCCGCGCCGTGCCATCGTGCCTTCGTCAAAGCCCCGTCTTCCCCATTCCAGCAAGTGGTACCAAAAGGCCCTGACGGCTCGGGCGTATGGCGGAAAGCGCGCCAGCAGCCGGTCCACGGCGAAGTACGGGCGGTCGATGCGGGGCAGCACCCAGTTGGCGGTGCGTTGGAAGACGTGCAGTTGGGTGGCCTGACGTGCCAGTGGCGGGATGAGTTGCGAAGCCGTGGAGCCTGTGCCGATCACCGCCACGCGCTGCCCCTGCGCGGTATAGCCCGCGTCCCAGCGGGCCGAGTGCAGCTTGCGGCCCTGGAAGCTTTCCAGCCCCGGGATGGCCGGCCAGCGCACCTGGGACAGCGGGCCGGTGCTGCAGATGAAAAAGCGCGTCTGGATGCGTTGCGTTGCTCCTGGGCCGCCCTGCGGTCCACCCCCTGGCCCCTGCGTGTCCAGCGTCCACAGGCCCTGAGCCTCGTCGAAGCGTGCCGCCGTGATCTCCGTGCCCAACCGCAGGTGCGGGCGCAGCCCGTACTTGTCGGCGCAGCCTTCCATGTAGGCCTGGATCTCGGGCGCGGCCGCAAAGCGACGGCGCCAATGGGGGTTGGGCTCGAAGCTGAAGCTGTACAAGGGCGCGGGCACGTCCACATGGGCGCCGGGGTAGCGGTTGTCCCACCAGGTGCCGCCGAGGCCGTCTTGCTTCTCCAGGATGAGGAAGTCGTGCAACCCGGCCCGCTTGAGCTCGATGCCCAGGCACAGGCCGGACATGCCGGCCCCGAGGATCACCACCTCGAGGCGTGCGGGCTGGGTGGCTTTGGCAGCTTGGCCGCTCTCGAGGTCACGCTCGAGGCAGGGGTCGGCAGGTGCAGTGGACATGGGCCAATTGTGGCCACCCCGCCCCGCTTTGAGGGAAAACCCTCCTGGGCGACAATGGGCGCATGTTGGCGCAACGCACCCTCAAGTCGCTCACCCGGGCCGTCGGCGTGGGCGTGCACAGCGGCCAGAAGGTGGAACTGACGCTGCGGCCCGCCCCGGCAGACCATGGCATCACCTTCCGCCGCACCGATCTGCCGCTGCCGGTGGACATCCCCGTCAACGCCTTGGCCGTGTGCGACACGCGCATGGCCTCCACTATCAGCCCCGGCGGTGACCCTGGTGCGCCGAAGGTGCAGACCATCGAGCACCTGATGTCGGCCTGTGCCGGCCTGGGACTGGACAACCTCATCGTGGACATCACGGCCGAAGAGGTGCCCATCCTCGACGGCTCGGCCGCCAGCTTTGTGTACCTGCTGCAGAGTGCCGGCATCGAGGTGCAGCGCGCGCCCAAGCGTTTTCTGCGGGTGAAGAAGCCGGTGGAAATCCGAGACGGCGAAGGGGCGTCGCTCAAGTGGGCGCGGTTGGAGCCGCACCACGGCTACCGCCTGACCTTCGAGATCGACTTCGGTCACCCCGCGCTGGACGCCACCGGGCAGCGCGTGAGCTTCGACATGGGCTCGGGCCGCTACCAGGCCGACATCGCCCGTGCCCGCACCTTCGGCTTCACGCGCGATGTGGAAATGATGCGTGCCCGAGGGCTTGGGCTGGGTGGCAGCATGGACAACGTCATCGTCATCGACGACTACCGTGTGCTCAACAGCGAAGGTCTGCGCTACGACGACGAGTTCGCCAAGCACAAGATCCTGGACGCCATTGGCGACCTGCACATCGCCGGCAAGCCGCTGCTGGCGCACTACGTGGCCTACCGGAGCGGCCACGCGTTGAACAACCGACTGTTGCGCGCGCTGCTGGCTGACGAGACCGCCTACGACATCGTCACCTTCGAGGATGCGTCTCGCGCCCCGGCCGGCTTGGCCGCGTTGGCGCCGGCGTGGTGATGAGGGCCCAGCCCATGCGCTTGGCCATCAGCGGCCTGTCCTGAAGCGCTCGTCCCTGCGCCGCCATGCTGATCTTCCGTCTGGTCTTTGGTCTGCTGCTGCTCGGCGGCATCCTGTGCTTTGCGATGTACATCGCCACCGGTCACCCCACGTGGAAGCGCAACGGCATCATCATCATCAAGTGGACGGTGCTGGCCGCGCTGGGCTTCTTTGCGGTGTTGGTGCTGGAGCGGTTGGCCTTGCTGCTGTAGCTCGGCACGGGGCTTCACGCCACGCAGCCCGCCTCCACCGCGGCTTGCGCTGACACCGCTACGGGCTCGGGTACCCGGTAGCCATACCTCACGGCGGTCAGCTCGGCCAGGATGCTGACGGCGATTTCTGGCGGGGTGCGGGCGCCGTTCTTCAGGCCCACGGGGCCGTGCAGGCGCTCCAGGGAAGCCTCGCTCATGCCGAAGTGTTCCAACAGCCGGGCCTTGCGCTTGGACTGGTTGACGCGCGAGCCGATGGCGCCCACGTAGAAGGCGGGGCTCGCCAGGGCCTCCATCAAGGCGAGGTCGTCAAGCTTCGGGTCGTGCGTGAGCGCGATGACGGCGGTGTGGCCATCGGGCTGCAGGTCTCGCACCACGTCGTCCGGCATGCCCGGCACCAGTTTCGCCTGCTCGGCCTGAAAGCCGGTGGTGTACTCCTCGCGCGGGTCGCACACCAGCACCTCGTAGCCCAGGGCCGCGGCCATGGGTGACAGGTATTGCGTGAGCTGCCCGGCACCGATGATCAGCAGGCGCCAGCTCGGCCCGTGGTGGGTGACGAGATGGGTGTCGCTCAGCTCCAGTTCGTCTGTCGGGCCGGCGGGCTGCAACTCCACCTCGCCTGTGGCCAGGGTCAGGCGGCGGCGCACACGCTGCCCGGCTTGCAGCTGTTGCAGCAACTCGTCCAGCCGGGTATGCGTCTTCACAGGTTCCAGCACCAGCTCGATCAGGCCGCCGCAGGGCAGGCCGAAACGGTGCGCGGCCTCGGCGTCGATGCCGTAGCGCACCACCTGCGGCACGCCCGTGGCCAGCGCGCCGGCCTTGGCCTTGGCGATCAGGTCGTCCTCGATGCAGCCCCCCGAGACACTGCCGGCCACCAGACCGTCATCCCGAATGGCCACGCTGGAACCCGGCGGACGCGGGGCTGAGCCCCAGGTGCGCGTGATGGTGCCCAACGCCACGGCGTGGCCTGCTTCACGCCATTGGCTCACCTGGCGCAGGATCTGCAGATCGATGTTGTCCATGGCGCGCAGCTTATCGTCGTTGGCGCCAGCGTGATCGGCCTGGGACATACTTGTTGCATGACTCTGGACCCCACCGCAAGGCCCGAACGGGGCGCTGAGGCGGCCACTGCGCCGGCCGAGCCCGTCTCGCACTCGCCGGTCTCGCCTGTTGAGCAGACGCGGCGGCTGCTGCTTGGCCAGGACTACGTGGCCGACACCCGGCTGGCCACCGTGGTGCATCTGGCCTTGCAACTGAAGCGCCCGCTGTTTCTGGAGGGTGAGCCGGGCACCGGCAAGACCGAGATCGCCCGCACCCTGGCCGCGGCGCTGGGCCGACCCCTGATCCGCCTGCAGTGTTACGAAGGGCTGGACCTGGCCGGCGCGGCCTACGAGTGGAACTACGCGCGCCAGATGATGGAGATTCGCCTGGCCGGGACTGTTTCGAGCGGTTCAACTGGTGATGCCGATGCGGCCGACGCAGCCGACGCACCGGCCTCGCGCGATGAACTGGCGGCTCGATTGTTCGGTGAGCGTTTCCTCATCAAGCGTGCCCTGCTGCAAGCCATCGACCCGGCCCAGCCCATCCCCCCGGTGCTGCTGATCGACGAACTCGACCGCGCGGACGAGCCCTTCGAGGCCTTCTTGCTGGAGGTGTTGTCGGACTGGCAGATCACCATCCCCGAGTTCGGCACCGTGCGTGCCGCGCAGCCGCCTATCGTGGTGCTGACCAGCAACCGCACGCGCGAGATCCATGATGCGGTCAAGCGCCGCTGCCTGTACCACTGGGTGGGCTTTCCGGATGCGGCGCGCGAGGCCGAGATCCTGGCGCGGCGTCTGCCTGAGGCGCCCCAGGCCCTCGCGCGGCAGGTGGTGGCCTTTGTGCAGGAGTTGCGCCGCCTGGAGCTCTACAAGCTGCCGGGCGTGGCCGAGACCCTGGAGTGGGCGAGGGCGCTGATGGTGCTTGGCGCGCGGGAGGTGGACGTGCCGCTGGTGCAGCACACCCTGGGCCTGCTGCTGAAGTACCAGGACGACATCGCGCGCGTGGACGGCGACGAGATTCAGCGCCTGCTGCAGCGCGTTCAGGTCGAAGCGGCGGCCAGGTAGGCGCCAGCGCGCTGCGCCAAACCCCAGCGCGACTTGCGCAACGCCACCGTCCACGGGCCGGCCGAGTGAACGCCTCAACGATGGAAGCCCACGCTCCAAGCCAGTTGGCCAGTCAGGTGATGCACTTTGCTCGCGTGTTGCGCCATGCCGGGCTGCCGCTGGCCACCGACCGCATCACCCTGGCGCTGCAGGCGCTGCAGGTGGCGGGCCGGCACTCGCGCGCTGAATTCCATGCGGTGCTGTGCGCCTGCCTGCTGGACCGCCATGAGCACCAGCCTCTGTTCGACCAGGCCTTCGAGCTCTTCTGGCAAGACACGGGTCTGCTGGAGCGTGTGCGCGACTGGCTGTCGCCTCCTGGCACCACCGCGATGTCTGACGGACTGGCCTCGCCCTTGGGGGCGTCATCGGTGCCCTCCATCGGCCAGCGCGGCCGTGCCGAAGACGAGGAGGACGCACTGCTGGCGCAGGACGTCCTGCTCACGACGAGCACGTCCGAGCGCCTGCAACGTGCCGACTTCGAGTCCATGAGCAACGAGGAGTTCAGAGCGGCCTTGCGCTTGATGGCCCGCCTGCGGGCTGCCTTTCCACCTCAGGCCACGCGGCGCCGGGCTCCTGCCGCCCGACCCGGGCAGCCCGACCTGCGGGCCTCCCTGCGCGATGCCGGCCGCCGTGGGGGTGACTTCGACATCCTGCGCTTCACCGCGCCGCGTCGGGCGGTGCCGCCTTTGGTGGTGCTGGCCGACATCTCGGGCTCCATGTCGCGCTACTCGCGCATGCTGCTGCACTTCGCCCACCTGCTGGGCCTGCGTCCGGGGCGAACCTTGCCTCGGGTGGAGACCTTTGTCTTCGGCACGCGCCTGACGCGCATCACGCCCTGGCTGCGCCAGCGCGACCCGGACGTGGCGGTGTCGCGGGTCACCGCCGGCGTGCAGGACTGGTCGGGCGGCACGCGCATCACCGAGAGCCTGCAGGAGTTCAACCGGCGCTGGGCCCGCCGCGTACTGGGCAGCCGCGCCACCGTGCTGCTGGTCAGCGACGGCCTGGAACACGGCCCTACCAAAGCCCTGACCTTCGAGATGGACCGCCTGCACAAGAGCTGCCACCGTCTGCTGTGGCTGAACCCACTGCTGCGCTTTGCGCGCTTCGAGCCGCGCGCGGCCGGCATCCGCGCGATGCTGCCGCATGTGGACGGTTTCTTGCCCGTACACAACCTGGAGAGCCTGGATCAGCTCCTGGAGGTCCTGGCCGCAGGCTCGGTGCGGCCTGGCTGAAGGCGCCCTTCAGTCCTTCAGTCGGTCACCTCTTCGCGGCGCTCATCTGTCTCGCAGTGGTTTGCAGACCGGGTCAGCCGTCACACACCGAGCATCCCGTTTGCCGGGCGATCTCAATCTCGTCCCAATGCATGCCGCGTCCGTCCAGCATCAGCAGGCGGCCGGCGAGCGACCGGCCCACACCGGCGAGGAGCTTCAGTGCTTCGGCTGCCTGCATGGTGCCGATGATGCCCACCAGCGGCGCGAACACCCCCATGGTGGCGCAGGCCACCTCCTCGAAAACCTGTTCGGGCGGGAACAGGCAGGCGTAGCAGGGGCCTCGGGAGGGGTTGGAACCGTCTGGCTCGAGGCGGGTGTCATAGACCGAAATCTGGCCGTCAAAGCCGATGGCTGCACCCGACACCAGCGGCTTGCGGTGACGCACGCAGGCGGCGTTGACCGCATGGCGGGTGGTGAAGTTGTCGGTGCAGTCCAGCACCACATCAGCCTGCGGTACCAAGGTGTCGAGCAGGGCGGCGTCCGCGCGTTGCGTCACGGCGGTCACTCGCACGTCGGGGTTGATCGTGGCAATCCGCGCCTTGGCGGACTCGGCCTTGGGTTGCCCCACGCTCGACAGGTCATGGGCGATCTGCCGCTGCAGGTTGGTCACGTCCACCGTGTCGTGGTCGACGATGGTGAGCTGGCCCACGCCCGCACTGCCCAGGTACAGCGCCACGGGCGAGCCCAGGCCGCCCGCGCCGATCACCAGCGCGTGGCCGGCCAGCAGGCGCTCTTGGCCTTCAATGCCAATGTCCTGCAGCAGGATGTGGCGGGCGTAACGCAGCAGTTGGTCGTCGGTCATGAGGTCGGACGTCCTGGAGGGTGGCCGTGGGTGCGGTGTGGGGTGTGCAGTCGAACGCGGCAGTTCACGTTTGAGGAGTGGCCGCGCCTGAGCTCCGGGGCGTCCGAAAGGTCCACCAGGGCAGTGCGCGGGTCAGCGACAACACGGCGCCGGCTTCGGGTGGGCAGGCATAGCCTTCCACATCTTCTACCTCGCGGCGCCAGGCAGGACTTTGCAGCATCTCGCGCAGCAGCCGCACGGCGGGCTCCTCCAGCGCGTCGGCCAGGCACACGAGGTGGTAGTCCTCCTCCACCAGCGGCACAAAGCCCAGGCCATACCGCGTCGCCGCGGCCTCGATGCCCAGCGCCGCATCGGCCGATCCGCTGGCCACCGCGGCGGCGCAGGCCAGGTGGCTGCCTTCCTGCGCGACGGTGTTCAGCGTTACCAGCGCAAACTCCTCTTGTGCCGCCAGATGCTCAGCCAGCAGCCCCGTGCCCGAACCGGGCTCGCGCGCCACAAAGCGAAGGCCGCGCCGCGCCACGTCGGCCAGTGAGTGAACGCTCCAGGGGTTGCCCGGGGCCACCATCAAGCCCTGGGTGCGGCGCATGGCGCTGATCAGCTTGTGCCGGCCTGGCTTGAGCAGGGCCTTCAATGCTCGCGCGTAGTGCTCGCTGCGGCGGAGCGGGGGGGCGTGAAAACCTGCCACCACGCAGCGCCCCTCGGCCAACGAGCGCAGCGCGTCCAGGCTGCCAGCAAAGCGCAGCTCGATGTGCAGCCCCTGGGCATCGCCGAGTTGCTGCAGCACGGGGAGCATGAGGTCGTGGCTGGCGTCGATGCGCAGCACCTGGCGAGAGCCGTCCAGGGCCTCTTCCATCACACGCTGCAACTCGCGCCGCAGCGCCTCGATGTGCGGCACCATGCGCTCGCGCGCCTGTCGCTCCGCCCACAGAAGGCGTTCGGCAAAGGGCGTCAGTCGGGCGGGCTGGCCGCGCTGCCAGACCACCAGCGCCTGGTCCACCGTCTCTTCCCATTGCTTCAGGCTGCCCCAGAGGTGGCGGTAGCTCAGATCCAACGCCATGGCCGCGCCCTGGATGGAGCCCTGGGTGGCCACGGCCGACAACAGGTCGAACAGCGGGTTGTCCACCTGGCTGCCCGTCTGCGGCTCGGACAGGAAGCGGTATTGCAGTTGGACGCCGCGGGCAGTGGAGGAAGAGGTCATGGCCGGTGGCTCTTGAACCCACATTGTCTGCCCCGCGCTTCCTAGGCGCTCGCCGAGCCTGGATGGCGTTCACAGCCGCACCAGCTGTCCGCTGTGCGCTCTTGAGGCGGTTTCAGCCCCCGCCGCGCTGCAAGTGCAGGTCGAACCGCTTCATGAAGGCGTTGCGCTCGTCTTCGCTCACGCCGGAGAACCGAAAGTTCACCGTCATGCGGGGCAGGCGGATCAGGGCGATGGCGCGTGGCGGCAGCACGTTCCAGTACAGGCTGAGCGTGCCGCTGCCAATTTCCACTACCAGGCCGTCCGTCTGCGGCTGGGACCAAGCGTGACCATGCACGGCTTCAGGCATCCACCGCAGCCACTCGTCCTGGGTGCAGCCGTACTCGCGGGAGAAGGCCTCGCTGATCACGTGATTAAACGAGGGGTCACCGGTGTTCCTGAGAGGCTCATTGCGTCCTCAGCCCCCTGCCACGGGCGGCCAGATCGCCAGCACATCACCAGGTTGCAGCGGCATCGTCGCGCGGTCGGCCGGGGCGATGTAGCGGCCATTGACCAGCACCAGATGCACGAGTTTGGGTGGCATCTGGAAGGGCTCCAGCACTTGCTGAATGGTGGCACCTTCGGGCACCTCGAGCGGCATCTCGTTGCCGCGCCGCTTGTCGGCGGGCAGGTACTCGTTGAGCATCGCGTAAAGCTTGAAGGTGATCTGCATGTGGGTGATTGAGCTGACGGGCGAAGCGTTGTCCGCGGAGTGTACGGAAGCGCCCCTTCCTGAGATGCGGGCGTTTTTGCGGATCCTAAGGATTCGCAGGTGTTGTGGGCGTGTTGTCTGCAGTCTCTGACCCGCAACGGTGTCTTGCATGGGGCCATCCTTGGCGAAACCGATGGCACGACTGGGCGTGGCCTCCTCGCCGTGGGCAATGCATCGCTCGCCCTCACGTCATGCTCCCCGAGTGCTGCGGGCTTGCAAGCTTTGGTTTCTCCCGAGACGGACGCCGCGGCCTTGGCGATAGAGTGACGAGGTCATCTGTTGACGTATGAATCGCATCAAGACGCACCTGAATCCTTCTGGCCTTTGGGCAGCTGCATCTCCTGCCCCCGGTGCAGGTGTCCACAGGTCATGACTCTGCAGCTTGCTTCGTCGAGCCTTCGCTGCGCAGCCTGGGTGTTGCTGGCGGGTGCGCTCTGCCTGGTGCCAGCCCTGGGCTGGGCCCAGCGTGTGGCCTTCATCAACCCCGGTGATTCCGACGAGGCCGTCTGGGTCAGCGCGCCGCGCGCGTTGGAGGCTGCCGTACGTGATCTGGGCGTGGAGCTGGAGGAGCGGTACGCCGAGCGGCAGTTCCCGTTGGCCCTGGAGCTCACCCGTGAGATCGCTGCCTGGGATGAAGCCCAGCGCCCGGAGTATGGGAAAGTGGTCAATGAAGGAGCCCCAGGCCCGGAGCTGCCGCGCAGCCTGGCGGACAGGACCCAGGTCTTCTTGGCCACCACACTGCACCAGCAAGCGCAGGACCTGGACTTCGACCAGGCCCTCATGACCTTGCAGCAACTCAAGGAGAGTCTGTCATGAGTGATGAGAACGAGGCCCGCGAAAGCCCCCTTGAGAGCCCTCGAGAAAGGGCACGTGTCCTGGTGGTGGACGATCAGAGGTTGAACCTCAACATCCTGCACGGTTTGTTGAAGGATGATTACCAGGTGATGGTGGCCACCTCGGGTGAGCAGGGCCTGAAGGCTGCCACCACGGGCCGGCCCGACCTGATCCTGCTGGACATCAACATGCCGGGCATGGATGGCTACGAGGTCTGCCAGCGGCTGAAGCAGGACCCGGTCACGACGAAGATTCCGATCATCTTCATCACCGCCATGTCCGAGTCAGAGGACGAGACGCGCGGGCTGGAACTGGGGGCTGCGGACTACATCACCAAGCCCTTCCACGCGGCGGTGGTGCGGGCGCGGGTCAACACGCAGATCCGGCTCAAGCAGCACAGCGACCTGCTGGAGTCGTACGCGTTTCGTGACGGCCTGACGGGCCTGGCCAACCGCCGCGCCTTTGATGACCGGGGCGACGCGGAATGGAGCCGCTGCCGCAGGAC
>Ga0315901_10005281_pt1 | contig 15742 bp, 7 predicted proteins | sample LakEriMetagenome_10_FD_203761 | JGI IMG/M metagenome (GOLD analysis project Ga0315901, IMG submission 203761) | Freshwater fungal communities from buoy surface, Lake Erie, Ohio, United States - Buoy 2 MA116 | ecosystem: Environmental > Aquatic > Freshwater > Lake | place: USA: Lake Erie, Ohio...
GATAAAGCAACACCGCTTCTGTAAATCCGGGTTTTCAGAGGTGGGTCATCTGGCTTCCATGGTCAGGTAGGCACGTTCGGTTTCCCAGTCGTCACTGATCTCGGAGAGGACGGCGGAGGCGAGTCGCAGGAGCGACGCTTCGTTGGGGAAGAGCGTTGCGACCCGCGTCCGTCGTTTAATCTCCTTGTTGAGCCGCTCGAGCCCGTTGGTCGTGCGGAGCCGCCGCCGGTGGGCGGCGGGCACCCGGAGAACGGCGAGGGCCTCGGGGACGTTCTCCTCGAGCCAGGCGGCAAGCTGCGGAGCGGCTTTCTGGTAGCGGTTCACGACGTCGCGGAGCCGCCGCTCGGCGTCGGCAGGCTCGTCGGCATCGAAGACGCGGCGAAGGTCGCTGGCGACCTCCGCCTTCATGCCGATCTTCGGCACGTGTGCCATGGCGTTCTGCATGAGATGGAACTGGCAGCGTTGCCAGGGCACCCCGGCAAGGACGGCCTGCCGGGCGGCCTTGAGGCCGGCGTGGTCGTCGCTGACCACGAGCTTGATACCCCGCATCCCCCGGTCGACGAGGCTTTGGAGGAAGGAACGCCAGTGGGTCTCGGCCTCGGAGAGCTGCACGCTGCAGCCGAGGACGCTCCGCTTGCCGTCGGGACCGATCCCGATGGCTGTGAGGAGGGCGCACGGCACGATCGCCCCGTCGTGGCGGACCTTTTCGTAGCGGGCATCGAGGATAAGGTAGGTGATCTCCCCGATCGGCCGGTTCCGCCAGGCGCCAAGCTGCTCGTCGAGTTCGGCCGCCGCCCGGCTCACCTGGGTCGAGGTGATCTCGAGGCCGCAGAGCTCCTCGACGATCGCCGTGACCTTCCGGGTGCTGACGCCCTGGACGTACATCTCGGCGACAGCAAGTGTCATCGCCCGTTCGCTGCGGACGCCCCGCTCGAGCGACCGGGGGTAGAACGGCCGCCCGTTCTCGTCGCGGTAGTCACGAGTCTGTGGGATCCGCAGGTCCACCCGGCCGACACGGGTCTTCAAGGTCTTGGGTTTAAATCCGTTGGCGTAGCCTTGACGATCGCTTGTTCGCTGATGAGACTCGGCCTTGAGCACCTGCTCGCGCTCGATCTGCATCGCGTGATTCATGAGCGTGGCGAGGGCAGAGGCCATGGCCGCCGGGCCGTGCTCGATGAGCAGGGCCGTGAGGTCGTCGATCGCCGGACATTCATCTTGGTGGGTCATCGCAGGTTCCTTCTTGGTGGAGTAAGCACCTTCCAAGAAAACCTCGATGGCCCACCTCTTCAACTCGGGCCGCCGGTGGGTGCCCGCCCTCGTCTCGCTACGCTCGACTCGGACGGGCACCCACCGGCGATTTACAGAACGTATGTTGCACTAACCTCGCTGTAGCGGGCCACGCGGCATCCTGCCACCATTGGCTATCCGCCATGCGGCGGAGCACAACCACTTGGACCGGCCGCGTCACCCGACGCCCTGCAGGCGGAGCTCGCCGCCCCCTGGCTGCCGGCATCCGAGTGCGAGCAGCGCCGCCGGTGATGCGGCAGGATTGAAGAAGCTCCCATCCGTGTCATGGGATCACGAGCCCACTAATCGGCCGGCGGCTGAAGCTTGAGAGCCATGGCCCGACGCGGGCTCAAGATAGTTGGCGCTTATTCCGCTCCCGTCCCAGATTTTCCTAACTCGCAAGGGGCCCTGCTATCACATGCCGTGAGCCCTCACAGATATACCCCCCCTGAATCTCGTAGTGCGGATCGCGACTCTCCCACCACTTAACGGCCGACGGTAGAACGAGCAGGGATTCAATTCGCCCTTTATGCAGTGGCTGCTTGAAGACGATGGCCAGCGGACAACGATCTCCCGCTGGCTCATCAACCCTCACCACCGAATTACCACACGACAGTTCAATATCATAAATTGATCGCAGTTTCGCGTCCACCCTATCTCGCAGAACTGGTGCTGAAATAGACGGATCGGCTGCGGGCCCTTGCACCGATTCACCGGTTGCTTCAATCACATAGCCAGCGAACCCTCCAACGCTAAACCAACGGATTCCCGATCCTGAGTGCCGAGCAGATTCCACCGCCGCGCGATGGATTGGGTCCTTAAAAACAACCACTTTGGGCAACGGCGAGTGATCGATGATCGCTGCCACTTCATTACCGCACTGCGACTCAATATCACATATTTCCTTGAGGCCAAGAACGAATGGCGTTTTCATCATGAAGCCAAATATTCCACGCTTTGGATCGCAGAGGGACGTGCCGCTCTTCAGTAAACCCCAGGGAACGATCGTCCATTGAGCACGGTGACGCCCATCAGTTCGAGGCGGGTTTTGTAATCATAAATATAAAACTGCCTGCCGCCGCCGTTGCCGTATTGCGTGTTTGCGAGCGCCTTGCTCCGGTAAACCCACGTATCCCGCTTGACTCGGTAAAACCCTACCGATCCGCGAAGACCAAACTTTTCACTGGTCGCGACCTGCAGCATAGCCCATAGCGTTGTGCGGTCACCCTTGCTGGCAATAAGCGTTGCTACATCGGTATAAAACCGACTCTGCCCAGGAAGCCCACCTACAACAACATCGCCTTTTCGCAACAAAACCCATTCCCAATCATCATCCGCCTTATAGCCCACGGCCGCCTCTTGGTAGTTCCAAGGACGTCGCATGTTTGGGTACTGCTGCCGCAGCGCGCGGCCATACATCACGACAGGTACGAGGGCTAGGCCCGCGTTCAGCGCAGCGGACACATACCGCCCACGCTGAAACTCAGTGTACGCCTGATATCCCGTTGTGACGGTACCGACCGTCCCAAGAACCGCTCTAGCGCCTGGAATCAGCGCAACCGGAGCGAGCACGGCTCCGGCAACCGATCCCACGACGACATTGCCGAAGTCGATCGACAACTGATCGTGATACCAATAGGTGTTGATTGCCTCGGTCGCCAGCACATACCCGCCTCCGCAGGCGGCGGCGGCCAGCACCAATATCGGACCGCCCAAGGCAATGCTGCCCAAAGTCGCGCCGACCACGACAATGGGGCCACCTACGGAAACCAGCCATACGTCGTAATCGAAGCCCAAGATTGAACCGCTGCTCGGTGTGCAGAGCCATTGGTCGCCCAACACCTGCCGCGCAAGATGGTTGCCGATCCAACGATTGACCGCTTCGGAGGAGAGGAGCTGCGCGCGGTAGCCGTCGTTGGCTAACGCATTTTCGGAGAGCATCGCGGCAACGAGTTCGCGATAGACGCGGTTGCCCTCCATGCCAACGGCATAAGCCGATTGCTTAACAAAGATAGGGCGGGGGATCTCGACGGCGCCTGCCATCGGCACCGCGGCGGTGAAACCCTGTGGGGCTACAGTCCGCAATTCCGGTGCGACTACGACGATGAGGTGCGGCGTGGCGTCGATGACCGCCAGCGCGGCCTCGAGCATTTGATTTGCCGACGTGATTATCGACTGCAGCCGGGCTGAGGCACCGGCAACGAACTCGTCATGCTGTCGGTCCAGGAGTTCGATGGCACGGTCTGCTGCCGCCGCTGCCCCTGCGACCGCGGCGTCGTATTGCTCACCTGCCGCTGCGATCGTTTGCTGCGCAGCGGCTATCGCCGCGCTGGCGGCAGCCTGGGCCCACGTGGATCCGTTCAAGCTCACGAGGGCCTGCATCGCGGCTGCATACGCGTTGGCCGCGGTCACGATGTAATCTCGGGTCGAGCCCGCATCCGCAACGGCCATGTCTTCCGTGGCGGCTGCCTCCGCGACGCCGTAATCACGCCGGGCGTCCTGCCTGGCGATGTCGTTGACCTTGTCGGCGGTGGCTCGAACCACCACGTACTGATGCGTGCTCCGCGCAGAGACCCGCGCGAAAGTCTGGAGTGCGGTGATTCGATCGGCATCGAACCGCAGGCGTGCAGCCGAAACGCGGGCCGAATAGGCCTCGTCCGCGGCCTTGTAGGCCGCGTCCTTGGCCGTCGCGTCACTCGTGACCGCGATTTGCCGGTCCGCGGCCGCGACCGCGACCGCCCGGTCACGGGTTGCCGAGGCGAGCACAGACTGCAGCCTCTCGTTGGCCGGGGCCACGACTGCGATGTAGGCATCGCTTGACGTCACATACGAAAGGTCACGGTCGCGGGACGCGTCGGCAATCGATTTCGCGCGGGTTTCGCCAGCCCCGGCGATCACCGCGGCAGCGTTGAGAAACGCGCCACTCGTTTGCTCGACCGCCAGTTTGGCGTGGGCCGCCAGCTGCTGCCGATGTGCGATGACAGCCGCCTTGAGTTGGGTGGCGTAGACAATTTCCGCGGCCCGTTTATCGGCGGCATACTTGAGCCACGGATCCGCGAATTGGGCGGCAAGACTGGCCAACAAATCGGCATCGAGCCGGGTGTCGGCCACGAATGCCTGACCCGCGGCCGTGGCGACGAACACGCTCATCGCGCCGTCGAGATCGACCTCGGCTCGATTCACCTGAACAGCCCGGAGGGCCGCATCTTTTTCGAGCCTCGTATTCACTTCCGCCAACGTGTGGCGGTAGGCTCTTTCTGCATCGGCACCCGCCCGCTGCTTGGTGGAAAACGCCTCCGACTCGTCCGCCTGGAACTCCGCGTCGGCGTTCGCCAAGGACTGGGCCTCCGCCAGCGAGAAGTCCGCCTGGGCGACGGCACGGGCGTAGGTCGCCGCGGCGTCGGCTTCCGCCTTCGCCCTCTCCCGTGCCTCTTGGTAGCCGGCCAGGACGGACTCCGAGGGTGGGTTCGTACCGTTCCGCAGCCTCCAGATCACGGCACCGGCGACGGCGTATTCCTTCCGGGCTTCCGCCAGGCTCACCTGGAAAGCCTTTTCGGCTTCGGCCCGCGTCGCGACGGGCGCTTCCCGCTCGGTGGCGCGTTTCACCCGATGTGCCCCCTCGAGGGTCGCCATCGTCACGCCATAATCGCCAGTCGCGGTGGCGAACGCGAGTTGGCGGCCGGCCATGGCTGCGGCGGCAACGGCGGTCTCCCGCACGTGGGACGCTGCAGCTGCAACGGCAGCCGATCCCGCCGCGGCGGCGGCGCCTGCTTCCCGGTCGCCCGCCGCCTGGGTCAAGGCGACGCAGTAGGCCTGATACGCAGGGGCAAAGTCGCGGATGTAGTCACGACGAGCGGCGGCCAGCGACCTGGCGTAGCGATCCTGTGCCGATCCCGAGGCCAGGGCCTTGCTCGCCGCCACCGAGAAGGCGCTCTCCGCTTCGGCGAGCCGTAGTTTTGACTCGGCCTCGGCCGAGGCTCGGGTGAATGCAATGTCTACGGGCTTGCGGTCGGCGGCCTCATCCGCATCGGCCGCGGCCGTGGCTTCAACAAACGCCTTGAACGCCGTGGCGGAGGCGTTGAGGAACCGGGTCTCGAGCGCCGCCCTGCTCACGGCACGGGACACGACGGCCTGACGGTCGCTCGCGGCCTTAACGCCCCCTGCAGCCGCGACCGCTTCCGACAGTTTCCTCTCCTCCGCGGCCACCGCCTTGGCCAAGGTCACGTCCGCCGCACCAACTTCCTGGCGCCAGGCGACGTCCGCATCGCCACGGGCCCGTTCCAACTGGATGCCGAACTCACCGTTGCGGTCATACATCAGCCGCAATTGCTCCCGGTCGAAGGCCTCGTAGGCCGCGTTCGCCGCGGCCGTCCGGCCCGCGATGTACCACTGCTTTTTCGCGGGCACCACGGCGAAGGCGTACGTCACGCCCGACTGCGCCACGCCGTTCTCGAAGGCCTCGTTTGCGGTCGCGCGTGCCACGTTGTAGTTCTTCGTCGCGGTCGCCAACGCCACCTGCCGCTCCCCCTCCGCCTTCTGAATGGCTACGATCCGCGCTGCACCGGCGGAGGCGGCACCCTCCAGCACTTGGCGAGCACTTTCCGCCAGGGCGGCCTGCCAAGCGAGATCCGCATCCTTCTCGGCCGTCAGCCGCACGGCAGCATCGTCGATCAACCCGTCGAGCAACGCACGCTGGGCGTTCACGGTCGCCGTGAAATGCTCGCGAAACACCGGGGCGTAGCCGGTCGCCCAAGCCGCGTCCCCACGAGCGACGTCGGCGAGAAAGCGGGCATGCAGCGTACCCTGGGCATTGGCCCACGTCGCCACGAGGTCGGCATATTCCGAGCGGCGTGCCATCTCAAAGAGGGCCCGCGCCTCGCCGGCGGCCACCGCGGCCTGGGCCGCCGCTTCGACAACGGCGTGGTCATGGCGAGCCTCGAAGAGAATCACGTCCGCCATCCAGGCGGACTCGATCTCTGCGACTGCCTTGGCATACGTTTCTTCGGCGGCGGCGATAGCGTGAGCAGCCGCGTACCCCGCGCCCGATAGTTCCGCCGCCTTTGTAGCCGCGACTTCCTTCAAGCCTTTGGCGAGATTCTCTTGTGCCTCGCCGACGGCAACCGTCAGCAACCGGTCCTGATTCGCGACCACGGCGGTGAGGTCGCGGTTGATGCGGGCCATTTCAATCGTGTAGTTCCCCTCGGCATCGGCGACGGCCTTGCGGTACTTCTGTTCGGCAGCGTCGATCAATAGCCAAAAGCCGGCTTCTCGATCTTCTTTCTTGTAAAATAGAACCAACAACTGAGCCGTCACATAGTCAAGGTTTTTTCCTAACTCGGCTGCATGAATCGCCTTGTTCCGGTCCCACGTCGCCGTGGTCTCCCGGTCGCTGGCCTGCTTCCCTGCGGTCGTGATCGCTTGATCGTGCTCAGTTAAACGGGCACTGGTTTTTTGCGCCTGCTCGACGATCTTTTGTTGGTTTCCTTTCGCAGCCTTGATGCTCGCGTTTCGGACTGCGCGATCCTCCCCCACACTCGCCGCGACGCTGTCCTTCTTGTTCGCCAGGTCTTTGTTCGCCGCATCGACGACCGCTTTCCGGTACGCTTCCGCCTTGCCCAAGACCATGGCAACGGCCGCCTGCGTTTCCGCCTGCATTCGGTCACGGGCGATCCGGGCAAGCGAGGCACGGTACGCTGTGAAGGCCGATGGGTTTGCGGCAGCCCACGCATTGACGACATTCACGTGGGCATCGGTGACCTCCTTGACAAAAGCCTGCCAAGCCTGAGCATCGGCGGTCGCTTCGGTCTGGTACGCAGCGGCTTCTTCCGAGACACGATCCCGCTCCGCCGTCGCTATCGTCTCGACCCGAGCCTGCTCGGCCTCCGCGGCGCTCACTGCCGCGTCCTGCTCGGCGGCAACCCTTTCGATCTCGCAGTCCGTGTCGATCTTCGCGACCTTTTCCTCTACGGTCTGCCGCTGCGCTCCGTTTTCCAACTTATCGGCCACCTCGCGAGCATTGTCTTGCGCCTGCAACTGGCGCTCCGCTTCTGTATGAGTCACATAGCGGGCATCTTCGGCCTGTGTTTCAGCGCTGCTGAAAGCAACCTCGCAGGATTGGAGTTGCTTGATCTTCTCCGCATCCGCAGTGCTAAGCTTCGCGGTTCGAATGGAGTCCGCAATCAGTCGCTTCGCGTAATCGCGCTCGATGGCAGCGACGGTAAAGTCGTAAACCTGAACGGCTGTGGCGGCGGCATAAGCTCGGGTGAGAGCGGCATCTGCTACGGTCTTGGACTTCCGGTTCACGGCCTCCATTTGCTTGACGTCGCATGCGAGCACATCACGCAGCTCCTGCTCGGTCCGGCTGAGTTTACCGATCCCGTTACCGGTCGCCCGCTCAGCCTCAGCCGTCGCCCGCCCGATCACCTGGACGGCGATTGCATCCGCGAGGCGGACTGCCTTGTCATGTGTCGACCGGGCTTTGGCGATTGCCTCTTCGCGGATCGCTGCCGCCGCCGCCACCTGAGCCTTCTTTCCGGCCAGCGACACTTCAACGGACCGGCTCGCGCGCTTGTCGGCTACTTGCGCCTGATACCGCGCCCAGGGCGTGTTGATGGCGGCCACCCATCGGTCGGCCGCGGCCATGGCAGCACACGCCTTCGCCGACGCCTGGTCGTGCCTGATCTCGGCGACCCTGACATCAAAGTCATCCTGCGCCTCAGCCAGGCCCGTGTCTCGATTTTTTTCCGCGAGCGCTTTTGCCTTCGAATAGTCCCTCAATGCTTCCGCACGAGCCACTGCGTGCAACTGCGACGCAATGGTGGCTCCGTTGGCGCGCCACCAACGAGAGTTTTGGGCGGCGATGTCGAAATCGCATTGGGCCTTATATTTTCTATTGTCACGTACCAGAGAGAGATCGGCTTCACCGACCGTGTAAGCTTTCGCCGCAAGGCCTATCGCATCGTCTCGGGTTTTCTTGGCATTGGCTACAGTGGTTGCAAACTTGTAGTTCGCGTCCGCGACACGGATTGTCGGGCTTCCACCTCCCGTCAGCGGGTTTATCGAGCCAACGGCGCTCTTGATTTCCTGGTCGCGAAGGTCTGTGGCTGCCTTCTCCGCGGCCGAATAGTCGGAGAATGCCTTGTCGACCGCTGCAGTTCGCGCCCGCCGCAGCCTATCAAGTTCCGAAGCAAACTCGCTGTCTGCGGCATCTTTTTCGAACTGGAGCCGCAGGCCGTCGGCGAAATACGGATTGTGTCCGTTCTGCGCGGCCGTGTCTGCGATGAAGGCCGCCCGTTCAGCAGCCGCCTTTTGAGCTTCCGCGCTGTTTATCTCAGCATCGTACTCGTCTTGGACTGCGTTCTTGGCATCGTCGTGGGCGGCCTTCGCGGCGTCCTCGGCAGCCTTGGCGTCCGCATCCACCGCGGCGATGTCGGCGACGTACTGGGCGTCGGCGGCGGGATCGAATGCCGGCCCGTCGAGCAACGGCGCGACCGGCTCGCCGGCCGCGTCCGCCGGCCTCGCCGGGCCGCCTTCCAGTGACGGAGCGTCCGGCCACTGGAAAAACGCGTCGGTTTCACCCAGCCCGATCGGTCCACGGAGCCACGAACCGGCGGCGGACTGCCCGCCACCGGCCGGGTTCAGAACCTGGGCCGGGGTCAGCCCGGACCCGATCCCTGCCCACGGAGCCGATGCGACGGCATCCATCCCGCTCGCACCGCTAACACCGCCGTATGTCGCCGCACTGCTGCCCGTCGCGGCGTTCGCCTGGGTCGTCGTCGTGAAGACCAGGCCGCTGAGCCCCGAATCCTGGATCACGGCCGTGGCATGATCGGAGAAGGAACTGCCAGGCGCCGGCGCAGTGGCCGACGACCAGATGCCGTCATCGACGACCGCCATCATCTCGCGCCGCTGCAGCGGCTCGAACATGCAGTGGGTGTTCGCCGCCCGGCGCCGGGCCAAGCGCCCGGCACGGCGCACCCGCCGGGACCGACGCGAGGTGAACATTGCCTTCACCAACGACGACACGCTGGCAAAACGCTTGTGGAAAGAACGCAAGTTCCTGGTCATGGGAACGATCCTCGTGATTTCCGGGCAGGTGGTTTGGGGCTGGAAACGAAGCGGTGGGGCAGCAGGTGGGACACGGCCGGGCCGAAAAGGCCGATGGACGTGATCAGCGATTCACTCGAAAAAACGATGCGTTCGACGCATGCCCTCGAGGCTTCGGGCTGTCAGGTGGGATCGACGCAGGCGGGGTGAGTCAGGCGGGAATAACCGGCGGGCTGCAAGGCCTGTCGGCTATCGGAGGGACGCAGTTTGACGGTATTTGCACCGGCCGTCAAGGATTCCTACAGAAAAGAAAGCCGCCCCAGATTTGTGCCTGGAAAAGGCCCCGACACGCTGACTCCACCCCCTCAAAGCCGATGCCTGGCCCGAACCGATCCGCAGACCGAAAGACACGCCGCACGGGCATGCCAGCCGCCGCGCGATGCAAACCGCTCGCCGACTTCCTTGCCCCGTCGCCGTCAGTCAACCATTTCCGGACACTAATCGTTGCTGCTTCGCAGCGGCATAAATGGGCCCAACTTCCGCGCGGCGACACCCCTTGGCCACGCGCCACATCTCATCCATCCGCGCGACGGAATCACAGCCCCGGAAGCGGAAAACGATTCTCATTCCCGGTCGGCGGCAAGACCCGGGGCGTATAGGTGTCCTCGAACTGCACCAATGTCCGGAACTTCCCGTAACCAAATCGTGTCTGCAGCTGATGTCCAGCATTGTAGACGCGATCGATGAGCCGTACCCCGTAGTCCGTCGGACTCCAATCATAGGTGTCGGCGATCAAGACAAAGGCCTTTACAACGACCCAATTTTCATCGGTCGGGCTGCGCCTGGTGGCGATTCCACGCACCGTCAACTCCGCGCCGCCGTACGCATTGAACATGTGCGGGTTGTTCCACTCGCCCGAAGTCACGCCCTCCAGACCCCAGCCCACATTCCGATCCAAAATCTCGATGGGCACCCGTGTCGCGTACGGATCGTCACGCAAAGCCTTGGCGATGTCCTTGCCAATCTCATTTTTGATGAGATTGTACCCATGCACCTGCGCCTCGACCTTGTCGGCTGCGTTTCCAGTGTAATTCAGGCCGCTATTCTTGAGAAAATGCTCCATGTGATTGGCGGCGAGGTTGTATCCCTGCGTCCGCCACGCCGCGATCTGCATCTTCATGATCTCGCGATAATATCCCTCTTCCCAAGCCGCGCCATACTTCTTTTGCAGCGCGGCGTTTAGTGGGCCGTTTCCGGCCAAGGCGGGAACATTAATCTTTGATAACACCACAAATACGGGTCCGCTATAAACCTTATAGCTGCCGTCTTCATCAACGGCGGTTACCGTGATGTTCTTCGTTCCGCTGCCGCCGTAGACGCGACTGAAGCTGGTTGCGCTGCCCGGATATTTCTGCGAAACACCATCGCCCCAATTGACGATCCATTGCGAGATCGTGTCTTTGCCCGGATCGATGACCTGTGAACGCTGAAGTGTGTACCTGTCACCATCGAGAGTGAAGAGATTTCCAGTGATGGCCACCTGTGGCGCCACGTTCAGGACTTTGACTGCGATCGACTTCGTTTGCGACGCAGCCGCCGACTTGAAGGTCGCGCTGATCGTGTAACTCGCCGACCCGTCGGCGTAGACGTGGCTTGCCGACGATACAGGCATCGCCGGGCTGAGTTGATTCACCGTGGACTGCTGACCATCGCCCCACTTGATCGTCCAGGTGCCGATGGCCGTGGTGTTCAGTTGGAGCGCGTAGGCGGACCCCTCAGCCACCTTACTCGGACCCGCAGCGATGTCGCCGGCCAACATCTGCCGAGGCGGCAGCGTCTCGAAACCGATGCCCACGACGGGCCGCGAACGCCGGGCAGTCGCCGCCCGCCGCTTGGCGGCCTCGGGCAGGAACGCGGCGAGAAAGGAAGAGGGACGCGTCACAGAACGAGTTACCTTGCTCATGGCAGGTACTTTCCGGGGCTGGACCGCGCAGGAGCCGCGGTGGAAGGCGGGAGGGATCGAGGCGGGCAGGCAGGCGGGAATCATCGACTGGATTCAAACTCTGTCGGCTATTCCCTCGCGAGTTTGTAAGGCTTTCTGCAGGGTCAGTCAATCATTCGCACGGAAAACAAAGTTCCCGCTTCCAAGAACCCGAAAATCCCATCCGATGAGGGGGCATTGATTCGGCATTTTTCCCCGGCAAAGTAACCTGAAACTCGGGAAAATCATGCTCGGCCCGCGGCCCGCCGACGGGACGCGGACGGTGAACGCCGGCCCATGACGGGTATCCGAAGCGGGAATCGCGGGAGCATCTCCGCGGACGACCGCCGCCCGCTCGGACCGACCCCGATCCGGCCCGTACTCTCGGCCGGCTACGGCACCGCCCGGCCGCTCACTGCGTGCGGTCGCCACCCGACGCGGTCGGCGTCGGCACCGACGCGATCCGCGTCCGCGCCTCGGCGGCCACCAGATACGGCCGCTTGTACTCGGGCATGTAGCCCCGCGCCCCACGCACCGACACCTGCTGCCCCACCAGCGGCGCGAGGTTCACCCCGGCCTGCGGCGCGATGAAGGCCAGGACATTGTTGTGCTCGTCCACCAGCGCCCACCGTGGTGCGTCGGGCCGCCGCGAAACCACCGTCGCCAGCCGGCCGGTCGTCTCCACCTGGTCGGGCGGCGTCCAGGTCGGCTGGCCCCCGGCCGGTGCGCCGCCGGGCATCACGCCCGGGCGGACCGGCCGCGACCCGATCGCCGACAGGCTCGACCACATGCCCCCCAGCCGCAGCGGCGACTGCTCTGGGGCCGCGCCCGCAGCGATCGACCGCTGCCGGGCCTGGATCGCCTCGAACCGCGTGAGCCGGGCATCGATCGCCTCCGCCCGCGTCCGCTCCCCCGCCGCCGTGGCCCGCGTGGCGGCCAGCCGCAGCCGCTCCCGCAAGGGCGCAAGGTTCCAGGCGTCGCTCGGGCCGGCCACCGCCAGCGACAGCGCGAGGTCGATGTCGGCCAGTTCGTCGCCGCTGGCGGCCACGGCACCGCCACTCACGGCCGTCGGCTGCGGGCCGGCCGAGGGATCGAACACGCCGCTGCCCAGCGGCAGCCAGCCGGCGAACAGCTTTCCGGCGCCGCCCGACGGCGGCAGTGGCTCTGGCGCCGCGGCCGGCTCGTTCATCTCCGCGACGGCCTGCCGCACCGCGGCCCCCGCCTCGCGGATCGCGGCCACGGCCTCGCCGGCCGCCGCCAGCCCCGCGGCGGGTGCCGCCGCTTCCGGCGCGGCAGGCGGCGGCGCGAGTTCCACAGGCAGCGCGAGATCCTCGCACCGCGCCCAGCGAAACTCCCCCGCCGGCGGCTCGATCCGCACCCACTCGCCGGCCTGCCGTCCCGCCTTTACGACCACCGTCTCCAGAACGTTGACCCGCTCGCCGGCCTCGAGCGCCACCTGCGAGACGTGCCGCAGGTCGTTGAGTTGCGAGCCCACCCGCGCGGCGACGCCGTCGGTGACGACCACGCCCACGAAGGTCCGCCGCTGACCGGCGTCGGCCGCCGGCTCCTGCTCCACGTCCTTGAGCCGCAACCAGCTATAGCTGCCGGCCACCGGTCGCACGGCGCAGTAGCCCGAGCCGTCGATCGCCCACACCTCGACCGCCGTCCCGGCGTCGATCCGCTCGGTGGGATAGAAGTCGTCGCCGGGACCGGCCCGCAAGAGCGTGTGCGCCGCCGTCACCGTCACCGTCACGGGCAAGGGCGACGCGGCGCACGCCCAGCCCGCGGCGAGCGCGACGATCCACATGGCCGCGGCTCGATCCATCCATGGATGCCGGCGCATCGATCGTCTCCAGCGATCCTTCGCGGAGCCCGGGGCGGGAAAAAGAAGCGCGTAGACGAGGCTTGGGCGTCCTCGTCTACGCGCTCGCGTTCGGGCGGCCGCAGCCGCCCTGCCAAGGCTCTTGTAGACCACCGGCCCGCGGCGCTCAAGCCGCGATTTTTCGGCCGCGCCCGCCCCGGAAAAATCGGCCCGGCGGCCGGAGAGCCTGCGGGAAAATGCCCGGAAAACCGCGGGCCATCGGCGGTTCAGGCAGGCTGCGGAGGCGGCGCCGTCGGCCAGGCCAGGCGTGACTGCTGTGCCAGCGCCAGCACCAGCGCCTGGGTGCCCATCCGGCCGCGCCCCTGCGCGAGGATGCCGCCATACAACGACTCCGCCAGCGCCAGGCCCGGCAGGTCGATCCCCATCCGCCGGCATTCGTCGAGCGCGATCCGCAGGTCCTTCACGAGGTGCTCGACCATGAAGCCGGGCGCGAAGTCGCCGCGCAGGATCCGCGGCGCGAGGTTCGTGAGCGACCAGCTGCCGGCGGCGCCCGGCGCCAGCGCGCGGAGCGTGGTCTCCAGGTCGAGCCCGGCGCGGTGCGCGTAGAGCAGCGCCTCGCACATCCCGATCATGCCCGAGGCGATCGCGATCTGGTTGGCGAGCTTCGTCCGCTGGCCGGCGCCGGGGCCGCCGCAGGCCACGACCGTGCCGGCGGTTGCCCGCCAGCAGGCGGCCAGCGCCTCGCGGGCCGCGGCGTCGCCACCCACCATCACCGTGAGCGTGCCCTCGCGGGCCCCCTTGTCGCCGCCCGACACGGGCGCATCGAGCGCATGGAGGCCGCGGTCGGTGGCCGCGGCGGCGATCGCCTCGGCCAGGTCCGGCGCGCTGGTCGTGTGATCGACGAGGATTCCGCCGGGGGCCAGGCCGGCGAGCGCTCCCTCCGGCCCGAGCACGACGGCGCGAACGTCGGCGGGATGGCCCACCATCGCGAACACCACGTCGCTGGCCGTGGCCACGGCCCGCGGCGAGCCGGCCCAGACGGCGCCGCGGGCCAGCAGCTCCGCGGCTGACTCCCGGCGCCGGCTGAAGACGGTGAGCCCGAAGCCGGCGTCGAGCAGCCGGCCGGCCATCGACCGGCCCATCACGCCGACGCCGATCCAGCCCAGCCGCGTCGTCGCCGGGCTCACCGGGGCGAGTTCCATGCGGGCGGCGGAACGATCGGCCTCCATGCCGTGGGCCCTCACCAGCGGCTCACGGGGCGGTCGAGCACCTCGCGGAGCAGGATCAACTGCCGCAGCGTGGCCGGATTGTGCAGCATGGCCACCAGTTCCGCGGCGGGCGGCGGGGCGGGGCGGCGTGTCTCGCCCGGCGCCGCACCGGAGGCGATGTGTGGGGAGAGGTGCTCGAGCTCGTGGGCGAACGCGTCGCGGACGTGCTGGGCCACGTCACCGCCGGAGGCCGCGGCCGGCCGCGGCTGGCCCGGGACGGTCTGGGGCGCGGGCAACGGCGGCGGCGTGCGGCCCGCCGCGGTCGTGGACGCGGTCTTCTGGATGGTCTTCTGCGCGGTCTTGGCCGCAGGCCGGGCCGCCGGTCGCTGCCCGGGAGCCTGCCGGGGCCGCTCGACGGGCTGGCCGCCGCGTCCCGCCTGCCGCTCCAGAAACTCGCCGATCTGCCGCTCGAGCTGCCCGCGGACGTCGTCGGCACGCGGCCTGTCGGCCCCGGGCCGCGGCGGCCGCGCGACGGGCGGCCGCTGCCCGGCCCGGCCCACGGCCTTGAAGGCGTTGAACACCTGCGACACGATCCAGAAGAGCACGAACAGGATCGGCAGCAGCGCCTCGAGCCAGTCGAGCCCGGCGGCGAACAGGCACGGCGTGGTCATGACGCCACCTCACTGCGGTCGTGCAACGCTGCCATCGAAGCCACCCGTCGCCGGGAGCCGACCGCGGCCGATCGGGCCGCTCCGGACACCCCATGGCCGCCGCCGACGCACCTCACGTCACCGCCGCCGCGGTGGGCAGCGTGCCGGTGGCGATCGTACGGCGCATGTCGGTGTCGGCCTGGAGATTCTTCAACTTATAGTAGTCGAAGATGCCCAGCTGCCCGGTGGTCAGCGACTCGGCCACCGCCTTGGGCACCGCGGCCTCGGCCTCGACCAGGCCGGCCCGGCTCTCCTCGATGCTGGCGATCATCTCCTGCTCGCGGGCCACGGCCATCGCCCGCCGCCCCTCGGCGTTGGCCCGGGCCACGCGGGTGTCGGCCTCGGCCTGGTCGGCCTGGAGGCGGGCGCCGATGTTCGCCCCCACGTCGATGTCGGCGATGTCGATCGACACGATCTCGAAGGCGGTGTTGGAGTCGAGCCGCCGGGCGAGCACCGTCTTCGAGATCACGTCGGGGTTCTCCAGCACGTCGGAATGCCGCTCGGCCGAGCCGATCGCCGACACGATCCCCTCGCCGACGCGGGCGATGATCGTCTCCTCGGTGGCGCCGCCGATGAGCTGGTTGAGGTTCGTCCGCACCGTGACCCGGGCCTTCACCTTGAGCTGGATGCCGTTCTTGGCCACCGCGTCGAGCGACTCGCGGCCGCTGTTGCGGCCCGGGCAGTCGAT
>Ga0315901_10005282_pt1 | contig 15742 bp, 30 predicted proteins | sample LakEriMetagenome_10_FD_203761 | JGI IMG/M metagenome (GOLD analysis project Ga0315901, IMG submission 203761) | Freshwater fungal communities from buoy surface, Lake Erie, Ohio, United States - Buoy 2 MA116 | ecosystem: Environmental > Aquatic > Freshwater > Lake | place: USA: Lake Erie, Ohio...
CAACTGGTGTTTCTTGTTTCATAATCCTATTTTTTAAGTTTAAACTTGTTTATAAATCTATTAAAAAGTTACATAAACATGCGGATATTTACTAGTTATAAGAAATGCTACGATACATCTCCGAATAAACTTTGTGCAGGAAAAGAATTATTAAAAATTTCCTCCGCTTTTTTGGCTTTTACAAAGCCATTAAGTTCAATATCGGTTTCAATCTCATTACCCCAAGCACTCCAACCTTGTCTTTTTCTTCTACAATACAATTCTATTTTCTTTGCATCAGGGTAAAGCCTTTCAATTATTCTATAACTCGTTTCAGGCTTTTGTGAATGTGCTTTTACTTGTTCTGTAAATACAGTATGAATTTTACCCCTTTCATCTTTTGCCACAGGAGTTAATTTTCCATAGTAGCAATAAAGTAAATATTCGTGTCCGTATCTAACTGTAAAAGCAGCAGGTATTCCAGTTACTTTATTCCAAATCATTCTTGCGTGTAGCTTATATCCTAATCTTGCAATCATTTGTTCGCTTTCGTGCAGGTATTTATCAATAGTCCACAAAAAAAGTATATGGTTTTCTTTACTCATATCTCTAACTTGCTTTTGTATTTCCTCAATTTCTTCAAGTGTAATGGTTGTGTAAATCAATTCTTCTCCAGATGATTTAGGTCTTACATTCTTTTTACCACCTTTACTTTGTTTCCAAGCAGGGTCGGAAAGGATTAAATCAAAATCCCCACCGCACATTTTTAATAATTCTTTTTTTTCCGTTTCCATATCAAATTTATCGTTTAATTAACCGCACTTCTTATAACACGGGTTTGGCAAAAGCGGGCAGACACATTCTGCTAAAATTGAGCATCCTACAATCCCACCTTCGCCAAACCCGAAACCGTTATATGCTATGCTACGAAACCGTTAAGCTCCGACATAACATCTTGCCAAAAATGAACATTCCCATTTGTTTTGAAATCCCATTTCAGATATTCAAAATAGTTTAACATTTCTTGAACTTGATATTTAGCGCAAGCCAATGCTTTTTCTCCTTCATTTTTGGAGTGAGTTCCGTCTTGATAAAAATCTTTGCCGATAATCTCAAGATGCTCTTTGTAAATTTTTCTCGCTGTTTCTAAAGGTCTCATATTATTAGATTATAGAAAGCACAGCATATAACAGCGTGTATAAAAAATGGCGGGTTTAGTGCCATTTATAAACATTTGTGATGATATGAACTTTATTGCTTTCAAGTTAATTTTGTGCTTTAATTCCGCCACTTCTTATACACGCAAAACGTTGTGCTAGATGCTATGAATAGACATTTATTTATAATTTTTTATCTTTTTTGCAACTCTTCTTTTACTTGTTTGTAATGTATGACATTGGGATTATCATCCTTACACCCAGCCCTTTCTGTCATAAATGTTAGTATTTTATCAATAAAAAATAGCGAGTTTTTTTTCGCTGATTCAATTTCAAATGTAAAAGGTTGGTTATTAGCATAAAATTCATTAAAAATTCTATCCGCTTCTATTTCTGGTGTTAAATTTTCCATTTTTATATAATTTAATTGATTAATATTTGTTTGAATAAGCACCATCGCACAACAGCATATTTAAGAAATGGCGGGTCTAGTGCCAAAAAGAAACTTTGTGCATCAAATAAAGTTTTGTAATAGTTGAAAAAATCGTTTTCAAAAACCGCCACTTCATAAATATGCGAAACGTTATGCGTAATTGTTAGAGATTCTCGCCACAAACTAAGCAAGTTCCATATTCTACATTTATCAAATAATTGCCTCCTGTGTGTGCTTCATCAGCACCGTCATTGTAATCAAGTTCTTCCCGCACATCAAATTTTGATTGGTCTTTGTTTCCGCAGTGAATGCAACTACGTTTAAGAACTTCTTCGTAATTTTCCATAACTTTTGTAATGTTTACTGTTTAATTAATTTGCAACTAACGACAATCTTCTGGCGTTGGGAGAGAATTCCTACGTTTCATTCCCACATCCCACCAAACATCGGGTTGAATTCGCTGTCTAAAATGCACACCCCTACGTTTTCGGCTACCAACTTAGTCAAAAATAGCGACATTTCCGTGTGTATTTTCGGTTCGTACTTCGCCACAAATACCGACTTTTCGCCTTTAGTGCAAAATAGTATTGGGTACTTGGCGTTGAAGTGTCGGGCTAATTCCGTAACGGTGTAACCGAGGGATTGTAGGTGTTCGGTTAGGGGGTTGGTTTGAGGGTATAGGTCGTAGAATGGTTGGAAGTTGCCTTGGTATATTGCGTTCCAGAAAAAAGCTCGCTCAGGCGTTTTGTACCAAGTAAAAGATTCAAGGCAATAATCTAAATCCACTTCCTCATTAACCTCATTCCCCGCCTCCTTTTGTCTCAACAAGGCAAGTTCTTTAATTTCCTGTGGTAAGTCTTTGATTTTCATAGTTTTATTTTTTAATTTTTAGCGCAAAAGAAAGAAAAACAGTTCTTTTACTCTGCAAACTTACAACAAATATTTCAATCCACCAAATAAAAAAACAAAAAATCCTAAACAAAGGTGATATGAGCACACAATGAATAGACTTTATTTAAAATAACTTGTAATGTTTTTAATGACAATCAAACCAAGTTTTACCTAACATATATTCAAACCCCATAGGTACATTTATTTTCAAATCTTTTTCTAACTCTCTCATAACTTGTGTTGTACTTTTAGAGATTACATTAGGTAGACACACATAATACCCTTTTGGACTGTGACCTATTGCACTTAATTGTCCTCCTTTCCAATTACTTATAAAATCTTCGGCTTTTTCTTTTGTTTCAAATACCTCAAATTTAAACAGTTTAGGGTTTACGTACAAGTCCTCCTCGTCGTGATATTCTATCATACTACAAACATCTGGCTTTCCTTCAAATGGATTAGTACAAAGGTTATATTCTTTTTCTAATTTTTCCATTAAGAAAACAGCAACATATTTAGCGTAAATTACAGCCGCTGATTGAAAAAGAGCATTAAGAATACTATGAGGAGACCTAACAAAAATTTTTCTTCCATCTATGGCTGGAACAAATTTCTTACCTGTTGATTCCCAATACTTTAAAGCCTTATCTCTAAATTCCCTTAAAGCTAAAGCATTATCCCAAAAACCGTTTACAATCTTTTTTGACTCTTCTTCACTCTTACCTGTCATTTTACGGATTTTGTTCCAACTTGCCCCGTAAATCAATCCGTAATTAATACTCTTTGCTTCACTTCTAGGGACACCCATAACTTCAGCCATTTTAGTGTGTAAGTCGTTTGGTTTTTCAGCTACAAACATTTTACCAAGTTCTACCCCATCTGTATAGTTATAGACATAGTGAGCCATAATACGAGCTTCAATTGATGCGTAGTCAAAACCATAGAAAACAGCCCCCTCCCCACAACCAAATAAGCTTCTTAACTCTTTACCGTAAATAGAGGAAGGTCTGGCGATATTGCAAATTCCGATATGTCTATATCTCGACGTATTTGACCCAATCTCAATAGCTGGGGTAGGTACTCTACCGTCTTCTTCTCTATACATAGATAGAAAACCTGTATTTGGATACTCACTGTCAAAGTCTAAATCATCTATCTCGCCTCCAGCTATACTTGCTTTTCTATGTTTATACGTTAAATAAAGGGCAAAGTCATTTGCAAAAGAAACACTTTCCCCTAATTTAACTAAATTCGGACAAAGTTCTTTCTCAACACCTACTTTAACTTTTGGAGATGTAGGAAGCTTAACTGGAAAATCATCATGTAACCTTTCATATACTTTTTCTTTTAAACCCTCCCAATTTTTTACTTTAAATGTATCAAAAGCAATTTCAATCCTTAACTTAGTATACTTACCTTGCATTGTCTCTGCAAGCCATTTATCAAAAGCCTTTATCCTTTTCTCATAAGAAAGTGATTGTTTTTTACTGTCTTTTGTAAAATCTCTCTCTGCCCATTCAGTCGGTATCCAACCATATACATCTATGAGTGTTGCCTTAACATGGTCTAGGTTTGAAATATCCGCTTCAACAGTTTGTTTTAAAGGTATGTTTCCAAATGGAAGTGTATATCGCTTATCTTCAAATTCTATGTAATACCCTTGTTCTTCTTTTTTTATTTCCGCCCCTATTCTTTTAGCGAAATTAATCATGTGTGAAGAAAGATTACCATCTTTTTTTAATTGTACAGAAGGAGCAGTGTAGTCAGCTTCTTCTGTTTTTGTCATTGGTTTTGGAGGAAGCAACGGATTAACCTTGTCTCTTAGCTCTTCCATCTTCTGTGTTAAGTCCTCTACACAAGCAATAGCCAAGTCTTTATCAAACCAAAAACCTAAAGACTCTCTTCTAATAGCCAAATCAGCTAACTTGTTTTCCATTTTGAGAGCTTTGTCCCAACCTTTATATTCTTGTTTTTCTTTGACTAAATATAAAAAAGTGTTACGACCAACAGTTGTATCTAAAATACAATATTGTGTCATAATAGGGTTGTAGTTCTTAAACTCCTCTCCTCTTGGTGCGTTTTTAGGAATAATACCTCTTGCTATACACTCCCCCCTATAATCCATTTTTTCTATTCCTGTTCTTTTCCCCCAACTTTCTATTGAATGTCCATTAGGTCTGTCAGGATTTAAAAGCCTTGATAATATGAGAGTATCCACCATAGTAACTGGTTCTCCAAAAAGAGTATCTGGTTCTCCTGGATAACCTATTGAATACTCTAAAACACCAAACAGTTTTAAAACTATTAAGTCAAACTTTATTCCATTGTGATGTACTAAATACTTAACACCTTTTAATGCTTCTTTTAAAGCCTCTTTGGTAATGTTTTCTTTTTCTAATACTGTTATTTCATCTGTTAACACATCTCTTATAACTACAACGTGTAACTTTGCGCTTGATTTGAGTTTATATGGAAACTCCGAGTAATCCAACATTTCTGATAATAATGCTGAACTTTCTATATCTATTACCTTAGCCTCCCCTCTCTCCATTTTTTCAACTGTTTTTTATTCTGCGGCGAACTCGCATAGTTCTTTAAAATCTTCTTTACTAAACACTAAATCAGCCACAACTGTTTTTCCACCAAACAAAATCTTTATACGTTCTAACAAAGAAAATCTTTGAGAAGAGTATTGATAAACTGTTAAATACACCTCTTCCTCTCCTTCAAATTTTGTCAGCTCTACTAACTCTGCGTTACATTGGCATTTTATGTATTTTCTTTTTTCCATCTTTCCCGAAATTCAATAAATTTAATAAACTCTTCTTTATCCTTGTCCCAATCTCCACTCAAATCTGGGAAAAAATTGAAAAACATCCCTGATTTTAGGAGCAAGGGATATTCATATTCAGCTATTTCTTTACTTAGCTCGTCCCAATCTGTTGTCAAAATTTCTTTAGTTAAAGTCCCCATTATCTTTCATTATTTCTTTTGCTGTGTCATAAATTAAATTAACCACTCTTTGTAAAATATCATCCCTAAAACAAAAATGATAATTTAAATCATGTATTTCCATACATCCGTCAAATTTGATAAAACCTGTAAAAAATAAATCTTCGTCTGGTTTCTCAAACCCTTCAAATTTAATTGAAGTTATATTTTCAGAACACTCCCATTTAAATTTTATACTAAATCTGTCTTTATTATCTGTTTTTAAAATTTCTTTAGTCATTTCACGCAAATTTAAAAATTAAAAAATAGGTTATTATTCCAACGGAAGTCATATACGCGTCCATCCCAAATTTATAATATAGCCTTGTCATTTCACTTCCCGCCTCTTCGTCATCCAATAAAACAAACTGTTCTACTCCAACGCTAAACATGAAACATATTGCTAAAGCTATAATAGCTAAAAAGTGAAAAGGAGCTGTTAGTGTTATTAATGTGTATTTAATTCTTTTCATGTGCTCAGTCTTTTACAAATTTCTTCAAATGCGTCAAATATAATGTCTATTCTAATATTACGCTGTTTTACATACGGAATAAGTTCCCAATCATCAATATCTAAATCTCGATACGCATGATATTTATAAGATATTTCACCTTCTACGTGGTCTAACAAGTCTGTTAACTGTCTTTTTAGTTTTTGCAATTCTTCACCTTCATACCCATAGTCTTTTAAGCCTTTTTTTATTAATGTTTTTATTTCTTTTTTTGTTTCTTCTGCGTCATATTCGTCCCACTTTAAATCGTTCCCTATTCTTAGTTTTTCTAACCAATAATGGTCAGAAACATATCCGTTAGGTGAGGGGTGAAACTCTCGACAAAAAGAGTATCTTCCGTAATCTCCATCAACGGTCAATATACCACAAGAATTAATAAAAATAACTCTATACCAATTTGTATTTGGAAGTTTTAACTCCCAGACATCTAAATTATGACCTGTTTTTTCACATTTAAAATGTGTCTCTTTTAGTAAATGTTTACTAAAATCTGCATCTGTTCTCTTCTTAATACTCATATCTCAAAGTTAGTCCATCAAAAATAGCTTCAAATTCATCAACTGTGTTTATTGCAAATTCTTCCATTGCATCATCATCATAATCTCCAGAAACCTCTAACTTAAATACAGCAAATCCTTCTGTACGCCGTTTTAATTTAGCTTTTGGGAATTTTTCTTTCAACTGTTCTTTCTTTGTGCGGAAAAATGCGTCAACTTCATCGTAGAGGAGGGGTTCTAACGCTTCCAATTTCTCTCTTAAACTAATGACTGATTGTGCTAAAGCTGTTTGTTTAACGTGTTCTTCACAATGTAAATCAGTGTTAAAAACAAATGTTTCTGATATAGATAACAACTCAGAATATCCATTAGTATGATATTCTAATATTGGGATGTTTACATCTATATTAATCTTTTCTACAAATTCTAAAATTTTATTTTTCATAGTTTCTATTAAATTTTTCGTTTAGTTTATTTAACAATTTCTGTTCTTCCTCTTCTTTTTTCTTTGCATCCCTCGAAATACTTGTTACTTTTTTATGCTCTTTTTCCCAATATTCTTCAATGTTTAAATCTTTTGTTAAATTCATTTTTGGCATGTGGTATGAATTTACAAAATCAAAAACTTCTTTCTCAAACAAAAATCCAAATGGAATCTCCCAATTTAACTCTAAACTTTTTACAGCTTTTTGATATTTTGAAATATAATGCTCACCATATTCTTTTTTCCACAATTTATATATCGGAGATTCTTTATCTTTTAAACTGTTGATTTTCACTCTTTTCTTAATTATGCGCGACAAAAGACAGTTGAAGAAATAAATCAAACATCTAAGTGTTAGAATAATTAAAGTTGGTGCTATAAATACACTAGCATCTCTTTCAGGGTAAAAATAATACATTAAAGATACTATAAACAACACATAAATCAATGCCCACCCCAACGTGAATTTATTTTTTAATTCCATCCGTCTGGTAGTTTTAAATTAAACTCTCTTTTTATGTTTTTCACTTCGCCTTTTTTAACAGCTTCAAAGAAATCAATATGATTTTCAGAACTTGCTCCTACAATACAATAATCTTGTAGATTCAAATTCTTTACAAACTTATAATTTTTTCTTGAATTTTCCAAATCTTGCTTGAACATTTTTCTATACTTTTCTAAATGTACTCTATCTAATCTATCTAAAAATATTAATTCAGTATCCTCAATAAATACGCTCCACATCCAATCTATTATGTTTACGTTAACGCTTGGTTGTTCTAATAAAACAGACAGTAATAAACTTTTAGTATCTCTTCTTTTATCAATATATTTATATTCTTTAGACTCCCAATCCCAACTAAAAGGAATAACAAGTTCGGTTAAGTAAAAAACAAACAGTTCCCCATACATCTGATGTTTTACATATTCCTCTTCGCTACAATTAATACTTATTGTGAACAATTGGTGCATTACATCATGTAACATGAACATCTGTTCTTCCATGTAACGAATAAAAGAGACAGAGTGATGGGGCTTATTTGATATAGAAATATTAGTGTAGCCTGGCAACCACTTTCCATTCACTTCTGTTGAGAAGTTTACACCTGATTCTAATATAAAATTAGCAACATTCTTCCATTCGTCTGTTTTAGGTAGCCATTTTTCTAAAAAGTCTTTTAATTCCATACTTTTGCCCAATTAATTACTTCTTCACTTCCATCCTCATCCACATGTAGTTGAGGTTCTAAATCAAACTCTACAACGCTATTCGGCGCAAGAGAAGAAGACAGTTTTAAAGGAAAATACTCAAAAACAACATCATCTCCTTCCAAACTATTCTTACACTTAACCATTAAGCGACCATCTATTAATACAACTGTTCCCTTCATTGTTTACTTCTTTTTATATTTATCAACCCACTGATTAAAATTAGCTGTTCTTATTTCTCCTTGCGCCGTAACTAATGCCCCTATTTCTCCATCATCTTTATGTATCAAAGCTTTTTGTAATAGGACATTCACTTCTTCTTCACTGTATTTATTCTTGTCTTGCTCTTGTTTCCATTCAACACCTTCAATTATACCATATATCACACCTGCTTTAAAATCTATATTTTTAAAATTTTCAGCTATTCTTTCAGCGACTTCTTCAACTGTTTCTTGTTTAATTGTAAATTCAATACCTAATACTTTTTTTAGTTCGGGTTCGGGTAGTGTAATTAGCCATCTGTTTCCCCATGTTTTATAATTCCCAATTGCAGATTTGTCATTTTCAAATCTCTCAGAATATTTCTCTTTTCTAATTTCTAACCACTCACAACTCGGATTATCAGATAAATATTGAATCACATCTTCGGAAAGTTCTTGTACTCCAAATGTAGCTAATTCTGGGTCGTTTGATAGTATCACTTTATCATTGTCTCCATAGATATAAATAAATCCGTTTACTCTGTGTATGTTTTTCATAATTATTTGTTTAACACTGCAAACTTAAAACTAATTTTTGAATTATGCAAATAAAAAAGGAGAATTTTTAGTTCCCCTTTTAAAATGGTTTATCGAAAGCATTGTCTAAATCAAAATTTGGTGTGACGTTCTCAAAGTTGAACACTGGAATGTCTGCTATTTTTGTAGGCTTATTGTCTACGCTTTGCTCCACTTTAAATATGCGTTCTGCAAAAATATCTTGTACATCTTTAATATCACTCCCCCTTCTTTTAAGATAGAAATAGTAAGCATTTCCATTGGGTTCAAAACTTGCACTATCTCCTTTTCCAAAAATTTTAAAATCTTCCAACCAAGGATAGGCATCTTTATTAAAAATCATAAACTTATCCGTAATATGTAATCTCCAAGGAAGTATTTTTACGTAAAGAACATCGCATAATTTATAAAACTGACCGCTTGAATAAATATCTGATTCTTTTGGTTTATGTAATTTTGGATTATCTATACGACTTAAAATATTATCGTTTAACTGATTTAAAATGATAAAACTTATAAACCAGTGCATATCTTTTAATCTATTCACTTGTGTTAGAAACGCATCTATTGAAGACTTTTGATTATTCTTAGTGTCTAAAATATTTTCAAGATTATCAACAGTAACTACAATCCTCTCATTTGGGTGTTTATCAATTAATTCCTTTACGTCTAAGAAAAACTGTTCGGGTGTAACAGGTTCGTTTTCATAATATATGTTATCGTTTCTGTGTAAATCGCAAACTTTACTTAACTCTATTAAGTCTTCTTTAGTTGGGTTATTATATAATATTTCAGATTGTGTTTTACCTGTCTTTTGCGAAATATCCCGTAGTAGAATTTTAAAGAAATTTAATTCCCAATTTGCGTGAAACTGTATTACATCTGGGTGCTTTTCTCTAATGTTAGATTGTATTCTTTCTAAATCAAAAGTTTTACCACTAAAACTTCGTGCAGTTATTCCTACAATTAAAGAAGGTGTTAATCCTTTCCCACAAGCCTTATCTAAATGAGGTATTCCTGTACTTATAGGTTGTACTTTACCTGATTGAAAATCTGCAATTAATTTTATTGTTTGATTTGTTAAATCTGTAGATTTGTGTAAAGCCATTTAAATATATTTTGATAACTTTTCTCCCCTTTTTAGGATGAGTAGTGTGTTAATTTACTTTTTAGTGTTCCCGTTTTCATCTAAATTCTTATCCCAAACTGCTCTTACGTATTCCTCATTATCCTCAAAATACGTGTACAATGCAGACTCACTTAAAGAATAATGTCGGCTGAATAAATTTGGAGGAGTCCAAAATAAATTCTCTGCACAATTTGACAATATTGCTCTTGGATTTTGCTTTTTGTATTCGTTGAAAGACATTCCCACATCATTACTGTACGTGTCTCTCATAGCAAGTCTTAGTAGTAGAGCTAATTTGTTTCCTTTTATTTCTGTCGTTTCTTTGAACCACTTAATTCTCCTTGATAATTCTGCTTTGTTTTTTACAAACCCGCCATCACGTTCTTTGTATTCTTTTATTATCCATTGCGCAAGGATTTTTGTTTCTTCATCTTCCGCGCCAACAAAAGAAAGACGGTTTAAAAAACTCTCCCCCTCCTTACTAAGCCTAACTAATTCTAAACGATTTTGAGACTTGTTCTTAGGCTTAACATAACTAATTAGCCCCTTAGCCTCAAACTCCTCTAAAAACGCTTCATTTATGCATTCTAAACGCTTTTGTTTAATACATACAAGCTGTAATAGTTGGTCGGGAGATAATTCAGAATTATAAAATAAGTCTAAGTTTATGTACATGAGTTTATTTCTGTTAATTCAATCCCTTGAAGGGAAAACATCTTAACTATTTTAAAAATTGGAACACTGAAATTGTATTCTCTAACTTCAATGTATCCATCAGAATACAGTTCAAGCATTCCATTACACAAGGAGACATAATGTCCAAAATTCGTATATTGCCAAAACTCCCAACATTTAAACTGTTTTTCTATTAACTTAAAGAAATCTACTTCTGTTCTTTCTATGTTTAAAAACTCGCACAGTTGGTTTGTTGGTAGTATTATTGGATTTTTTGTTATTTCTGTGAACGTCATTGTTTAAGGATTTTTAGGAACTATCACTTGTGTTGGTTGAATCTGTTGCACACCATTCACTACTGGATAGACGTTATTATTCTGAATTACTTGTGTTGGAGTTACAGATGGAATGCCGTTTGTTGTTGGATATATTGTAACTGTTTTTTCTTTTGCGTCGATTACAACTGTTTTTGATGGTGTTACTTCTTTCACTCCGTTTTTGTCTGTGTTGTAGATTTCAACTGTTTTCTTTTCTTGCGCTGTAAGAGAGACGGTTGAAATAAATGCCGATATTAAAATTAGTTTTTTCATTGTTGTTATTTTTAGATTAAACTTCGTCCCAACGAATTATGTTTGTTCTTGACAAATCTATTCTTTTTTGGTACTCTACTAACATATCTGCTAACTGAGCGTATGTTAGTTTAGGGATGTTTTTATTATCGCCTAAATCTAAATACATGTTTAAAAATACGTGTACATTCATTTTGTTGGTTTTTTAATTTAAATCCTTATCTTCCATCAACTCATAATTTAAATCTTCAATTTCACTCTCTAATTCTGAAACTTTTTCTTTTTCCTGTTCGTACAGAGATTCAAACTCATCACGTTCTTTTTCTAATGTTTCGGCTTCATTGTACATCTCTTGCCCCCAATCTCTCAATGCGGCATTAGCATTTCTTAATTCTTCTAATACACACCACCTTCCACACGCAATACCTTCTAAATCTCCCTTCCAATCTGAAATATTTTCTAGTAAAGACTCAACAGAATCTTCTTCTCCACAACTTTCCATCTGCTTGATGATAGATGTTATAGTATTGATTATTCCATCAATATCAGGACATGTGTTTTTAACTGGTTCAGTTCTTCTACTCATTACTATTGTTTTTAAATTATTACTTTTACAAAGTTTCCCCGCGCATCAAAAAGAAGCGTTAAATTAAATTTCTTGTCTAAAAATTCCACAATTTGATTTAAGTCGCAAGAAGAAAACAGACGAGAAAAAGTTACAAAATTAATCCTACTTCCTCCATTCTCTACAAAATAGTTGTAGAACCACTCTGTTTGAAAGTTCCCTGTATTACGCATGTTAATATATTGTTCTCTTACCATATTGGATATTGCGTTATGAAATATTCAACCTTAAAACTTTTTACCTCCGTCTTTTACTCTATTTTCTAATTTATGGTCGGCTCTGTTTCTATTATATTCCATTTTTTCTACAATAGCCCCTCCAATATCATAACCAAATCTCCCACAATAATCCATAATACGTATAACAGCATCCGCCATTTCAACTTCAGCCATTGGTCTGTGTGGTAGGTGGTCATCCATTAGACCTTTTCTTTCTCCTTCCATAGCTTCAGATAATTCGGAATGCATAAGACAAATCATTTCCGCTTTATTTCTTTCTTTTAACTGTCCTGTTTCTAAATCCGTATGCCAACCTGCGTCAAAGCTTGCTTTATAGCAGAGGTCTCTTAATTCATTAATTAATTGTCTATCCATCTTTTCATTTTTTCGCCGAGGATAAAATAGTTCGGCTCGTTTTTAATTTCTTGCTCTAATTTTTCTAACTGTTTTCTTAGCCAAACGTTGTCTGTTTGTGCTACTGCGTGTATTAAGTCTGAGAGTTTCATTTTTTAATTAAATTACAAATATATTTTGATAGTGATTCTATTACATTCTCGTTATGTTTCATATCTAAATATTCGACTACAAAGATATGAAAATCTTTTTCAACTTCAAAACTTTCATCAATAATTAAACATTTTTCATACTTATCTGCAACAACCTTACTTCCTTTTAACTTAGCGATTTTAACCTCTACATCTAAATCAAAATTGTAGTATTTGTTTATTTCCTTTTGTAATGGTGATATTTCAAAACATTCATTAGGAGATAGTGGAGATTTAGTATGTGTTATTACAGGACTGCTTTCAATTACAACTTCCCTACTGTATGACCACAAACTATCTTCAACTGTTGTTATTCTTTTACCCGCTATCTTACAATCTTTTTGTTTTTTAATTTTATCGATGAGCCACGAATAAGACTTAACGTCTCCGTGCTTTTTGTAAACTTCCAAAGCGATATTTTTAATCTCGTCGGAAATATAAGAACTGTAAGAACCGTTTGAACTTAAAAACTCATTTTCTTTTGTTGAAAAATCTTTAGTTATAATTTCTCTTAAAAAGTCTTCGTTATTGGTATTTTGTATTGCAGAAGCTATACTTTGCTCTACTCCATAAACATTGTTTAAAATCCTACGCTCGTCAATTTCTCCAAACTTGATATTCCAAGCAAACTTACTTGGTCTATTTACATCTTCAAAAACTAAAATATTTTGCTTATAAATTCTTAACCACCCCTCATCATTTTTTAAAGCCTCTACTGAATCAGAAACCTTAAACAAAGGAGCTTCAAAATTCATATACAAATGCTTGTTTTTCCAAACGTCATAGAAAGCATTAGATTCATCAAAAGACAGAGTTATAACTGTACCAGTTTCTAATTCGGGATAAGATTCTTGTTCTAAAACATATCCTCCTTCATCTAATACATTACTCATAAGCTCTCTATAAGCCATCCAAGTTTCCCAATTATATCCTAATTGTAAAGCGAATGCAGTTTCTATTTCTTGTGATTCTGTCCACCCTTCTCTAAAAGTATGAATTGAATTACAATTACCATGAAACTGTTTTTCATAGTTTAAGACAATTACTTCTTTAGATTTATTAGTGGATTGACAAATTCTTTCAGTAGTGGAATATGTAATAGCTTCTGTAAATTTTCCATCCAATTCATCTTCACCTCCATACACGTATACCTCTATGCCTACATTATCTCTTAAAAGTAATGCTGTGGCGTATGCTTGTCCGCTTGAGAACTTTCCAATTTTTGTTTCATCTTCACGCTTTTCGCTATCCCCTATGGTGGTTAAATTGATTAAAGAAATTCTTGTAGGTGTTATAAAATGTACTCTCATGCTTTAAAGGTAAAGCCCCTTTTTACAGGGGCTGTTAATTAGTCGTTAATATACTCTTTCTCGAACTCTTTGTATAACGCCAATGTTGATTCTGTTGTTTTCAACTCATTATACAAACTTTCAATAACGGATTTGTCAAGAGGTTGTGATGAAGACAAGCGTTGTTGGATTTTATCCTTAATATCCTCAATTGAATCTTCCAAATCTCTTTTTTGACGTTTTAAGAATTTAGCGTCTGCTTGTACTGTTGTGTTTAGTACTGTGTTCACATTTTTCTCTTCTGAAAGAGCTACTTCTAATAATTGTTTACGTTTCATTTTTCTATTGTTTTAAATTGTTATTTATTTCTTTCAAACTTACAACATTTGTTTTAATTACGCAAATGTTTTTTAAATTATTTTTTCGTTTCGGATGATTCTTTTAACTGTTGCTTTTTCTTCTGCGGACAACAGACGAAATAAATCTAAAATGTTAACAACATCTCTGCTTAAATTACTCTCTTGCTCCTCAGTTAAATAACTGTCGTCCATGAAATATTTTCTCTCTGCGTTCATACTAAATTGCAATTTCTAATTTTTCTTTTAAAGGTTTAATTCCATCCAACCCCGTAAACTTAAAATCCTCAAATGTATGCGAATAAAAGTCCTTCGGTTCACATATTAATTCAATAGTAGGTTGAATATTTGTTGACTCTCTTTCTAACAACTCTTTAGCTGTTTCTATGTGTCTGTCGTATATGTGACAATTTTGAACTAAATGTAAAAACTTACCAACTTTATGCTTAACGCCTGTTTTATATGTTAAGTGATTTGCCACCATCATACCCAACATCACATATTGCGCTGGATTTATGGAAGAAGTTACAGCAAAGTCCATACTTCTCTGAATTAGAGTGATGTCTATAAACCTTTCTTTATCTGTTTCTCTGACACTCCACAACGTCTCAAATGCACAAGGTTGAAGTGCATCTGGACAATCAATTTTCTGTTGCTCTTGATTTAAATTCATTGAATGTCTGCGCCCAAAAGGATTTTCTTCAAGAGATTTCAACAGTTTATCCATTAAATCGTAGCGTCTAACCGTATGTCCATAAGTATTTCCTAAATGAGACACTCTCTTTTTTGGATTACTCCAGTGCGGATAACCAAGGGGAAACCAAGCTAAATATTCTGTAGCTACAACAAAATCTCTCCACCAAGGTTGAATACTTGGGTGCATGTCTTCAAGGATGTTAGTTTGCTTTATATAAATAGCTTCTATATCATAAAACGCACCTTTTAAAGCTGTTGTTCTTAAAGTGTTTATAGGAAACTCTCCTTTTTCAATATCATATTCAAAAACTTTTTGAGAGATGAATTTTGAATGTGCTGGTGTTCCATCTTTCCATTTGGCGCGGGGGTTTTTATCCCAACACCCACTGTCTAAAATCTGAACTATTGTTTCTTTAATGTATCTATCTGCTTTAACCATTCTTCTGCTTCTTCTTTTCTTTTACACTCTTTTAAAACTGTTCCTATTATATTTATGCCGAAAATGTATTTACATTCTACAATAAACCAACTGTCTTCTTGGTCGTCGTAGTACAGTTCTATTTTCTTTTTAAAAAATTTCAAATTACATTATTTTAAAAGTTTCAATAAATATTTTTTCTAACTTACATTCGCTGTCAAGCTGTATTAAGTTCCAAAGAATTGAATCTAATTTGCCATTGATAGAATCTTCCTTACGTTCCCTTCTTACAA
>Ga0315901_10005284_pt1 | contig 15742 bp, 12 predicted proteins | sample LakEriMetagenome_10_FD_203761 | JGI IMG/M metagenome (GOLD analysis project Ga0315901, IMG submission 203761) | Freshwater fungal communities from buoy surface, Lake Erie, Ohio, United States - Buoy 2 MA116 | ecosystem: Environmental > Aquatic > Freshwater > Lake | place: USA: Lake Erie, Ohio...
GAGGGGAAAATACGTCTTATGCTGGAACTTGAGGCAGATCTGGGTAGGAATCCAGACTTGGATCAATTCACTCGCATGCGTATCCTGATCTTCCCATGGAGGATCAGGGTCTCCACCCGTCTTTGTTCGCCAGGGGGACGCCCTAAAATAGCCTCGAGACGCCGTTGTCTAAAAATCCCCCAGCTCCTCATGGGGCCGAGCTGCGTAACGTAACACGCCTAGACTTTGAACTATTTCGGAATCCTTTACAGATCCTGTCGGAACAGACACGAGCTAGCAAGCAGAAATAGAATATCCTTCCAGCTCCATACCTCCTTATCTAGCTGATGGAACTGCGCGATATCTAGAGCTCGTTGAGCGAGACTCTCGGATTCTGCTTGATGAATCCAAGGGGTTGACTCTTTGCATACGCCCACAAGGCCCGTGACCACAGGACAGGAGTCTTGACCGGATCAAGTGTCGGCATGACCTGATCGACCAACTTCCGAAATTCTTTGGGATTATCTTGCACCGCTTGAGTCAAAGTCGACCGTTGCATAAAATCGAGACCCTGATTCACGTCTTCGGCTCGGAGATGGGTACTTAGACAAAGTTTTTGAATAACGGAACATACAGATCTCATGGATGAACTCGAATACGCGGGGTAAGATGCCCTGACTATCGCACACGAATTTTCTCCATAGTTGCTCCGTAGCCATTCGTTAGTTTCTTTGCAGTCGTCTACCCTGGACAGGCACTGGTTACGACTATGGGCCTGGCTGGCTGAAAGATTTTCTTGACCACCGAAGGGACCCAAGGATGCGCTTATGAGGATCGCAAGTGGATCTCTAAGCTGGTGAAAAAAGCTATGGGCTATTGTGTTTTGGAAAACTTAAGAGGAGGTGCTTACAGGTCTCCAAGCATGCATGGCAATGAAAAACTTTACAAATCGAGTGACCTGAGAAATCGACACAAGTCGTAAGTCTGAATGGGTAGCCTTTCATGGAAAAAAGTAGACGAACCGTCCTTAAAGAGCTGAGGGCCGTCATCACACTATGCTCAGGAATTTTTTCGCAAGCGCACCCGTCAAAATCTGGATCGCTGACCGACAAGTCCTCTAGGCAACAGCCAATCCGTCTCAGCAGCCACGTGAGGTATAACAGGCATTACCGCCTCGATTTTGGACACACGTGGTGATCTCGCTGAAAACTGCATTGCAGGCATTGCCACCAGCATTTGCCCGACAGGTCGCTACGCAGCGGTCGGCCCGTGCAGTATCGACTGCAACAGCCGACTGAGCCGTAGTACCGCTGCTTGGACAGCTTACGCCCGCCAAGCTGCTCACATTATGTGCCCGGGTGATGGCCGAGGTGATCAGCTGAAACTGATTGTAGGGAAGAGGAACTTCACGTCCGTTGTTGTCTAGATTGTTAAAGACGGAATAGACAGCACCGACGGGCTGGGCCGCATTGTTTACGCTACGGATCGCATTCACGATTCCCATGATACATGCGGGGTTCAGGCCAGCTGAACAGGTACCGACCGCTCCGGTGACACTGGTGATCGTGTCGAGCGTCGTTCCAATTTGATCGGAAAGCTCACCGCCCACGCGTGTCGCTACCGCTAGGACAGGGACCGCTTGACGCGTGATAGCCCGTGCACTGGCCACCGTTGAACCTTGGTAATAACAGGCCACATCCTGATTGTTGGACCTAAAGCGAGTGTGAAAGAGGACAACCCGATTGTTATTGGGATCGGAGGAAACGACGGTATCGGTTTCACTGCCGCTATTTTCTTTGGGCTTGCATCCCAAAAGCGTCACCAGGATGATAAGACTGGATATAAACCCAAAGTAATGTTTCGTGAACATGCTATACCCCATCGAGCCAAGTTGTTTTTGGATGCCAATGAGGTGAGACTCTGCAAATCTCTTGCCTGGTTTGAGATGACGCCTAAATATCCGAAAATATTTATCTTAACGTTCTCAAACTTGTCTTCGCCAGCGTCAAACGCACAGACGGAGAACATGTCTTCGACAGATCCTCGGCGTCCGCCGGCTGCTCGATCGTGTATCAGGGAGCGGGTACAAAGTTTTGAGATCCGATCCTTGTTCTATAATCTTTACAGTAGGGTATAAGTCGGAGAAATGGGCCGAAGAATACTGAAACAATCTGGAATTTTTCCGATTCCTCCCTCAGCTTCGAAGAGAGAGTCAGCATCATCATGGTCCGATTCTGGTCTCTTATTGTGTGTCTCATAGTCGGGTCTCCCATCACCGCTCGTGCTGATACGGGGATCAAGGATCCTTTTAGCCTAAAAATTGCCCAAGAGATCCCTCACCTTTTGGATGACCCCTTAACCCTTCGTAGATCAATCGAAGAGCGTTTAGCGAAGTCGACCCTCTCTATCGCAGACAGACAGGCTCTGCTCTTGACCCAAGTTTACCTTGCTCTGTTAACCGAAGATCATGACCTCGCTGAAGCTACAATTCTCAAAATAAAGCCATTGGTCCGGGAAGGCACCTTACCATTCGGCTGGTACATGGCACTTGAAGCCCGAAGCCAAAGTACTCTTACTAGAGATGCAGACGTTTTCAATCGTCTTAAAAGGGCGGAAGAGATTGCTCGCACCTTTCAGGACAGATATCTTTTGGTTCAAGTTCTAGTACAACAGTCATCGGAAGCGATCAATTCATTTCGACTTCTCGTCGCGACACAGAAGCTTCAAGAGGCAGAAGCACAATTGAGTCATCTCTCTCATCAAGAATGGATTCTGCTCTATCGCCAGGAAGTCAGCAACTATCAAAGTCAGACGATCGACGATAGCAGCCGCTACATGCAAAACCTGAATGAAATCCTTCAAAAAATCCAGAGCCTAAACGGATTTCGATATTTCAAACACGTTATTTCCTTCAACTTAGCGCTGATCCAGATGAAACAAAACAATCACCAAAGATCACTCGAATACTTAAACGACGCTCTCATCTGGGCAATATCCTTGGATGATCGGGTCGGCGTTGCCCTCACCTATCAAGCCAAGGCCATGGTCTATCAGGGTCTGAGTCAGGTCGATGATGCTCTCCGAGAGGCCCATGAAGCCCAAAAGAATTTTGAAACCTTCAATAGCCCCCACCGACGTTACTGGAATAGCCTGGTGCTGGCCGAACTTTACATGATAAAAAATGATACCGAAACAGCCGAACGATTCGCGCAGGATGCTCATCACTGGCTCGAGCAATCAAAGTATCATCGAGATGAATACCCTTACATGGAGTTCATGGCTAATCTTGCAAGTCAGAAATTGCAACACAAGAAATCTGCAGAACTTTGGCGTGAACTCTACTTCAAGCGATATGAAAGTATTGCCGATAACGATCGGCGTTTGATTCAGAAGCTAAATGCAGAATTTGAGGTGCATAAGCTTGAGAGCAAGAATGCTTTGCAAGAAAAAGAATTAGATGAAAGCACTCGACAAAAAATCTTCCTCATGATCGGTGTCCTATCGTCTCTCGTGATTATCGTTATCCTTATGCGGTCGCGTGTCCAGGACAAGATCATCAAAAAACAAAAAGAGCATATTCAAGGTGTAATCGACTCGATCCAAGAGGGGATCCTACGCTGCAATGCCCAGGGGTTGATAGAGGGTAGCCACTCCAAGCAGCTGGAGTCCATTCTGGAAGAGGGCTTTGATCTCGCTCAACGCTCGCTCTTCGACTGTTTGATCGCCCCAAGTTCTCTGCAAAGTGATGAAAAGGAGCAGATTCGACAGACACTCGCTGCGGTCCTGCATGAAGAGGAATTGGCTTGGGAATTGAATGTGGCTCAGCTACCCACGCGACTGCCCTACAAAGGAAAACTTTTGAGTGTGTATTGGCAGCCTCTCTGGGATGACGATAAGCGGGTGAAAGGTCTCCAGTTGGTCATACGAGATGATAGCCAGGAAGAGAAACTTAGGAACGAAGTCCTCAGGGAAAAGTCGCGACAGGATTTCTTGCAGGTTCTTTGGCAAGAATTGCTGAGTCAGAACTTTGGTCGAGCTACAAACTGTGTCCAAGAAACAAGGGACTGGCTCAACTACTGTCGATCGTCACAACTGAGGGCCGACGGAGCGTCCAAAAGACATTGGCATACTCTCAAAGGGAACGCGCGGTCTTTAGGTTTGAAGCAACTCGCGACGGAGATCCACCTTATTGAAAGTGGCGCCTTAGCATCCTCCTTGTATTCAGACACACTGACGCAATCCCTTGATCGACTTTTAAGACAGTATGAGACCCTCTTCGCGCCCATACTACAGACGAACCAGCAGACTCAGGACAGCGTCCTTGCAATCTGTGATCGCATCTTCAAGGATATAAGGCAGCGTTACCCAGAACTCGCGGATCGGACCTGGCACTTTGAGTATATTGACGGCTGGAGGCATTGGACACCGGAACTCTTGCACTTCTTAGAGAATGTGTTGCCGCATGCTTTAAACAATGCCGTGGACCACGGCTATATCCGTCCTGAAGCTTCTGGACGAGAGCGACAGGACCTTGTCTTTAAGCTTGAAACTCTCCAGTCAGACGGGAGCCTTTCCGTTCGACTCTGGGATCAAGGAGCCGGCATTCAATGGAAAAAGCTCGAGGAGATCGCTAAAAATCGAGGCTGGCCCTATCGCAATCGGGAAGAACTTGCCGCGATTCTCTGGGAGGATTCCGTAACTACTGCCGACCACGTGAGCATCTCGAGTGGCCGCGGCGTTGGCCTGTCTGCCCTGCGCGACTTAGTGGAGCGGCAACACGGCAGCATCCATCTCGCTGAGCGCGAAGATGGGAAGAGTGGAACCTGTCTAAGCGTTTCAGTTCCTCTCCATGTGAAGCGGAAAAGTGCTTAAGAGTGTATCTTCCACCCTTGATTCAACGCATCCAATCGACCGAAAACTTCCGACCTTTGATCCGACCCTGGCGCAATCTTTCCACGGCGAGTCGACCGATCTCCTGGGAAACAGCAACATAACTGATGCGATCATGAATCTCAATCTTGCCGACGTCCGTGGCCTTGAGACCACCTGCTTCTCCAGTCAGGGCTCCCAAGATATCGCCAGGACGCAGCTTATCCTTGCGACCACCACCAATCGACAAGGTCGTCATGGAAGACGCGTGACACAACGCCCGTGTCTGCTTTTGTAGTTTCAACTCTTGCCTTCGGAGAGCACGCGCGACATAAGCCTCGATCTCTTCCAGGCGCCGTGTTTCCCCTTTGGCGACCAGTGAGATGGCTAATCCATCTTTGCCGGCACGTCCCGTGCGTCCGATCCGATGCACGTAGGTCTCGGGCTTGAGGGGTAAATCGTAGTTTACGACCAGATCCAGATCCTGAACATCCAATCCCCGAGCTGCCACGTCGGTGGCCACCAGAACACGAATGCTCCCATTCCGCAATCGCACCATCACGCGTTCGCGATCAATCTGTTCAAGATCACCGTGCAATCCATCAGCGCTCACGCCCCAGGTGCCCAGAGCTTCTGTTATGGCAGCCACGCTAGCCTTGTGGTTGGTAAACACGATCGCTGCCTCAGGTCGCTCGTCCTCCATGATGCGATGCAGAGCTGAGAGCTTATCCGAGCTTGATACGATATGGATGCGTTCCTCAATCGCTGGCTCTGCCTGCTTGTCGGTCTCGATCGTCACCCGTTGGGCTTGACGTTGGTGGACAGCGCTGATCTCTGCAATCGAGTCAGGAAACGTTGCCGAAAATAGCAGAGTCTGTCGATTGCGCGGCGCCGCTTTGAGAATCTTTTCGATGTCTTCTCGAAATCCCATATCGAGCATGCGGTCCGCTTCGTCCAGCACCAAAGTGCGGATCCGACTGAGATCGAGTCGTTCGCGTTCGAGGTGATCCAACAGTCGTCCAGGTGTGCCGACTACGATGTGTACCCCTTTTTCTAGATTCATCGCCTGAAGGCGTCCCGGCTCACCACCACTGATCGAAAGTACCTGTAAACCAGGCAAGCGCCGCCCCAGCCTTCGAACTTCGCGTGTCACCTGAGCACACAATTCACGGGTCGGACACAGAATTAAGCCTTCGAGTGCTCGACCAGCGAGGTGAATCTTATCGAGCATCGGCAACGTGAAAGCAGCCGTCTTTCCACTCCCTGTTTTGGATTGCGCAATCACGTCGTGCCCCTCGAGAATGAGAGGTATCGCTTGGGCTTGAATCGGAGTTAACTCCGTGAACCCGAGCTCAGCGAGCCCCTCTTTGAGGGAACGTGACAATTGAACTTGCGAAAATTGGGTCAATACAGGTGTTTCCGTAGACATAGTAGCTTGCTTCCCTTGCGTTCTGGAGGCGCCACCATAGAGCAAGAAACTCTAAATTGCCAGACAATCTGCGCTAGTCTCAACCTGAACCCGCTGCTCCCATCCACTCTTTCAATTTGGCTATGATCTGAGGATGGGCTAAGAGATCAAGATGGTTAGCTCCGTAGACGACCAGCCGATGATCTTCGGGTATCCGCAGATCCATGCGAGGATCGGCATGGAGACCCAAGGCACTCTTAAGAGTCACCAGCCCATCCCCCCGCTCCCCTGGTTCGGACTGGCTCCTTGAAGCAGCTATGGCATAACACGCCACACCCTGGGGCAAAGGCACAGCGATTCGGGGCGCTGTATCGATGGCAAAGCGATCCTTTCCCTTCCATTGCTCTTCCACCACGGTACCAAAACGTAGATCCGTGACGCCAGCACTTCGGATCTTCCCAAGTTGAGCGAGTGGACTACTGTAGGGATGCAAGCCCAATAGTTGATCAATCCAGTTGCCCGCCTGTTCCAGCGGGGACCCTTGATGAGGGCTGCCTAATGTGATGAGCCTCGAAAGCTGACGAATCCACGTTAAACCGCGCCTCTCGGCGCTGAAGCAAGCGCTACGAGCTACAAGCCCTCCCATGCTATGGCCCAGGATGTTAAGCTCAAGACCGGGACGGGACCAAGCTCGAGACACCTGCTCGAGCAAATCAGCTAACAATTGTCCATTTTCTGAGATATGAAGCCCGGTATTGTACCGTAGATAAAGCGCCTTGAATCCGAGCGATTCATGCAAAATCGCACCATAATCCATGCCCTGTCGGTCCCAGGAGCTTTCATCAAGACACGAGCCATGGATCAGAAGAAGCAAGCGATCGCCAGCAGGGAAGCGTCGAGCTAAGGAATCCGGATCTAAATCTAGCCGCTGGCCTTCAGACAAGATCTGCATGGTGAGAGCCAAAGCACTCCCGCCACTGGCAAGATAATCGCCAAGGACTCCGTTCAAAACTGCCAGAACAAATCCACGATCCAGACCTTCGGCAGCTAGGACGGGAGAAAGACCCTTCAAAGCCTGGTCGAGCGCAGCCCCTACCAAACCAGTTGTAGCACGAACCAGTGCATAGCCAGGAGTGATAGCAGGTTTAACGAGCGCCGCAAAAGGCTTGCCGAGCCGAGCTGGCCCAGATCCTATCGTCAGATGCATCTCTTCGACAACCCGTGTGACACCTTCAATAGCTGCGGTCACAAGTCGCACAGCCTCGCGAAGTTGAGAACTGAGAGTGTCTTGCTCGTTCATATCAGCCTCCTTTCGCGCCTGAGCATAGAACAAATCAACTCCCGACTCGATCGATTCTTTCTAGACCGAGCCTGTCGTATGTCTTCTCAGGGTGAATCACGGAGTCCATGTAGCCTGGACCGCCCCCAGGCATTTGCGGCATGCGTGTTCGCCCTGATTTTCCATGGTGCTTGGCCTCGCAGAATAGCAGTCGAAACGGTCAGTTGCTCATCCTTTCTGAGGATCTGTGGTAAAATCCTAGGATCGAACTCCCCATGATTTGACAACGAGGACAAAGGTCATGCGCATTCTCTTTTTGGGACTTAGTCTCCTCTTTCTCAGCCATTGCAAGAGTACAAGATCCTCTCAGCTCCTCGAATCGGTAGCGGGACCAAGCGTTTCACCCCAGGAAATCCAGAACATGCCAGCTTGGAACGCCTACGTTTCTGAGGTTGAAGCTCGTTACCCACTCCAGCCTGCCTGTCGTCCCGCATCTTTTGAACATCGGGGTGCTCAGCAACAGGGTCTTGTGATTCTTTTTCATGGCTTCACCGCTTGTCCCCAACAGTTCTTTGCCATAGGCAAACGTTTGGCTGAAGCTGGCTTTGATGTCCTTATCCCGCTCAATCCCGGCCATGGCATGCGGACCGATACTGGAGTGAAGGAGCAAGCATCACTTCCAAATAAGGAAAACTATCGAGAGGAATCCAATCAGTTTATCAGCACGATCAATGGTATCGCCCGCATGTATGCTGCGCCGGTGAAAGTGGTAGCAGGTCTATCGTTAGGTGGAACCTATGCGGCGGCAGCAGTCGCTGAGGATGGAACCCTCTATCAGAGAGCTATCATCATGACACCGTTCCTTCGCCTGAACGGGTTGATCGCTAACATCGTTGGGGGTGTGAACAATATTGATGAGTTGAGACGGAGTATCAATCCCGATGCGACAGGCACCCTCACGCAGCGCATTCTCAGTCAAACCATAGGCTGGGGAGATGGTTGTCGCCAAGAAACCCAGGCGGGTCGGCAAGGCATCTGCAACTTCGATTTTACCCATCTCGTGGGGGCCCAGCAGTTTGGTTGGGAATTGTCACGCGATCGTCAGATTCAAGGACGCCTCCAATTTATACTCGTTGAAGGCGACACGGCCGTTGATAACAACCGGATCAAATGGTACTACGAAAACAAGATCATTGCCTTCAACTCAACAAAAAGCCTTTGCTTTTACCCAAAACCAGCCAATCACTCGCTGGCATCTCGCTTTGACCGTCCTGAAGAAGACAAATTTTGGTTGAAAGCCTTTGAAGAAGACCTCACTCGCTACGTCGTAGAAGGTACATTTTGGGGACACGCCAGTGGTCAAATCGATGGCTATCCGAAGTGTCGAATCTAAGAGGTGAGCCTCCCGACATGTCGCGTCGAAGATTCAGGACGATCCCCAAGGCAGTGTGCATAAGAATCCAAACTCCCGAGTGCACATCCGCTCGCTGAGGAGCTGAGGGTTTTTATGCAAGGTCGGACCGGGCCCCTTTCAGGGTCCGCTGACCTGAGTCCAGGAGAGGTTGCGTTTACGGATTGACACTCCTCGCCGAGCAGATTAGAAAAGTCTCATTACTACCTTTGTTTCTCACATCGATTTGCACCGATCCTCCATGATCGTCGTTAGAGATCTTATCTCTTCATGGATTCGGTTCGATCTTTGTCAGAATCTTGGGTTGATTCTACCAAATGGGAGAAAACGAGATGAAAAAACTGTTCTGCGCGGCCCTGCTTACGCTCTCCAGTCTTGGACGGGCCGAGGAAGCCCGAGTGCCTCTGTCTTCGTTGCCTGAGCAAGATACTCTCCGCTTCCTGAGTGAGCAGGATATCCCACGGGTCATAGGTGGGACCATTCCGAAGGCTGGAACGCTCGAATCTATCGCCTTGTTAGTCGCTGAGGGAGACGTTTCAATAGGAGGGGCGCCTGCCGTTCGTCGGATTCTTGGCCTTTGCACCTCCACTCTTATCTCTCCCACTGCGTTCTTGAGTGCTGCGCACTGTGTCAATCAAACAATTCTCAAAACAGCCCTAGAACGCGCGACTGGCCCCGATGGCAAACCCCTCAATGCGAAGCTCCAAGGTCAAGTCGCATTCAAAACAGCTTTTGTCAGTGACCTGAGCAAGATCCGGGAAAATCCCGAATTGCTGCTTGATGTGGTCAAAGTCTATGAGCATGAAGAATTCGCTCTGAGCAAGCGGCCCTGGGTCGCTTTTCAGAACAACCCGAACCGCTGGGATGATATCTCGATTCTTCGTCTTGCAGAACCCGTCAAAAACCGTCGCATTCAAAAGCTAGCAACTGCCTCTCAGATGCAGGCAGGAGCAAACAAACTCGATCTACCTCGTCGCTTCGCCGGTTACGGCATTGCTGATGAGAAAGATCCAAGCACTGCGGGTGTTCTCCGCGAAGGCACCTCTCGGCTGGATATCGTGGGAAGTAACGAGTTTGTATCTGGTACCAAAGATAATCAACATGCTTGTCAAGGTGATTCGGGAGGCCCCATCTTCCTCGATGGAACCGACGATTATCAGATCGGAATCGCCTCGCGGATCAACAAAAAACTTGGTCTCGGTGATATCTGGGGTGGAATCAGTGGCGGGGCCAAAGCACCTTCCTGTACCCTCGGTCTGGTTTATACTCGGATCGATCCTTATCTCCCTTGGATTCAAGCTCGAGTCGAAGATCTTGGACTCGCAGCTGAATGATCCATCAGAGCTAGTTCATCGATGCCCTCGCCACGGCTAAAGCCGTGACTTTTTCTCAAAAGTAAGTGCATCCGTCAACTACCCACCCCTAAAGGGGCAAGCTTGCGAAGAATAGTTCCGTGCGAGCTTCATGTTGATCCGCCCAAGCAAAGCTGGAGCGATCCAGTTGACCTACGTTAGGAGCAAATACATAGGCACCCCCGGATGCTTCTCCAGTCCTGGGCCCTGCGGCAAACGGTTAAAGAGGTGTAAGGGGTTTAGGCCAGTGCTGTTTGCATACAAAACTGCTCCATAACATAGGCTAGGAGACCTTTACCCGCAAAAGCGGAGCATCCTGAGGTAACTCAAGCTCGTCTCTCACGAGACTGACAGCCGGGAAAGACCGGCTCCCTTTTGGGGATTATCTCCGACCTGGGAGTTGGTTCGCTTTCGCAATTTTGCTTTTTCACATCGACTGTTCCAACGCACCATGGCTTCCGTTCCATGCTCCCGACGAAGATCAATTCAATTTGGCCGCATTCATACTTGACCACGTTGTAATCCCGAACCTAGAATGAAGGTTCCGTGTCAGCACCTTCCAAAAAAAATTTTCGTTAGCCTTCCGTACTGTCGGCACTACCGACCGACTGGGGAAGGCTGATTGGAAAAGAGAGGTACCGAATGAGAAGAGGGATTCTATACGTTCTCCTATGGTCAAGTCTCTTAGCCTGCCGCACGACAGGCTCGAAACTCAGCAGTGTCGCCGACACGAGCGGTATTACTATCAATGACTACAATCGTATCGAAAATCCAAAGGTCCGAGCCCTCTGGGAGCAGCATATCCAGCGTGAGACTCAGACGCTGAACACCTCGCCGAACAAAGCCATTCAACCTGATTGTATGCCTCGCTTTTATCCCGCAAAGGAAGGCACCGAGCGCCAGGGAATGGTCATGTTTTTCCATGGTTTTACTGCTTGTCCGCAGCAGTACTTTGACATCGCCCTCATGCTTGCCGATCGAGGCTTCGACGTCTTTCTTCCCCTGATGCCAGGACAGGGACGGACACCGAACGGTGATACCGACTATCTCAACGATTTGCCCGCTCAGGAACGCTGGGCCTCGCGAGAGCCACCCCCACCCCATCCTCGCTACGTCGCATTTGTGAACGAGATGAATGAAATTGCCGCCAACAGCACAGGTGTCAGGGCACTGGCTGGTCTATCCGGAGGAGGTGGACTCGCTACCGGAGCCGTCATCGCCGGTCAGAGACCCGAAGGAAACATATGGTCGCGCGTTCTTCTCTACGCACCCTACTATCTCAACCCAGGGGTCCAACGCTATGCTGCCGGCATTTTGGGCTTCATCTATCCTGGCTTAACCAACAATTGGGGGGAGGCTTGCAGGGTCAATCGATCGAGACCCGGTGGTCGAAACGGGTACTGCTCCGTGAAAGTTGAAAATGTTCAGGCCATGGTTCAGTACGGACAAGTCCAGGCGATGAGTGCCCAAGTGATCGATATCCCGGTGCAGATTGTGGGCGTCGAAGAGGATCCGACGGCGGACAATGAGTCGATCGTCAACGCACTGAACAAGATCAAAAACGCCCGGCTTTGCTTCTACCCGAAGGGCGTACCTCACTCGATCATCAATCCAGCACGAGATCTCATTCCCGATGATACCGAACGCTTTCGTCAACTGCGGGGCAACGTACCTAAGATGCCTTACACTTGGGTTCGCCCAATGAACCGTGATTCCGTCAATTTTCTCACGGAGGGAGTCTGGTTTCCTAGCTCGGGAGAGGCTCCTAACGAGAAACGCTTTCTAAAACAAGCGGTCCCTCTATGCGACCCACCGAGCCTCTGAATTCTTCAAGCCGAGGCCGCTTTTCAGTCCATCAGGGCTGAAAAGCTTGTCCCTCGTCTCCTTAGTCATTATCACCATCGGAAGCGTCCGGTATTTGCAGATCCAGGATCGAGGCATACTCTCGTTTCAGATCGGATGCTAGCGACTTCAGAGCGACTCGTAAGCGACAGACCCAAGACAGGCTCGTGATCTCACAGTTTTCCTGATTTTGATTCTGTATAAGATCGGGTAGCGAGCTTGAAGGATCGGTTTGGATCAAATTTGCGAGTTCGATGAGGGATGCTTCTGTGCGATCCGCAACATCATCCCGCCCCTTAGCTCGAATCAAACCAGACAATCCACCCTGCCGTTCTCCAAGGGGAGGGCCGAAGACCACATCGATGAGAGCCAAGACGTTTGCTTCGATACCCTGCCGAGAGAAGTTGGCGAAGGGAAACTCCTGCCGATCGAGACAGGGCTCTGGCGAACTTGGACAGTGTTTGGGATCGAGTCCCGCTGGGGCTGCGATCTTTTTGTTCTTAAGTTCAAGATCAACATAGAACAAACTCTCATAAAGAGCTTGCATCATGCTCTCCTCTTGCTCAGCATGTCCTATGAGCTGTGTCATAGCGTTAGCATCTGCATCACCCCAGGCCTGGACCAATTGGGTCGACTGCAGGTCGAGATCGACGACAAGCCTATCCAAATATGCACAGCGAGAGGCCCACTTTTGCTCTGGTGCCTGCGCATTCCATTCGATGGCCACGCCGTTTCCTAGCGGACAATGGCTCTCAAGCACCTGATCAAAAAGTAGATACTCGAGCGCTTGAAGACCCTTGCGATTGGGATTCGATGGAAGTTTGTAATTCACGTCTTTTGAAGCCTTCAGTGCTTCTTCGTCAATCCGGCAGAAATGAGCTTGTCCGGGCCATGCATAGATATTGTATTTGAGCACTTTGCCCCCCTCGGCCAAAGGCCCCACTTGAAAGAGTTCAAAGTGTTCCCACCGATACATCGTCTCCTTCCAGCTTTGCTGGGCTTGATCTAAAGCCTCGGGGGTCGGACGCGCACAGTATTCACGGACACTCGCGGCCAATTGCCCTGTCGACTGCTGAAACTCCCGACTGCGCTTCGAAAGATCGTTGCCGAGCGCGCGAAGGAAGCTCGCACGATCCGTCATCAGATCGGTTTTGAGATTAAGATTCCAATCTCCCACGGGTGTTGGCGGGATGGGTGAAGATGGGACAGGGACATTGGGGGCTGAGGGTGTCGGTGATGGCGGGGAGGGACGCAAGCCGGGGGTAGGCTGCGTCGAAACATCGCCGCTCTGGCCACACGCTGCCAAAAGGAAACAAGTCGCCAGCGGAACAAAGAGAGTTCGCATGTCTGTCCTCGTGGAAAGGGACCTCATGACGCCATGATGCCGCTGAAAGACCACGGTTGGCGTCGTAAAGGTCTGTAATCCTATTCGTTTTTATGATATTGATATTCTTTATCATTATCAACTGTCGATTCTAGCTTCTGGAAGCGATCCTGTCAGCTAGGAAAGTTTGTCCCGAATCTCAACGAAAGTGGCTTGACACAAGCAGGAGGACAGCTCTAAATTGATAATGATATTGATTCTCATATTTGAAATTTTGAGAGAAGGATGGATCCATGTCTCAAGTTGACTCTGGTGTTCTAAGATTGCGTTTCAAGACAAAGCTTCTATTCGCGTTTGCCCTCCTGGTTTATGGCAAGTCGTTGCAGGCTAGCAGTGAACCCCAACTCGACGTCATCTCACTCTCAGCGACAGGACACGATCGGTTGTACGATATCGCCTTCACTGAGACGGGCAGCTCCTACGCAGTTGGCTCTTTGTCTGACGGCACAGCAGCAAGTTCAGATGCCAAGGTTCTCATCGTCAAGCATCGCGACGATGGATCCATTGATACAAGCTTTGGCCAAGAGGGTTCTCTCATTTTCAACCTTATCGCAGCCGGTGATGGGGAAGTCGCTCGTTCCATTGCCGTAGATTCCAAAGGTCGTATCGTGGTCGCTGGCTCTGTGGAGCATGCGGGTGGAGCAGATGCACGGGATAGGGATCTCTTTGTGCTCCGTTTGACCGCAGCAGGACAAATTGATTCCTCGTTTGGCACAGGTGGTGTCGCCATTTTGAATCTTAGCGAGGGAGAGACTGTCGGTACTGGCTACATCTCGGATGGCTTTGGCGGTATGATCGTCGACGCTCAAGACCGTGTGCTTGTGCACGGCTCAGCAAAACGCCCTGGTGGACTCGACTCGGACTTCGTGATGGTGCGCCTTGATTCCGAGGGCGACTTCGATGCGACATTTGGCGATACCGGACGCGCGACTCTGGACATTCGGAATCTCAGCGCATCGCCTAAAGCCCCCGTCCTGCTCCCAGATGGTGATGTGATTGGAACGGGGTACATGCGCGAAGGAGCCATCGTTCTGCCGGTCGTCTACAAACTTACGAGCGAGGGTCGACTCGATACAAGCTACGGGAAAGGGGGCATTTTCAGCGAGGCTGTTCTTAACTCGACGACTGAAGTCTACTCCGCCGTGCTGCAGGGAGATTCATTGATCACAGTCGGTTATGGTCGTGATAATGAGCAGGAATCCCTCGATGTTCTTTCCCTGCGTATCAATCCCGAGGGCAAATTGGACACCAGCTTTGGCACCCAGGGCTTCGCCAGAATCGATGTCGATGGTTTCAACGACAATGGGCGAAACATAGCACTGCTGCCCGATGGCCGTATTCTCTTGGTTGGTGGTGGTCGCTTCACCAGCACCAACTCGGATGGTATGCTCGCAATACTCAAGTCAAATGGTGAGCTTGATGAAAGCTTCGGAGACTCAGGGGTGCAACTCTTCGATTTTGGAGGAGCCCAAGACTTCCTCTGGGGAGCGGACGTGGCCCCCGACCTCGACAAAGTCATGGCCGTAGGCATCAAAGGAGTGCAAGGAGCCACAGGAGATGACTCAGCTATTGTGACTTTACCGCTGTAGGAACAAGCCCGGCTCATCACCGGGTTCCTTTCTATCCTTCCTACAAACATCTCATGAAGGTGAGGCCACTTTACAGAGCATCACAGCGATTGCCAGCCTCGAGCCATGATATCCACAGGTCCATCGCCTCGACCAGTTCGGCCTTACTTCCGGGCGCCGGCGTGCGACCTGGTCCAGGTTTGAAGGACCACTCCACGAGAGGATCGTTCTGAGCGTGAATCATGAACTCCCGACGAAAGGTCGCGAGATCATTGATTCCACCCTTTTTACCAGGAACGAGGGCATTACGAGCGGGATCGGTCCACTGTTCGCAGAGCTGCCGTGGGGTCGTGACGGTCGCGAGTACCATGGATGGTGGAGGCATATGCCAAAGAAAGTCCGGGGTAGCCTCGGAGAAAGCTCCCGGCGGATACCGGGGCATGTCTTGATTCTTCTTCTGATGACAACTCGTACAATCACCGCCTAAAGAAGGGAACCTCGCATCGATAGCCATGGCGTGAGGTCGCCTATCATCACCCACCGTTGGATAATGGATCCCCGACTTCATTGCAATGGCGCCATGACAATTCGCGCACCGAGGGCTTGTAGCGACCTGAAAAAGATACCCAAAGGCGTCGCGACCATCTCGA
>Ga0315901_10005291_pt1 | contig 15727 bp, 14 predicted proteins | sample LakEriMetagenome_10_FD_203761 | JGI IMG/M metagenome (GOLD analysis project Ga0315901, IMG submission 203761) | Freshwater fungal communities from buoy surface, Lake Erie, Ohio, United States - Buoy 2 MA116 | ecosystem: Environmental > Aquatic > Freshwater > Lake | place: USA: Lake Erie, Ohio...
AACACTAGAAAGTTTGGCGAAACCAACTCGAGGTTGGGAACGCATGTACATCGACCATGTAGAGCAGGCACACTTAGGTGCTGATCTTGATTTCTTACGCGGGTCTAGTGGATCTGCAACACCACGCGAATCGCATTAAGTGCAACCAGATACATGTACTCATCACGCCAGCGCCACTAAGGCAAGTGAGATCGTTGCAATCAGAATTCCAATCCAATTGATAAATCTAGGCCGTTGCTTCATGACGGGAATTGCGATAAGTGTTGCAAATATTGAACTGGTAGAGAGAATAATTCCTACCTTAGCTAAATCAAGGTTTGTCACCGCTACAACATACGAGTAATTAGCTGTGAACTCCGTAAGCGCGGATATAAAGGTGAAGATCAACCACGAGTGTGTCGATTTTCTATCTGTTTTGGCAGAACTACTTCGGACGATTGCAAAAGCGACAAGAAAGACACCTGTTCTTGCACCAGTTAACCCGGTAATACTTTGGCCTTCGTCGAGTTGAGTCATTCCGATTGCAAAGCCAGAGAAGAAGAGCCCTGCAGCAACTGTAGTTTTTGAAACTCCAAGGAGATTGCTTGCATTGAGAACTTTCGGTTTGCCTGCCAAATAGACACCAACTACACCCAAGACAAAAGCCAAAATAAGAATAGAACCAAGAGTCTCACCTAGTACGAGAGCAAAAATAACAAGTGCTGTGGTCTGCACAATTGATAACAGAGGACTTACATAAGCGACAGGTCCCTTTGCAAATGATTTGTAGGCGAGTGGAATACCCAGACCGCCAGAGATTCCAGCAGCTAAACCGATCAAGAAATCGTCAGCCTGAAAAGCTGCTTTATCAAAGAATGCTAAGAAGACTGAGATAACTAAAATAATTGAACTGGTATAGCGAAAAGTAACTCGCCAATCACGAAGTGTCGATGCCTTTCCACCAAAAACATTTGCCGTAGCAATTGCAACTACATTTGTAAAACTAGCGACATATCCGAGCATGCGTTACTTGGTGCTCAAGCGCTTCATCTGTTTCGATTCGATAAAATTCTTTTGTAGCGAAGAACCAAGTCCGGACTCTTTACCAAGTGAAATTCTATTGCCCGAGAGCGTCGGGAGATTTGTAACTACATGTGGATACCAAGTTCTCAAACTTGCTCTGACAGTTTCTTGAATTAGAGCGTTCTCAGAAGCCAGTGATAAGTGCAAGCCGGCGATGAGTCCTATTGGACCAGTGCAATCATGAGGAGCAATTTTTACCCCAGTCTCTTTTGTTTTCTCAACCATTTTTAAACCTTGCGTATATCCGCCACACCAACCCAGATCGAGAGTGAGAACATCAATTAATCCACGATCACACAATTGGTTAACTCGAGTTTGGCTGGCGACTGTCTCACCGTGTGCGATTCTTGGCATCCCTTGACCACGCAAAATAGAGAGCTCATCAACTAGATCTGGAAAGATTGGATCTTCAACCCAGAAGAGGTCAAACTCCTTAACAGCTTCAAAGATCTTTTTAGCTGCAAATGGCGACCAAAGACCGTGAAGCTCAAGCATGATCTCCATTTTCTTACCAACACGATCGCGAATCTTTCTCAATGGCTCTAACCCTGCATGCAAATCTTCCTTCGAAATATCTTGGCCGTTGTTCTTTTCAGCATAGATATCAAGGGGCCAAATTTTCATTCCAGTGATGCCCTCAGATAAGAGATTCTCCGCTAAATCATCGGCATTTGTGAGGAATGCCTTCAAATCTTCTAATTCATCAGAATCCTGATCGATACCCCAAGATTTTCTCGATTGGTTTGATTTACGCATATATCCACGTCCTGCGCAGGTGTTGTAAAACTCAATATCCTTGCCAAGTTCGCCACCAAGATACTGATACAAAGGTTGGTTTGCTGATTGAGCTTTGATGTCCCAAATAGCAATATCAATAGCTGAGCGACCACGAGTTTCAATACCAGAACCGTTATAGCCCACGTAAGTTTGCATTTTCTGGGCAATCACCTCATGATCGAGCGGATTTTCGCCCACGATTGCCGGTCCCAGAAATTCTTCTATAAAAGATGCGATCGAGCTACCGAAGTAATAACTTTCACCCGTACCAGTAATTCCCTCATCGGTACACACTTCAACCTGAACCAGGTTAGGGAAATCTTCGTGGTTATACGTACGGACTTCAGTTATTTTCATTTGTTCACCTCAAGATATCCATTGAATATTTTTGAAGAGCTTGTTCGAGTACCTCATGCACTGTGCGTGAATCACCGAGTACTTCCTTTACGATTCTCGCTGCCACATCCGAAAGTGGGATTGAAAGATCAGAGGCATATGTATCTTCGGCTAGGTGTAGATGTTGTGACATCGCCTTCATGGCCGAATCTGGATCTTGGTTCTTTACTGCATTCAAAATTGTATGATGCAGAGGAGCTCCTTTAGCCACAGTTTCTGGGTCTGCCAAAGAACGTAACATAATTTCAAATGTCAAAGTTGTTATCGATCCAAACATCACTTGTAGTACGGGGTTTTGGGTCGACTTGGCAAGAAGAGCATGGAAGGCGATGTCGGCTTCGGCCCGCGCCAAAAGTCCGCCAGCACTTTCAAATGCCAACAATGCAATTTCTAGCTGCTCAATATCGTTATCGGTAGCGCGTAGCGCAGCCAGGCGTGCCGTTTCCTGTTCTAAGTTTGCACGCGCTTCAATTAAATTGTGGCCTGTCGCAGCTGATTGCCGAAGAGTTGTATGTACATTCTTTGCAGCATCTAACATATGAGGCTTGCGAACATAAACTCCACGTCCCGGAACAGTTTCGATGAGACCTTGACGTTGCAATCCTGCTAACACCTCTCGAAGAAAAAGTCGAGAAACTCCGTATTCTTCGGCGAGTACTCTCGCAGAAGGCATGAGCGAATTAACTGACTCATCACCGACTATATAACGTCGCGTTAACTCGACTGCTAATTTGTCTTGCGTAATTGGAGTTTTCATTAGCTAAATCACCTCTTCTGGATCTAAGGGATACAAACTCGCACCACCGTCGATCAATAGATTTGAGCCGGTCATGTAACTAGATTTTTCTGAGAGCAAAAACTCAATTCCATGTGCAACACTTAATGGATCTTGAAGATATCCGAGTGGTATCGCACGCTGAGCTCTTTGGCGATAGTCAGGCTCATCTCTCCACTGTTTAGCTGCCATTCCTACATTAACAATTCCAGGAGAGATTATGTTGGAGCGTATTTTTTTGGTAGCTAGCTCGCGTGCGATGCCGCGTGATATCGCAACGATTGCAGCCTTGGATGCGGAGTAAGGTGTAACAGAAGGCCATGGAACATGATCGATCCATGAACTTGTAAAAATTATGTTTCCTGGACTATTAGTGGCAAGCCACTGCTTGATAAATGCTTGAGCGATCAAAGTCTGGCCAATGACGTTAACCTCAAAAACTTCACGGATCGCATCTTCACTCTGTTCATGTATTGCACCGACGTGGACAATGCCGGCAAGGCTGACTAACGCGTCAGGAACGGAATTACATTTTAGCGAATCAATGAGATTGCCAATCGCCGCGGAATCAGTGATGTCCACCTGGTGGTAGGACGCAACACTTACTCCGTTTTCGGCAAAAGCCTTACCTGCGGCCTGCGGATCGAGTAGATCTATTGCAACTAACTGGGCGCCCACAGATTGCAGATGTTTAAGGGTAGAAATTCCAATTCCACCGAGAGCCCCGGTAACGGCTACAGAGAGATTAGATAAATTCTTCATAACATCTTCACTTCTGGCGGGGTTGGACTCTTGACAAGCTCAAAGCGCATGAGGACACTATGCACCAATCTCACTTGTCTGACAAGTCTGACAACCAAACGACGATAGGAGCAAGAAATGAAGGTTTTTGGCAAGGCAGGGGCTATATCGACTGCCATGGCACTTTTGGGATCGCTTCTTCTAGCGGTTTCAACTGCAGCGCCAAGTTCGGCTGCAGGTTGGTGCTCTGGTGTGAACATCAGTTATTTCAAGGGTGGAACTTCAGATCCATTCTCTGACATCCTACAAAAAGGTGCGTTGCAAGCAGCTGCTGATACTGGCGCGAATGTAACGATCATCTCATCAGCATGGGATTTCCCAACTATGGTACAGAAGTTTGCAGAAGAAATTGCGAAGAAGCCAGATGCAATCTCATTCATGGGTCACCCTGGAGATGCAGCGATTCTTCCAAATATGAAGAAGGCTAAAGAAGCTGGAATCTTGGTTGATATGGCCAACGTTCCTGCACCAAAGTCAATTAATCTCATTAACGGTGGCTTCACTGGAGCAAATCTTAAGCTTATGGGTAACTTGCTAGCAGCTCGTGCAGTTAAAGACTTCGGACTAAAGAAGGGTGACGGCGCAATTGTTGTTGGAACCTTCGGAGTTCCGGGACGTTCTGATCGCGAAGACGGCACTGTTGCAACACTCGAGAAGGCCGGAGTAAAGGTAACTAAGTTGAACCTAACACCACTAGGTGACACAAACGGAAACCCAAGCTTGGTTACTTCAACTCTTACCGCATCAATCAAGAAGACAGCGAAGTTGAAGTTGATTGTCTCTGCAGGACCAGTACTTGGAAATACAGAGAACTACTTCAAGGCAGCAGGTCTTAAGGCAGGAGCAGTTAAGGTTGCAGGTTTTGACCTTGGTGAGACTGTTCTCGATGGATTTGCAAAGGGCTACATCCAGCTCAGTGCAGACCAGGAGCCATTCAAGCAAGGCTACATGCCAATCGTTTCTCTTTGCCTACAGAAGAAGTTCGGACTAGCACCAGCTAGCGTCGATACCTCTGCAGGATTTGTAACTGTCGATAACTACAAGATAGTTGCAGCTCTTCCAAAGGGATTCAGATAACAGTATGAAGGGAGTCGACCAGGCGCGCATAACAGCGCCGGGTCGACTCTTCTTTCACAAGCACTAAACAATCAAGAAGTTTTTACATATACTTGAATGAAATTTGAAAGGCGAATCTAGATAATGAGTCAAAGCGCAGTAACGCCGATAGTTTCCCTTCACAACGTGAGCAAGTCCTTTGGACGAGTATTCGCACTCGAGGGGATCAATCTAGAATTCTATCCTGGCGAGATTGTCTCTCTTGTAGGAGACAACGGTGCGGGCAAATCGACACTTACTAAAATCATCTCTGGTACTGAAGCACCAGATGCTGGCGGAGAGATCATCATTGATAGCGAAAAAGTTGGCAAATGGAGCGCTGCAAAAGCGCGCAATAGAGGAATTGAAACAGTGCACCAAAACCGTGCGCTATCTGAACAACAATCAATTTATGCAAATGTATTTTTAGGGCGAGAAAAAACTAATCGCTTTGGATTCGTCTCCAGAAAAGCCGAGATTGCCGAAACAGAAGCACTTATGCGCAAAATTGGATACACATCAAAGGTATGGACTCCAAAGTCAACGGTAAATAAATTATCTGGTGGCGAGAGACAAGGTGTTGCGATCTCTCGCGCAATTCTTTTTGAGAGCAGACTCGTGATGCTAGACGAGCCAACTACTGCGATGGCTCTTTCTGAGGCCGCAGAGGTCATGGAATTTATACGCGATTTAAAGAAGGCCGGAAAGTCTGTAATTTTTATTAGTCACAATCCATGGGATGCACACATGGTTGCGGATCGTTTTGTGATCCTTGAACGTGGTCGAGTTGTGTATGACGCACCCAAAGGCGACATGTCAGCTGATGAGTTCATCGCCCTGCTACACAAATTCGCAAAAAAGGACCAAAAATGACAACTGAGATCGCGACACCTAAGCGAAAAGTTCTGATCCCCGAGGAGTACAGACCAGTATTTGGCGCAGCAATTTTCTTCATGGTGATGATGGTCGGGTTTATCGTCGCAGCGCCAGAAGTCTTTCTAACGGTAGGCATTTACACTGCAATTTTTCTCTCCCTCCCTCTCTTTACAATTGTTGGTTTAAGCCTTGTTTACATAACAGCGGCTGGAGAAATTGATCTCTCATTTCCTTCAATCATCGCCATCAGTGCTTTAGCTTTTACTTGGACGCTTGAGCAAACCAGCTTGAATTTCGGCCTAGCCATCCTTGCCTCGCTACTCACGGGAATAGCGTGCGGATGGGTAAATGGTCTCCTTGTGACCCGACTAGGCCTTTCTTCTTTGATTACAACTTTAGGAATGAATTTTGCTCTCGTTGGCCTGACCAACATTCTTAATAATGGCGTGGTGCGAGGAATAACAGATATTGATGACTCTCGATTCCGTGCGATTTTGGTTGGTTCTTGGGGCCCGATGCCCGCTCAAATGTTTTGGAGCGCGGGAATTGCCATCATTCTAGGATTTATTTTCCACCGACATCGTTTTGGTATTCACGTAAAAGTTGCAGGAGATAACCCAGAGGCAGGTCGTGCCATGGGAGTCAATATTGAGCGAACCAAAACCCTGGTCTTCATCCTCATTGGTGTGTGTTCTGCTCTTACTGGAATCTTTGCAGTTCTCTTGAATAGCACCTTCTTCCCAACAATGGGTGATGGTTATTTACTCCCAACCCTTGCAGCGGTCTTTGTTGGAGGAACTGCTGTTACAGGGGGTAAAGGCACAATCGGTGGTCTAGTAATTGGAGCAGCGACAGTTGTCTTTATTCAAACAGGCGTTGTCGCCGCGGGATTAGACGGTTACTGGACATCCTTTGGTTTCGGTTTAGTTATTGTCCTATCACTGATTGGGCACCGCAGATTCTCTGGAAAATTGACTCGTTAAGTAACATGAGCACAATTACGCTTTCGCATCCTGAGTCCGATCATCAACTGGTTTTGGATGAAGGGTCGGGGCTTCTCAAAGCAGTAATCTATGTCAGTAAATCGTCAACGCGTGAAGTTGCGGTTACCTCGGCAATTAACTTGCTTATCGATGGTTCTGAACGAAGGGCTGCTACTGGTGGTCTTGAATACTTTGACACTACAAGCATCACAGATTCGAAATCCACATCTAAGCCCGAAAAATCAATCACAAATGACGGGATTGAATGGCGAGTAAAAGCCGACCTTGGTGGCGTTTCGGCTGAGTATAGATATGCACTCAATCGTAAAGGACCCGCTTTCACAGCATCAATTAACTTCTTTGGAAATCAGAATGTTCTGGTCCGCAATTTTTCACTTTCGCTTGCACTAGAACTTCCTAAAGATAAGTGGAAAGTTCAAATTCCGGGAAATGGATTACGCAATTTTGTGCCGATTCAAAACGTTACATCAGGTGTTGGTGTAAGTCCTTTAGGTGGCTTACGCGGTTCATCCGGTCTTGTCCTTGCCGTATCCAATTCACATGGCTGCATTGCACTTTGGCCGGATAATCGCATCGAAATTCCGCTAGTCGAGTTTGCTGGAAACGGTGACAACAGCTACAGAGTGAATATCGATTCAAATTTTGGATCTGATCTAAAAGTTGTCAGTTCAGTAGAGTTACCTATTTTCTCCGGAGATCTCTCAGTTGATAATTGGGAGGAGTTCCCGGAGATATTTGATAGTTGGCTCCGTGCTAAATCAATAACATCGCCCAATAATCCGCCGAGATGGATTAACGGCTCAATGATTTATGAAGCGCAAGTCGGGTTCTCTGTATTTAATGAAAAGTACAAATACAGTCCCTATCCTGAAGTAAGTGATTTGATCGCCGATCTTGATCGAGTGAAGGCAATGGGTTTTACTTGCATTCAACTCATGCCGCGACAGCCATACCCAAGCTACAACATCCACGATTACTGGGATATTGACACTTCGTATGGCCCCAAAGATTTAATGATTGAACTTGTAAACCAGTGCCATTCGCGTGGAATTAAGATTATCCTAGATATTTTGCTGCACGGTGTTCTCGACAAGGAGATTATTAAGAGAGCTGCGGATGGCGTTCGCAACGGACCTTATGCGAAGTTAGTTTCAGAAGATACTGCAGATAGTTTTGCAGCAGATGTCAACGACTGGGATAACTATTTGATCGCCTGGTCAAGACACATTCTTGACTTCGAAAAGTATTGGTATGAAGGAAGTCCTGAGGTTTCTCACCTCATTGCAGAGCATCCAGATTGGTTCTATAGAGATTCCGCCAACAATGTTCAAGGTGTTTATACAAAGGCATTTGACGCTAGCAATCGAGATTGGCAAAACTACTTCATCGATGCCTGCCGATTTTTAATGACTGAATTAGATGTTGATGGATTTAGATTTGATGCCCCGTCGTATAACGACTTTCCTAATTGGGCAGATTGGTCTCGCGGACGTGCCGGTGCATCTGCACTCGGCTGCTTAGGTTTATTCGAGCGTCTTCGACCTGTCATGAAATCAATCAAGAGTGACTCCTTGCTCTACACCGAGCCTTCAGGTCACTCCTTCAGGCAATCGATGGATTTGAATTACAACTATGACGAACAATGGTTGGTGACTGCAATCTGCGATGCTGATGCGCGTACGCCATGGGGGATTGCAAACGGAAAAGATTTAGCGGGGTGGTTTGAGTCTCGCAATGCAATGCTTCCTCGAGGGTCTGTGACAGCGCACCATATAGATTCTCATGACACTTTCTGGTGGCCTTCGTGGGGCAAGAAATGGCGGAGAGAACAATTCACAATGCCGCAAGTGAGGCTCTTGACCCTCGTTTTTGCGACTTTGCCTGGCCCATTCATGATGTTTAGCGGTGGAGAGATTGGAATCGAAGAACTTTTACCTCAGATTTCAAAGGCCAAACAACTACTATTAAATGGTGAAGATGGCATCGCTTGGTGGACAGAAGAGTGGATCCCAAATGAAGTCTTTCTGCAATCTAGAAAAACGGATGGGAAAGTTGTAGTTGTGGCCGCAAACTTCAGTAATCAGCCGCAGACGATAAAAGATTCTCGGCTAGGTCGAGCTGCATCAATTCTGGTGCAGGTCGGTGAGCAGAGCGCATACTCCGAGGGTTCTCTCTCACTCCCGCCGTTCTCTGGAGTCATTCTCTCTGTAGTGAGCGATTAATTATGACAACTGTTGTAGTAACAGGTGCTGCAGGTGGCATGGGCACTGCTGTTACTAAACTCTTTCGCGCAAAAGGATTATCAGTCATCAGCCTAGATTTGAAGCCATCAGAGCACGCCAATCATTCATTTGTTGGAGACGTTTACGATGAAAAAATTTGGGTGGAGATTACAGAGTATATAGTGAACAACAAGTTAGAAGTTTCATCGCTGATTAATATTGCGGGAAGAAATTACTTCGACACAATCGAAGAAGCGAAGCTAGATCAGTGGCGAGATATGTTTGATGTAAATGTCCTGGGAATGGTTATCGGCATTAAGCATTTATCTCCGAAACTTAAGAAAACTTCTAATGCCACTATTGTGAATATGAGCTCAATTTCTGCTCATATCGGATCAGTTGGCTATGCCGCATATGTAGCGACCAAAGGCGCAGTTGACTCGCTAACAAAGTCATTAGCGCTCGAGTTGGCTCCCAAGATTCGAGTCAATGCCGTAGCCCCCGGCTGGATCGAAACCCCATTTACCGTTGAGGGGCTAAATCTGGCCGACGATCCGGTTGCGTATAGAAAAAACGTTGAAAATATGCATGCGCTCAAGAGAGTTGGCACAGCGGAAGAAATCGCTTCGGTTATTTACTTCTTAACCTCTGAAGAATCATCGTTTATTACAGGATCAATCCTCACCGCTGATGGCGGATACTTGATAAAGAATTAAAATGGCTAACTATTTGAGTTATGGCGTAATCCCAGTTTTGGTTATTGATCAACCATCTAATGCAAGAGAGCTTGGAGAAACACTTTTAGCCGCGGGTCTACCAGTTATAGAGTTGACGTTGCGGACAGAATCTAGTTGGGACTCGTATAAAGAGTTACGTAAAGTTGAGGGTCTCTCCCTTGGAGTTGGCTCAATAAATTCAGTTCAAAATATGAAGAAGACTATTGATCTAGGTGCAGATTTTGCCGTATCACCTGGTTTGTTACCTGAAGTCGCAGAGGTAGCAATAAATGCAGATATGTCTTACCACCCAGGCGTTGCAACTCCATCTGAAATTGCACGAGGCCTCTCTCTCGGCTTGAAGCTATTGAAATTTTTTCCTGCAGAATCACTGGGGGGTATGAAAACTTTGAATTCAATGTCAGCACCTTTTAAAGATCTTCGCTTTATTCCTACCGGTGGCATCGATCTGAGATTGCTTCCTGAATATCTGCAATCAAAGAAAGTAGCAGCCGTTGGCGGTAGCTGGATGGTTCCCCAAACTCTGGTAGATCAGGGCGAATTTGGAAAAATTAGCCAATTGACTTCCGAAGCTTTAGCAGCGGTACGACAAATAAAGGATGCAGCAGATGCTAAAAATTAAGTCACCTTCGCAAGCGACATTTGATGCACTTTCATTGGGTGAGGTCATGCTTCGACTCGATCCTGGTCCAGGACGCATTCGCAACACCCGCTCCTTTGATGTTTGGGAAGGTGGCGGTGAATACAACGTAGCAAGAGGGTTAAGAAAGTGTTTTGAGCTGCGCACTGCCATTGTGACAAAACTTGCCGATAATGACATCGGAAAACTGGTCGAGGATTTAATTCTGCAAGGTGGAGTTTCAACTCAATTTTTGAGCTGGTCATCTTTTGACGGGGTAGGGCGAGATGTCAGAAACGGCTTGAATTTTACTGAGCGAGGTTTTGGAGTGCGAGGTGCGCTAGGAGTCTCCGATCGCGGCCATACAGCCATCTCGCAAATCAAACCGGGTGAAATAGATTGGGAATACATTTTTGGTGAATGTGGTGTGCGTTGGTTTCACACGGGTGGAATATTCGCATCACTCTCTGAGACAACGGCAGAGGTAGCAATTGAAGCTATGAAATCAGCGAAGAAGCATGGAACGATTATTTCTTATGACCTCAACTACCGTCCAAGTCTCTGGGAATCAATCGGCGGAGAGTCAAAAGCACAGGAAATAAATCGTAAGCTAATCTCATATGTAGATTTTGTTTTTGGTAATGAAGAAGACTTTGACGCAGCGTTACGAATCAAAGTAAAGAGTGATGCGAAAAATTATCAAAAACTAGACACTGAGAGTTATCTTGAAATGATGCAGAGCGTCAACCTCGAGTTCCCAAATATCCTTGCAGTGGCTACAACCCTTAGAACAGTTAAGAGTGCGAGCATTAATGATTGGAATGCGCTCTTATGGTTGAAAGATGGCGGTACTTTCATTGGAAACAAAATGGAAAATTTAGAAATCTTCGATCGCGTAGGCGGCGGTGACAGCTTTGCTTCAGGCTTAATCTATGGATTCCTCGCAGGACATACCCCGCAAGAGTCTCTGCAATTAGGAATTGCTCACGGTGCATTAGCTATGACTACTCCAGGTGATACCTCAATGGTGTCACTGGGTGAAGTGCAGAAGTTAGCTGCAGGCGGGAATGCACGAGTTGAACGTTAGGTAGTTAGGCTAATTTGCCTGTAAACTAGCCTCACACTTGGAGACGTCGCATAGCCCGGTCGAGTGCGCCTCACTGCTAACGAGGTAAGGTGTTAAAGCCTTCAGGAGTTCAAATCTCCTCGTCTCCGCCAGATTGAGCACAAATACCCTGCCTTTAAGTAAAGACAGGGTGTTTTGTTTTTACAGAATTATTTTTTCCCCCACTTTTTGCCCACGTAAATTTATTCCATAAGTGAATAACATTGGTTTGTGCCAAAGCGCTACACGCCAGAAGAAGCCAAGCAGCTAGTTTTGGAGAGAGGCTTCTCTCCCTTAGAGCCTTACCGTGGCGCAAAAGAACGATGGAAAGCCAAGCATTTGGATTGTGGTGGAACTGTATTCATAACTCTCAATTCCATCCGAAACCCACGAAAGAAGCTTGGAAGTTGTGCGAACTGTTCTTCTAACGCCGCAACTTCTGAAGTGGATGCTGTAAAGATCATGAAGAATGCGGGACTAACACCCCTAGTTAAGTTTCCGGGTTACGACAATCCTTGGAAGTCCACGCATGATAAATGTGGAAGAACAGTAAGCCCCAGATTACATAGCATTAAAGCGGGAGGAAACGGCTGTAGGAAGTGTGGATTCAAACAGTCTGCAACTAAACGAACCACAAAGACTGATATTGCAATAGCAGAACTCAACTCTGCAGGATTTGAACCTTTAGAACAGTTTAGAGGTGTACGGATCGGTTGGAAATCTAGATGCCTAACATGCAAGAAGGTTTCATCCCCGCAACTTGGAAGTATCAGAGCAGGCCGTGGATGTCAGCACTGCGCTAACAATGTTCGCTTAGTGCACGACGAGGCGGTTGATCGTATGAAAAAATATGGGGTTACTCCCCTAGTTCCATATAAAAATGCTGTGACTCCTTGGAAATCCAGATGTATGACTTGCGGAAAGACAGTTTCCCCAAAGCTGAACTCGGTTCAATCGGGCCAAGGGGCTTGTAAATACTGTTCTAAAGTTTATGTAGATCCCAAAGAAGCAATGAAATTGATGATCCAAAAGGGGATTGAGCCTAAAGAACCCTACACAAACTCGATTACACCTTGGAAATGTAAGTGCATGAAATGTGGCCGTATTGTCTATCCACAATATTCATCGATAAAACTAGGGCGAGGTGGATGTAGATACTGTGCCCCAACCTACATTTCACCAGCTGAGGCAGTCCGCATCATGAAGAAGGCAGGCTATTTACCTTTAGAACCTTATGTAAATAGCAAAACACACTGGAAATCGACTCATAAACAATGTGGAAGAACTGTTAGCCCTGCATTTGCGAATATTGCCAGCGGAACAGGTGGATGTAAATGGTGCGGCGTATCAGGATTAGATTATTCAGCGCCTTCATATCTTTACATTGTGTCACATCAAGAGTTTGGTTCGCTAAAAGTAGGAATATCAAACGATGACGCTCGTGCGAATAGAATTACTGCACATAAAAGAAATGGTTGGAAACTACACAAAACGTACAAGTTTAAAACTGGTGCGGATGCCAGTGATTGTGAAACCGCAATACTTCGACACCTTCGAATAAAATTACAACTAGGTGTGCACTTATCGGGAAATCTAATGCCTCAAGGCGGCCATACTGAAACTGTTGATGGAGAAGAAATCACAGTCTTGGAACTTACGAAGCTAGTTGATTCTTTTGTCAGGAAAACTAAGAAGCATTAGGTTTTTTTGCACTGCGAATACCAGCGCCTGGTTTTTCAATTTCTCCTAGTTCTCGAGCAGCGTAGATGCGGTTTCGGATCGTAGTTACTGCTACTCCCTCCACTGCCGCAAGAACACGTGCAGGAGAAGTTTCTAACCACTCTGTTAATGCTTTGTAAGAGAACGCTGTAAATTTTGTTAGTGAATCTTGGCCTTGTCCAAGAGAAAATTTGAATTCTCTATCCCATCGAGCTGCAAAATCTACGTGCTCATCAACTTCTAGGATTTTGATATAGGCGTTGTATCGAATGGCAATCAAGTGACCAGAAAGTAAATTACGGGCAACAGTCTTATTCAAAGCTTGATAAACGCTTGAGGGCTCCATCGGAGCATTATTCGATTGAGGGATAAAAGGGGCCGACCAGTTGGATCTATCCAGCTCAACGGACATCTGATTTTTTGAAACCTTTGGAGCCCCAGAACTACCCCACGGTTGGAGAATCACTCGGTGCAATTCGTAGCCAGTTACCGTTTCCCGAGAGACAACAATGGCCTCCATGGAGGATTGGAGGCTCCGATCAGCCGAGTTGTTGGGGATGTCATTCACAGAGACTGCCCACGTGCCCCCAAGAGATAGATTTCGAGGAATGCTGGGGAAAGACGACATTTAGGTAGCCTAGGCTTAAAGGGAATAAATGACCAGTAGGTTGCCGTGTTTCGAGTTGCATACCAGTAGATTCTTTTGTAACCTACTGGTTACACACTGGAACATATAACTAGGAGCACCAATTGAAGATAACAGACCCCCTTAGCTTAAATGATGCAGTCTGGACTACCTCGCACGTAGCACTATTTTTAGGTCAAAAACCAGACTCCATCCTCAGCATTGTCAATTGCACCGAGTTCCCGAAACCGCTCACCAATCAGAAAAGAAATCGTCGGTGGCTAGGGGAGGACGTTAGAGAGTTCTTTGTCAGACGTTCTCACGGAATGGTTGTGGAGCCAGCACATAGAAGGATCGATGCTTCACAGTCACCTAAGAGCATGCGCTTGAAAGGCTAATAGGAACGATGAGAACCCCACGACGAAAGCCTATTGAACCAAATCCTAAGTTTGCAAGAATGCTGACGAAGGCAAAAAATTCAGGACAAAAATTAGTAACAGATGAAATAACGATTACGCCTCCAAATGAAAAGAATAAGTACTGGACGTTAAGGGCAAGTTTTCGAAATAAGCCCAAGGAGAGATCCGCAAAAGACACTTTAGCTGACGTCAATGCCGCCTACTTAGACTTAAGTTCCGAACTACAATCTCTACGGAATGGATTAGACGGACTACCCGAGAATTCCCACCATCAACTTTCGGATGTGATTGAAAACTATATTTTGCAAGGCGGTCCAAACCATGAATGGAGAGGAAAGACGCCACAGAATCGATCCGAGGATTTTGCACATCTCATAACACTTAGCAAAAAGAATTCCTACAACTGTGAAGATCTAAATGCAAGCGTCATTCGAACATACTTGTCTAATGCTACAAATAGCAGCAAACGTGCAAAAGGACTGTTGGGAACTATCCGTACTTTTGTTAAGTGGGGTATCGGCGCAGGCTATTTCACGTCCGCACAGCTAGAGACTATTTCACGAGTAGTTTGGCAGGCACCCAAAGGAAGTAATTACAAAGCTGCACCATCACGTCGTGAACAATCGAAGTTGCATTTTGGAACAGACGATAGTGCGGGCGGGCAAGTTCCTACACATGAGCAAGTTTCTGCTATCGCTAGCGAACTGCAGAAGCACTACAAGTTTGGCGAAGCCCTAGTTCATGTCTCTGCAAACATGGGTACACGAGCCAACGAAACATTGATTTTTACAGCCTCCCGAAAAGTGTTCGAAGATAAGCGGGGGAATTATGTAGACGTTAAAGAAGAAGCCGTAAGAGTTCACTGGCAGTATGAAAAAAAGGCTGAAGCAAAGGCTGGTCGAGTGACGAAAAACAATAAGTTTCGGTCTGTTGTTATACCTGCAAAAGACAAGATTGGGACTGGTTTTGATGTTCTTGGCTGGTTAAAGCAACGGTCTAAAGAAGCCTTGGAAGAGCAGATTGCTGGGACGAATCCACTAGCTCTCATCTTCCCTAATTCCTCAGGGCATGTAATCAATCTAAATTCATTCAGTAGCGAAAAGATGCGTCCGACACTGACTGCACTTGGAATGAAGATGCCCGCTTATTTCGACGCTGCCGGGAAGGCTCGATATATGTATAGATTCACTATTCACAGTTTTCGTGATCGCTATGGAACTACTGCTGCAGATGAGTGGGGTTACAGCGAGCGACAACTCCTAGAGCAAGGGAGTTGGGCAGATCCAGAAACTGTCCGAAAATTCTATTTGGGAACGACTGATGCAACGTATCAATCAGTAAGAGATATACATCAGAAAGATTCCAAAACCAACAAGAAAAATCGAGCGAGTTAGTACACCAAATTCTTAAGGTGAAAGATCTAATCAGTCGCCATTGAATCGAAATCGAAGCAGTTTTATTTCAGACTTAGCAAAGGTTTGGAAACGATTTTGAG
>Ga0315901_10005293_pt1 | contig 15722 bp, 19 predicted proteins | sample LakEriMetagenome_10_FD_203761 | JGI IMG/M metagenome (GOLD analysis project Ga0315901, IMG submission 203761) | Freshwater fungal communities from buoy surface, Lake Erie, Ohio, United States - Buoy 2 MA116 | ecosystem: Environmental > Aquatic > Freshwater > Lake | place: USA: Lake Erie, Ohio...
AAAGCCTCCCGCATCGCCTACGCGAAGCGCATGGAAAAGCAGAAGGGTTAGGGCAATGCAATCATGGCACGTAAACACTTCGCAGGCGGCGAAGGGTAAGTGGAAGGGCATTCTCCTGACGCTGGGTATCCCGGCTGAGGTGCTGGTTCCGAAACATGGACCCTGTCCGTTGTGTGGCGGCAAGGACCGTTTCCGCTGGGACAACAAGGAAGGGCAGGGAACGTATATCTGCAACAGTTGCGGCGCTGGCGACGGGATGAAGCTGGCAATGGGGTTCACCGCGAGGCCCTTTGCTGAAGTGGCCAAGGAGATCGACGCCATGTTGGGCAACATCAAGCCGGACGGTGACAAGCCTAAAGCTGACCTGTCAGAAGCCCAGCGCCTGAGCGCGTTGCGGGAAGTGGCCAGCCAGACGGTGAAGATACAGCGCGGTGACTTGGCCGACCTTTACCTGACCAGCCGGGGCTTGAAGGAACACACGTATTTCAAGACGCTTCGGTTTGCCCCGAAGCTGCGTGACGGCGAAGGCCAGGTTCGCCCTTGCATGGTTGCCACGGTTCAGGGTGCAGACGGAACAAACGTGACACTTCACCGGACGTTCCTGAAGCCGGACGGGTCTGGCAAGGCTGAAATGGCTTGCCCAAGAAAGCTGATGCCTGGACCGTTGCCGAAGGGATCGGCGGTGCGGACATCCGATTACACGGGCGGGCCGTTAGGAATAGCCGAGGGCATCGAGACCGCCCTAAGTGCCATTGTGCTTTACAGTATGCCGGTCTGGGCTGCGATCAACGCGCACGGGCTGGCAAACTGGACGCCGCCAGAGGGTTGCACTGAGGTGGCAATATTTGGCGACAATGACCCGAAATTTGCAGGACAGGCGGCGGCTTACCAGCTTGCCTCCCGGCTTGCATCAACGGGCATCGAAGTGACGGTGCATATCCCCCGTCAATCTGGATGGGACTGGAACAATGAACTCATGACAAACTACAGAAGGACACAAACATGACCCCCCGCATCCCCACCCCCCGCGAGAAGATCGACCTCGCCATAACCGAAACCGGAGCCCGTTACGGCTTAAGCCTCGACCGGGTTCTGACCCGCTCTAAGGACCACCGCTACGTCCCCGGCCGGCACGCTGTCTGGCTTGACCTGATGTGCGAACGCGGTTGGACTACGGTTATTCTCGCCAAAAGGCTGAAACGCCACCATGCCACGATCATCTACGGCATCCGCAGGGCAGCACAGGCCCGCTACGGCGTCCCGGTGACCGCCTCGCTTGCAGACATCCGCGCTGCATACGTGGCCAGCCAAAGGCAGGTGGCAGCATGACCGAGGATACCGCCCGGTATGGGGACACGGATGCGTATTTTTACGAGGAGGGCGCGCAATGAAACTCGAAACCTGCCGGCGCGGCCTGCACGTCAATCGGATCGAAATGCGCGTAGACATCGACCGCCACGGCAATAGGCACACCGAGGAATGGCACGTCTGCCGGTTTTGCGGCCATGACCGCAAGCACGCGACCCGCAAAGTCGTGCCAGCAATAGACGCACAGTGGAGATCAAGCCTGTGACGAAAGCAAAGAAACCCCGCAAGCGCGCATGGTGGAAATTCTGGCAGGCACAGGAAGTCCAACCCCCGAAAGCCATTGCTTACGATCGCACCGCTGTCCCGATGGGCGTGGTTGACCCAAGCCGCAAATCGCAGGATTAGCGAGCCATGACAAACCTTCGCGCAATCATCCCCGATGCCTATTCGCAACGTTATCACGCGCTCTCGATTGCGGCGTCCCTCAATCTGGACTATCGTAAGCCGGAAGACGTGATTGCGGCGGCAAAGAAGCTGGAAGCCTATCTCAACGGAGAGAAGAAGTGACTGACCTGAAGACCGCAAACATGATGCTTGCCCAAGCCATTGCCGCGCTGGAAAGCCCGGAGCATGACGCTGACGTAAACGAGGCTGAGGCCATGCGCCAACGCCTGCTTGACCTAGACGCCGCAATTGGTGCCCGCATCCAGGCCAAGCTCGACGCTCACCGGCTGATTATTGACCAGTGGGGCGTGTCGGAAGTGATCGTGCCCCGGAAGCTGGATATGGCAGACGAACCCATCGTAGAAATTAGCAACCCGCTTGCAAAGTTTGATATTGAACTGCTTTCCGCTGACGCATGGGAAGCACACCATGAGGAACACACCGGCAAGTATGCCCTTTCGGGGGATGAGGTGCCGGACGCTGTGCTCATGAACGGTGTTGCAGAAATGCCACAACTGGAAACGGCCACGGAAAACTAATGGCTGGTGCCAAAGCAAAAGCCGCACCGACCCCCGGCGTAAAATGGCCCGCTGATGCCATTGAGCGCCGGAAGGTATCCCAGCTTATTCCCTACGCCCGCAACGCCCGCACACATTCTGACGCACAGGTAGCGCAGATCGCCGCTTCAATCCGCGAATGGGGCTGGACAAACCCGGTGCTGATTGATGCCGAGGGCGGATTGATCGCCGGGCATGGCCGCGTGTTAGCTGCCCGCAAGCTAGGTCTTGATGACATACCCTGCATGATTGCGACCGGATGGACCGACGCACAGAAGCGGGCTTATATCTTGGCGGATAACCAGCTGGCGCTGAACGCGGGCTGGGATACCGAGCTGCTGAGATTTGAACTAAGCGACATTGTAGCGGCTGATTTTAATTTATCCCTGATCAGTTTTGATCACCTGTTTACGGATGCTTTGCTCAGTGAAGGTTTTGCCGTTACCGACGCCATTGCAGAACTTGAAGGCACTGGAAACGAACCGCTGGCAGAGCGCACAATCCATGTTCATTTTAAACATGAGTCCGACGCAAACGAATTTGCGCGGCGGCTTGATTGCGCGATTACAGATAAAACAAAATCCATATGGTTCCCGGCAGAATGAACCCGAAATACCCGATCTACGTGATTTCTAAAGGACGCTGGGAGGCAAGACCAACAAGCAAAGCCCTGGAAGCCATTAGTGCGCCCTATCGAATAGTGGTTGAGCCGCAGGAATTACAATCCTACGCAGAGGTGATTGATCCGAAGAAAATCCTCGTTCTCCCTTTTTCCAATTTAGGGCAGGGCAGTATCCCGGCGCGCAATTGGGTCTGGGAACATTCAATAGCGGAAGGGCATGACCGGCACTGGATCATGGACGACAATATCGCTGGCTTCCGCCGCTGGGAAAACAACAAGCGTGAAAGGGTTTCCGATCCCGCTATATTCCGAGAGGCGGAAGACTTTATTGACCAATACCTAAACGTCCCGATGTCTGGCCTGCAATATAGCATGTTTGCGGTAACCGAGACGACCAGGGCAATTACCAAGCCTTTCCTGCTCAACACGCGGGTTTATTCCTGCATCCTGCTATCCAATCATGTCAGCCACCGATGGCGCGGGCGATACAATGAGGATACGGATCTCAGCTTGCGCTTTCTGAAAGACGGCTACTGCACAGTCTTGTTTTACAAATATCTTTGCGACAAGATGGCAACGATGACGATGAAAGGTGGCAACACCGATGAGCTATACAAGCAGGATGCGCAATTTGATGGGCGTTTAGAAATGGCGAAGCACCTCTATCGCCAGCACCCTGATGTTACTAAGATCACCCAGAAGTGGGGCAGATGGCAGCACAGCGTTAATTACAAACCATTTGCAAAGAACCAACTGATAAAGAAGCCAGAACATGCCTGCTAAAGATCAGATCAAAGAAGTGAACTTTGAGCAGCTTCGCACGCTGGTCCGCATCCAATGCACCGCAGAGGAATGTGCTGCCATCCTGGACATGTCTGCCGACACGCTGGATACGCGCCTGAAAGAAGCGGGCTTTGGCGGGTTTTCGGAGTTCTATAAAAGGTATAACCACGAGGGCAGGGCTAGTTTACGCCGCGCCCAGTGGAAGGCCGCTGTAGATGAAGGCAATCCGACGCTTTTGATCTGGATGGGCAAGCAGATGCTGGGCCAGAAGGACAAGCATGACGTTGAGATAAACGGCAACATCACCGTCAACATCAACAAGTGATTATCGACCTGCCTTACAAGGGCTGGAAAGTCCGACCCTACCAGCAGCCCTTCTGGGACGCATGGCAGAAGCAAGACGTTCGCCGCCTGATCGAGATAGCACACCGCCGCTGGGGCAAGGATGACGTTTGCCTGCATGGCGCCTGCATCAAGGCTCACGAGCGGCCGGCAAACTATTGGCACGCTTTCCCTGAATACGCACAGGCCCGCAAAGGCATCTGGACCGCGATCAACCCGCACACCGGAAAGCGACGTATCGACGAAGCGTTCCCGATGGAACTGCGGGAGAGCACGAACGAGAGCGAGATGCTGATAAAGCTGAAGGTCGGCTCCACATGGCAGGTCATTGGATCAGATCGGTATAACAGCCTCGTCGGCGCTGGTGTGGCGGGTGTGGTGTTCTCAGAGTTTGCGTTGGCTAATCCGAGCGCCTGGGCATACCTGCGCCCGATGCTTGAGGAGAACGATGGCTGGGCCGCGTTCATTACGACGCCGCGGGGCAGGAACCACGCCAAGTCCATGTTTGACATGGCGCAACAGAACCCGAAATGGTTTGCCGAAATCTCCACGGTTCACAACACGGGCGCGCTAAGCCCTGAACAGCTACAGGAAAGCCTTGCGGAATACGTGGCGCTGTATGGCTCAGACCTAGGCCGCGCGCAGTTTGAACAGGAATACCTTTGCAGCTTTAACGCGGCGATCCTGGGTGCATTCTACGCTAGGGAAATGCTCGACGTGCGGAACGAAGGCCGGATTACGCCGATTGAGCCATTGCCGGGCAAGCCGGTGCATCGGGCGTGGGACATTGGCGTTAAGGATGATACGTCCATCTGGTGGTTTCAGGTCGTGGGTTTGCAGGTGCTTATCCTTGATTGCTACTCATCCTCCGGGGCGGGCGTTGACCATTACGCCGAGCAGATCGAGCGCCGGCGGGAAACCCTTGGCTGGATGGACGGGATTGATTACGTCCCGCACGACGCTGCGCATCGGATCTTCGGCCTGCCCGGCGCAAAGACGACAATTGACCAGATGGTGCAGTTCGGCTTACACCCTGAACTCGTGCCAAGCCTGTCGAAGCTGGACGGGATCAACGCGGCACGTAAGACGCTGGCGCGGTGTGTATTTGACCCGCGCTGCGAGGAATTCGGAATTTCGGCTCTGGAACAGTATCGGCGCGAATGGGATGACGATAAGAAAACCTTCCGCGCCAATGAAGTCCATGACTGGGCATCGCACCCCGCAGATGCGTTCAGGTATCTCTCCATTGCATGGCGCAGCGCGCCGCGTGAGACCGAACAGCCCAAAGCCCGCCAACAGAGCGGCACAGTATTGCTCGACGGCCCGCCTAAGCCTCGTAAGCGTTCAGCGATGAAGGTGTGACCATGGAACCCGAAACCGAAGCACCAGAACCAGACAGCACGTCATCGCGCCCCTGGCTGGACCTTATCCAGGACGCCGGCAAAGCGTTTGAGTCATGGCACCAGCGCTGCGACCGGGCCAAGGAGAACTATGCCTCGCTTAAGCGCCTGTCGAATGAGAACGGCAGCAAGGAGATGCAGCTTCTCTACGCTAACATCGAGGTGCTCAAGCCGACGATCTACGCGCGCCCGCCTGTGCCAGTGTGCAAGACGCGGTTTAGCGACCGCAAGCCGGTGAACCGCACGGCGTCGGAAGTGATTGAACGCTGCCTTATGGTGTCCTTCGACGCAGAGCGCATCCATGACACGATGTTGCATGTCCGCGATGACGTGACGCTGTTTGGCCGCGGCGTCATGTGGATGCGCTATAAGACCGAAGGCGGGCAAATGGCTGGCGCTTCAGGCGGCATGGTCCCCAACACCAAACAGGACGATCAAGGCGCTGACGAAAGCGACGATGACGAGGACGGGGACGAAGAAGGCTATGGCGAGGCGGACGATTTCTTCGAGTATGTCTGTTACGACCATGTGAACCGGCAGGACTTCCTGCACGAGCCTGTCAGGACATGGTCTGAGGTGGGCTGGGTCGCTCGCCGGTCATGGCTGACACGCGAGCAGGGGATGCGCCGGTTCGGCGATAGCTGGCGTGAAATCCAATACGTCGAGGCCGAGAACGACACGGCTGAGGAATACAAGGTTGAGAAGAAGGCCGAGGTTTGGGAACTCTGGCACAAGGGCCAGGAGACGGTCGTCTGGGTCCACAAGGGCAGCAAGGAAGTGCTCGACCGGCGTGACCCGTGGTTAGACCTTGATGGGTTTTACCCATGCCCGAAGCCTGCTTACAGCGTCTGCGAGCCAGAAAGCCTCATTCCGGTTCCCGATTACCTGTTTTACAGGGACCAACTTGAGGAAGTGAATACCTTGACAGGGCGGATTTCGGCCTTGTCCGAGGCGCTCCGGGTCAAAGGCTTTTACTCGGCTGGCGGCGAAGACATCGGGACAGCCTTGGAAAAGGCATTCCAGTCTCAGGACGACAACGCTGTCATGATCCCGATCCCAACCGTCGCGGCGCTGGGACAGGGCATGAAAGATGCCATCATGATGATGCCGCTGTTGGAGATTGCCAACACGGTCAGCGCGCTTGTGGTCCTTCGCAAGCAACTGATTGAGGACATCTACCAGATTTCGGGCATTTCCGACATCATGCGGGGAGAGACGCAAGCCAGCGAAACCGCCACGGCGCAGAACATCAAGGCGCAGTTCGGCTCGGTACGGGTCAGGTCACGTCAAGAGGAAATGATCCGGGTCGCTGATGACGCCATGAAGATTGCGGGGGAGATCATAGCCGAGAATTTCCAGCCCGCGACCATCATGCAGATGTGCCAGATGGATAAGTTGGTGCCTGGGGCACTGATCCAGCAGCACGCAGCCCTGAAAGCCCAACAGGCGCAGATGGCGCAGCAGATGCAGCAAGCCCAGCAAGCCGGCCAGCCTCCTCAGCCCATGCCGCAGATGCCGCAGCTTCCTCCTCTGCCGAAAGATGCGATAGCGGCTGAAGAGGTTCTCGCTCTGTTGCGCAATGAGCGGATGCGCCCGTTCGTGCTCCAGACCGCCTCAGACAGCACGATCCAGCCCAACGAAGACGCTGAGAAACAGCGCCGGAACGAGTTTGCGCAGGCCGTGGGTAATCTCATGGTCAGTTCAGGGCCAATCGTCCAAGCCGCGCCGGAAGCCGCCAAGCTGGTCGCTGAAATGCTTCGGTTCGTCACGGGTGCATATCGTGCCGGCAGGGCTATGGAACAGACGATTGACGACTTCATTGAGGAGTTGAGCGCCAAGGCTTCGCAGCCGCCGCCGCCACCGCCGCCAGATCCGAAGCTGGAGGCGATGAAGATGGACGCCCAGATCAAGCAGCAGGAAGCCGCAGAGCGCGCCAAAGAGCGCCAGGAAGCGATGGCCGCGAAGCAGATGGAAGTGCAAGCCGCGCGCCAGATGCAAATGGAAGACCGCGCCATGAAGCAGGAAGACATGCGTTTGAAAGTTGCCGAGGCCCAGCAGAAGGCGCAAAATGACGCCATGATGAAGACGCTCGACCTGAAGCTCAAGGAGATCGACGTGGCCATGCGCCAGCTTGAAATCGTGGCGACCGCCGAACAGGCTGAGACAGCGCGATATGAGATGCGCGAAAAGGCCGAGCAGGACGAGTACCGCGAGACCGAGCGCGGCATGAAGGACGAGGCGAAGGAACGCCAGTCATATGAGCAATCAATGAGGCGTGACGCGGCGCAGGATGCTGCCTTGTCCGCTGTTTCTCAGGGGTTGGCATCTATTGCGCAGGCCCAGCAGGCACTTGCTGAAAGCCTGGCACGTCCAAAAACCATACAATTTAACGAGCAAGGAAGGCCGGTAGGTATCCAATGAGTAAGGGCAATACGTTCGAGAATGACCTGCTGCTGCTGATCTTCAACGGCACGGCCATCGCAGACATTGCAGACAATGACGCGACCAGCCCGCTGACGAACCTTCAGGTTAGCCTGCACTCATCCGATCCGGGCGAAGCAGGCAACCAGACCACAAACGAGGTGGCCTATACGTCTTATGCCCGTGTCGCTGTTGCCCGTTCGGGTGCTGGCTGGACGGTAACGGGCAACGCAGTCACGAACGCCGCGCTGATCCAGTTTCCCCAGTGCACAGGTTCAAGCGCCACGGCCACGCACTTCGCCATCGGCACGGCAGCAAGCGGGACGGGAAAAATCCTCTACAAGGGCGCGCTCAGTGCCTCGCTGGCGATTTCGTCTGGTATCCAGCCGCAGTTCGGCGCGGGCGACCTTGACGGCACAGAAGACTGATGCCGGTGATTATCCACTACCGATGCCCCGAATGCGGGATTGAGGTTCGCGCTGAAGAAGGCGCGCCTTACCGGGCGTGCTCGTGTGTCTCGGAGTATGAGGCGACTGTTGAGAACCCGCAGGAGCCAGCCGAATGACCGGGTTTCTCAACCACCGCGAATTAATCGAAGCTGTCGAGGGCGGGCAGACAACGGTGTTCGGGTTTCGAAAAGCGCCGACGCAGGTGACGGCCACGAACATCTGGTTCGACCTGTCGATGAGCCCCGGCAATCCGGTGCCAAATTATTACGCGGCCGCTCCGCTGGTTGCCAAACGCCTCGCACAATCGAGTGACGGCGGGATCTTCCACGGCGCAGCCCCGGGCGACGGCAGGACCAAGCACCTGCGCAGGCTGATGGCGTTAGTCTCGACGCCAACCACGGCTTTACCCTTGCCTATGATCCTGTGCGACTACCTGCTGTATTACCCGTTCGTGGACATGTCCTCTACCGACCAGCAGGACATGACGCAGTCGGAGACTATCAGTCGTTACACGGACGGCCTGGGTGTGCAGATGATGGCGGTCGAAGTCGCCTCGCAGATCGGCGGGGTGTCGTTCTTCGTCACGTATACGAACAGCGCGGGAGTTGCGGGGCGAGTTACGCCGACAGTGACGTGTAACACGCAAACCACGGTGGGAACGATTATCACAACGGCAGCAGCCACGGCGGGATGCGCGGGGCCGTTCCTGCCGCTCCAGCGGGGTGACCTCGGGGTCCGCTCAATCCAGAGCATCACATTCCTGACGGGGGACGTGGGGCTGGTCTCGCTGGTGCTGGTGAAACCGCTTGCGACGTTGGGGGTCTATGACCTGCAAGCCCCTGCCGAGAAAGATTTTGTGCTGGATAACCCGGCGACCCTTCCTCGCATTTATGACGATGCGTACCTGAACCTGATCTGCCTGCCTTCGGGTTCGATTGCGTCCGGTCAGGTGCTTGGAACAATAGAAACGGTGTGGAACTGATGGCTGGATTTTCGTCTCTTGATAACCTGATCTCGAACGTGTCGAACTCGGGCAAGTTCTTCCGTGCGGACTGGAACAAGAACCATGCCACGGCGGGCACGGTAGTTGCGGGTTCGTGGCAATCGCTGCTGACCGGCGCTGGCAACCCGGCTGCCAACACGCTGATTGGTTCGGGCGTCACGCTTGTTGAAAAGCCGCTCTATGACTTCGGCGCAACCCATGGCGGCATCCAGCACGGCGGGGCAGTCGCAGCGGCGTACACCGATTACAAAGTGCTCCTGAATGCCAGCGCATACAGCGCAGCGGCCACGACGATGCCGGCGGTGGCGATGCTGTGCGATTTTATCAGCTCGACAACCCTGACAAACGCCACAATCAGCACGACCGGCACCAAGACGCTGGCTAATACCGAAGCCGTGACGTTCTCGTCCTCGTCGGGCCTCCTGATGACGACCGTGAACGATTATGACACGGCAACGCCTTGCCGGTTCACGACCACGGGCGCGCTGCCTACGGGCCTTGCGATCAACACCACGTATTGGACGATCCGCGTATCTGCAACGACCTCTCGCCTCGCTACATCCTTGAGCAACGCGATTGCAAGCACGGCCATTGCCTTTACCGATGCAGGCTCGGGCACGAACACGTTCACGTTCTATAATCCCCGGTATGGTGATGGGGCGGGTGTCCAAGCCTTTCTCGTGGCCTCCACAGCGGGCACAGCGGGCACAACCACGTTCCAGCTTACGTATACCAACTCTGCGGGCACAGGCTCGCGTGTCACTCCGACAAGCCCTGCCTTGCCGACGAACAACGCGACAGCGCCGATCTTCGGCATTCCGTACAGCGGGACGGGTTCGGGCAAGTTCGGGCCGTTCATGCCTCTGGCGGCGGGGGATGCAGGCATTCGCTCGATCCAGAACATTATCCTGGCATCGTCAGGCGTCACAGCGGGCGTCTATAACCTCGTGAAGGCCAAGCCTCTGCTGACGTTGCCGATGACAACTCTGGGCGTGGCTGCTGAGCGGGATCTGGTGAACCAGTTGCCATCGATGCCGCGTGTGTTCGACGGGGCCTGCCTTGGCTGGCTGATCTATGCGGGTTCGGCGATTCCAAACAACTCGGCGTTCTATGGCCATCTGGATTTTGGCTGGAGCTGATGGCGCTTCTCGGAAATTACAGCCTGTCATCGAAGTCGCCGGGGCGTTCGTTCGGAGGCAATTCGACGGCGCACGCTTCCGGGCTCGGGCAATTCCTGCCGCAAGCCCCTTCGATGTTCGGGTCATCTGGTCCGATCCGGAATTTCGCCGTGCAGGAGCTTGCCACAACGGCGCTGAAGCTCACCGCACGGCCCGAAGGTTACGCAGGCGCCGGATACATGCTGCCAATCACGGGCGGCGCCATATCCTCGCACGGAGCCTCTAACGGCGCCGCGTCATGGTCGGGCTCGATTGTGCAGGGCCGCAACATTGCGGGGACGTTTGACGGGGTTGCAGATTTTGCGGGCACAGGCGCGCTTGTCGTCTCGGGTGTGGGTTCATTTGCCGGGGTTGCGGCGTTCTCAGGCAATGTCACAGCCGCCCTTAACGGCGTGGGCACATTCGACGGGGTTGCAGCCTTTGAGGGCACACTGCTCGCAACCGGGAACATGGCGGGGCAGTTTGCAGGCGAGGCAAGTTTCAGCGGGACAGAATATGCGAAGGGCTTCCTGTCGGGTTCCTTTGCGCAGGCTGCAACACTGGAGGCGGCAGGGTTCGCCGGCTACCTGATGGATCAGGAAGACATCGAGACGGGACTGACTTTCCGCGAGGCGCTGAGACTGATTGCAGCGGCAACGGCAGGCACATTGAGCGGTGGAGGGTCTTCCACAGTGACCATTAAGAGCGCGGTAGACGACACAAAGGACCGCATTGTCGCGACGGTAGACAGCTCGGGCAACCGCACGGCGATTGTTTACGACCTGACATGAGCAACTTTTTCTCAGCCGAGTTTTGGAAGTCACTCTACTTCCGCGCAATGGGCGGGCAGGAAACGGCTGCCGATCCCAACGCCATGTTTGGCAGCTTTGCGGGGTCATCGGACTTTGCAGCGAGCCTGACGGCAGTTGGCCAAGCGCAAGTTGACCTCGTTGACACGCATGACGGCGTAGCGCGCCAGCCGGTTTATGACGAGGCTACGTTACGTGCGGCAGCTAAGGCCGAAGAAGAAGCAGAGCAGGCCAGGCGCAGCAAAGAACGTAAGAGCAAGTTCGACCTGCGGCGAATTATTGCGCGGGCGCTGGGTGAGCCTGATCCTGAACCGCCGAAACCAATTGCACCGCCAGTCGCAACTGTAGCGGCTCCCGAACCGCAACAAGCCGCCGATTTGGCTGAAGCCGAAACGCTTGCGCTGAAACAGAAAGAAGAAGACAATGCGCTCATCATTTTGCTGCTGGCTGCGTGAGGTAACGCCGTGAGAGGCCCGCCTGTTGTCCTGACCAATACGCTAGGCCGCCCGGTGACGAACGTCATCAGCGAGCGCGGCGCTGTGCCAATGACGGTTGTGAACACGCTGGGCGAGCCTGTGACGCTTGTGAACAGTGGCGGGGAGCCTGTGACGCTGTTCAACCCGAACGGCACGCTCTGGGATTACCCGTTCAGCCTGTTCGCTAACAACGAACAAGGCGCATGGTATGACCCCAGCGACTTCTCCACGCTCTACCAGACCTCCACCGGCACCACGCCCGTCACGGCTGTCGAGCAGCCGGTTGGGCTGATGCTGGACAGGTCTAGGGGGCTGGTGCTGGGGTCGGAGCAGCGATCTACGGGCGCCGCTGGATTGCAAGGCACAGCTACCGCAGCGACGTTTAATGCAACGACGTTTGCAGGTGCGGCTACCCGCGTTGATGTGAGCAATCAATCTTTTGTGGTGTTCAGCGGGTTTACTCCGAACGTATTGGTGCGGATTACCGTCGAGTGTCTGACGGGCAACGCGTTAATCAGGTCCGCAACGCTCACTGCGCCGGGCGGTGTCGCCGAATCCATAGCCGCTGGCCAGACGGTTACATCCGTTATCCAAGCCACCGCAACGGGCACAATGGGCGTTGCGTCAACAGTAAACGGCACGACAAGCACCTTTATTGTCCATTCCGTCCGCGAACTCCCCGGCAACCACGCCCTCCAAGCCACGAGCGCGAGCAGGCCGGTGCTACGCAGCCGCTATAATCTGCTTACGTATAGTGAGCAGTTTGATAATGCGGGGTGGACGAAGACGAACAGCACGGTAACGGCGAATGCTAGTGTTGCACCGGATGGGACGACGACTGCGGAAAAGGTCATTGCCGACAATACAAACAACCTTCATCAGGTTGACCAAAGTGCAACTCTTGCAGCCAGCACAACATACACATTCAGCGCGCACGTCAAAAAAGGCGAATATGATTTTGCTGCTGTCATAACAGGCGGCAGCGGCGGCGCAGGGATTTCCCAAAGAGATGCGGTCATAAACCTTGCAACAGGCGCACTCGTGTCAGAAACGGTTGCCGGAATGACCCAAATTACCGCTTTGGCTAACGGCTGGTATCGCGTGGCGGTCACGACGGCACAGACATCAGGAGCGGGTTCTCCGGGTTTTAGAATTGCCGCTCTCAGCACGTCTAGTTACACCAGCTACACCGGAGACGGCACCAGCGGCATCCTAATCTGGGGCGCCCAACTCCTAACAGCCGCCGACCAAACCTCCACCGGAGGCGCATACCAACGGATAGCAGCCGCGACGGATTACGACACGAGCAATCCGGTGTGGCGTCCTTATCTGGCGTTTGATGGCACGGACGACAGTTTCGGGACGAGCAGCATCGACTTCAGCGGCACGGATGAGATGACCGTGTTTGCGGGGGTCAGTAAGCTGAGTGATGCGGCGACGCAAGTGCTCCTTGAACTGAGCGCCGATACCAGCTCCAACAATGGCACTTTTTCGGCGTTTATTGCAAGCGGCGCAAACGAATACGTCTGGCGCTCTAAAGGCACGTCATCGACCGATGTAAACATAGATAACGCAATCTATCTCAGCCCCGTTACGCACGTTTTGACAGGCATCGGCGACATCAGCGGAGACGTTTCGCGGTTCAGAATTAACGGCGCGCAGGTGGGGGCAAACACAGCAGACCAAGGCACTGGCAACTTCGGCAATTACCCGCTGTTCATAGGCCGCCGCAACAACGCCAGCTTCCCCCTGAACGGTCGCTTGTATAGCCTAGCCGTCCTTGGCCGCACCGCCACAGCCGCAGAACTCGCCGCGATGGAAGCATGGGTCAACGGTAAAACGGGGGCGTTTTAGATGACCTTCCGCACGCTAATAATACCATCCGCCCACGTCCAACTCGCCCGCGATCTAGCCGCCGCCATCGACCCAGTCGCGTCAGTCGGCCTGTTCATGACGGGCCTCACGAACGGCCAGACCGTCACGCATTACATCTCCAGCGGCATCGTGTCGGACGCCTTCGCCCAGCCGCTCCCGCTCACGCAATGGGCACAGGACGAGGAAGGCGCATGGGTGCAAACCTCGCACTGGCCCGGTATGCCTGAAGCCATCGCGCAGATGGCTGGACAGCTTGATCCGCCATTCCCGCTGGAAGCCGCGCAGGTCGCCGCTGCGTTTGCCGCGTCGGACATCAGTGAGCAGGAGCCGTTCGTTGCTATGGGCCGCATGGGCCTCAGTTTGCATAATCCGGAGACAATCTGATGGCCACTTATCGCCTCTGCAAAGTCTGCGGTGACATTCATGACGTCGCCATGTGGCCCGATAACCACCGCGAGTGGATGCCGGACAATCGCAGCGACCTCGCCGCACCAATGCTCATCCGGGACAGCATGGACGCGGTCCAGTCCATGCTCGACGGCAAGATGTATGACAGCAAGCGCGGCCTTCGCCGGACATACCGCGAAGCCGGTGTGATCGAGGTGGGCGACGACAAGTCCTACACCGACCCGGAACGCCTGCGGACCCAGGCGCCGGCCGAACGCAAGCGCCAGAAGCAGGCATCGCGCAAGAAGATAGAGGCGTCAGTCGGCAAGGCATTAAGCCGTGCTGGTTTTGGCGCGTAACATTCCCTCAGACGGAGACCCAGAATGGACGATTTCGACACACAGACCCCGGACATTACGCCGGATGTGCCCGCCGCAAGCGCGCCGGAAGCCAGCCCATCGGCCACGCTCAGTGACGCGCTCGACAATGCGTTTGACAACGTGTTCAGCGACGAGCCGGAAATGCAGTCAGGCCGGGCAAGGGATCAATCTGGCCGGTTTGCCAAGGGCGAAGCAAAGAGCGAGGCTAAGGCTGCGCCGATCGACCCAAAGCTGGCCAGCACCGAACCTGCTACGGAAGCTAAGGCAACGCCGAACGCCACCGAGCAACCCATCAACCCCGACGAACCGCCTGCACGTCTCAGCGCAGAGGCGAAAGCCCAGTGGGGCGCTTTGCCTCCCGCAGTGAAGGCCGACGTGCACCGCACCATCCGCGAGATGCAGGGCGGGATTGAGAAATACCGCACTGAGGCCACCCGCTGGCAGACTGACGTGGCGCCTTATGAAACCCTCGCCCAGCAATACGGGATGGACATCAAAGGCGTGCTTGCCGATTACGAGGGTATGGCCCGAATGATGGCGACGAACCCTGTTCAGGTTTTCGACACACTGGCCAAGCGGCACGGGTTTACGCTTCAGGATGTGGCCGCAAACGTGCTAGGCCAGGACCTTGACGATTACGCCAAGCAGACGAGCCAGGAAATCGCCCGTCTCCAGCAAGAAAACATGGAACTGAAGCGCCAGACGCAGACCTATACCCAGCGTCAGCAGCAGGAAGTCCAGTCATTCATTACCGACTTTGCGGTCAAGAACCCCAGATATGGTGAGCTTGAGCCTCAGATAGCCGGTATATTGCGGTCAGGTCTTGTCACGGCCACCGAACCGCGTATGAGATTGCAGGAAGCCTATGAGATAGCGGATCGGCTCAAACCCGCGCCGCGCACTGCACCGGCCCCGCAAACCCCGGCCATAGCGGATCAGACCCGCAAAGGCCAATTGAGTATCACCGGCGCTCCTGGGTCAGGCTCAAACCCTGCAAACCGAAAGACGCCTGCATCGGCCCGCGAAGCCCTTGACCGGGCTTTCGATCAATACGGGCTTTAACCCCACCAGATAGGAGATTGTCATGCCATCGCTGACATCCACAGAGAAGCTGCAAGAAGCGTTCTCGCTGGCACTGGAGGACCGGAGCGCAGGTTACGCAGACCTCGTTTCTAACGCCAATGCCATCCTGACCGTCATGAAATCCCGCGATCAGTTCAAGCCGTTCAGCGGCCCCACGATCAGGGAACGCCTGCTTTACAACGAAAGCGGCACCTACACGCGCTATTCAGGCTATCAATACCTGAAC
>Ga0315901_10005295_pt1 | contig 15718 bp, 38 predicted proteins | sample LakEriMetagenome_10_FD_203761 | JGI IMG/M metagenome (GOLD analysis project Ga0315901, IMG submission 203761) | Freshwater fungal communities from buoy surface, Lake Erie, Ohio, United States - Buoy 2 MA116 | ecosystem: Environmental > Aquatic > Freshwater > Lake | place: USA: Lake Erie, Ohio...
ATAGGTTTCAAACATAAGACCATTACCGTCCTCATCCTGAAAGGAGGCGTTCTTGTCTATATGGTTAGTGATTGGTTTGTATTGCTCAATCCAATCTTCAAATGATAGTTCAATGAATGTGTCCATTATAGTTTCCCCTCGATGTTTGTAGATTCGCACTCTTTACAAGTGCCTTCCTCAACATCATGATACTCCTTATAGGTGACATCTACAAGTTCGCCTGCTTGGTCGTACTCAGCCTCATTGTAACTGTTCTCCATATAAGTAAACTTAACAGTGTTACCGCAATCTAGGCACTTAGGCATTCTTCTTTGTCCTATCACTAATGGCAAACGATAGTTGGTATGTCAGGGCATATACCCAAGATAGAGCGTCCATTTGGCCTTCCCAGTACTTCCGCTCCATGGAATCCATAGCCTCTTCTGTGTATTCTTCTTGCTCAACAGCGGCATTGTATTCTTTCTCAGCCTCATACATGAGGTTCTTAAGTTCACCATGGAGGATATCAGTTCCTGATTCTCCAAGGTCAACGAGTTTCTGTAGGTGTGGTGCTAGGTCTGTAGTTATCATTACTCTATCATACCCTCTGCCACTGACAAAATGTGGCGGGTAGCAAGAGATTGACCTGACACATGATTATACTCAAAGTCTAACTCAGTGTAATCTTTAGAAGCAGGGTCAAGGCTCTCCATCTGATTAGAGATATCCTCTAGGTCCTGCTCTAGGCTGATTGCGTGTATCTTTAGATATTCTATTAATGTGTTCATATATTAATTATACGGGTTAGAGTTGATTTTTACAACCTCACGGGGTGTGACCTTAATCACAGGCTCGTAGTCAGGGGTAGGATCCTCATCCACATGGGTAACAGTTGCATCCCATTTGCTTAATAGGATTACATGAGATGATGCATGGCAAATACAGGCGGGATCAATCTGAGGCTCAACAGATGCAGTAATCTCTATAAGAGCATCACAGTCTGTACATAGATAAGTAAACTTAGTCCACATTATTCTCCCCAATATTTTACAATAGTTTCCATTGTGATATGTAGGTTGCAGTCACAGGGCTCTCCACCCATGTTCTCTTCAAATTCAAAGTGCGATAGGTTGTCCTCGTAGATTTCACATACGAGTTCGTTTATGGTGTATGGTTTGTATGTTTGGGTCATGTATTAATTATTGCAGAAAACCTGGGAAATGTCAAGCCTATCGTAAAGATTTTTGGTTTTGACATTTTTGGGGATTTATAATAGTCTTCGTAAAGATTTTTAGATTTGACATTTTTATATGCATGTGCCGGGGCGCATTTGCGATTCCGATGGGATTTGAACCCACGATCTCTACAGTGACAGTGTAGCGATTTAAACCAGACTAATCTACGGAACCAATTGGTGAGCAGTTTTTATTCTTGCTCAGGAATTTTTTTATTTATGCAATCTGCAAAACATTTTGCACAACTTTTAGCAGACGATTTTTTTCTGCATTGATAGCAGGGTCAAAACCGCTTGCGCTTGCAAGAATTGATTCGTTAGAACCACCACGAGCAGAGCGATACCAATCAAGGCGTTCTGTTAGTGCATTGAAAGCACCCCAAGCGTTTCCAGCAATCATGCCATTGAATTCGCCTGTGTAGATGTCATTGATAACATCAACCTTGTTTTCCCACTTCTTGAAAGCACCCTTAGAATCTTTCTCAGGCTTAGGATAAGCAGCGAGAATGATGTCATTGAATTGCTGAGCGGATACTTCTTTCTGAATCATAGCGTTAGCCATAACATCAAAAGAATCCATGTACTTATGGGCAAGACCCAAAGTTTCACGAGCAACGGCAACTTTACCAGAAGCGGTCTGAGTGTGGCGAATCTTGAAAGATTGCTTGACACCATTCTTTTTCTTGAGTGAGCCAAGTGCAAGATTGAGAGTATTAGCGCACACAACACGAACAGGTGTAATGCTTGCTTGAATAGCGATTGAGCCGTCATGTGATGTATTGATAAGTAAATAAGTCTTGACCTTATCTGCAACACCGCTAGGGTCTAGAATTGTTTCACGCTCTAGTGCTAATGCACCGAACACGACACGACCACCCTTGATTGAGCCAGCCGTTTCCCAACGACCTCCGCCGTCTAGAATGTTATCACCGAATGAAAATAAATCTTCGTTCTGCATAACATGATAACGCTCACCAACGACACCAAGAATGTCGGTCTGAGAGTTGTCAGTAGGATTGGTACGCAATACATACTGATAGTTTTTATCGCTTGATAAATGTGAGGGGGTTTCCAAATCTTCCAGACGAACATTCCAATTAGAAAGATTAGCCAAATCTAACATTTCTTTTGTTGTTTTTTCTTCTGTAAATACGGTACCCAATCCATGCCAAGCGGGTTCACGAAATGATGCGAATGAAGCCTTACCATTTTGTGTTTCGATTTCATGTGCCATGAGTTTTCTCCTTTTGTTGTTGTTGAATTTCAAGTATAGCAGTATGGGCTGACAAATGCAAATCGGGATAGTTAAACATGGACAAATTGGACATTTCTTAAAGTGATCTTAATCACACGGCGTGTCGCTTGACAAATCAAAGTTTGCGGGGCCGGAAATTTTTATTGAGCAGTTTACATGGCCGTGCTCAGGGCCCTTGCCTAGTTTAGAGACATTCGACATGTCTATTAGTAGCCCCCTACTAAATGTCTACTCTATCAATTGAGGATGACAGATAAGAAATTGAATCACTGTTGTAGTCGACGGTATCAAAATCAATATCGTGAATTGCATTCTGTGCTTCTTCTTCATTACGTGCATTGACTGTAACCGAGTACATTACCGTAACTTCTACTTCGAATTCTTTTGTTAAATCAAATCCGCAAATCATTGCAATTTCTTCCGCCTGTGATTCTGTGATATCACTAGCGTCCAGGGCCTCTAAGGTCCACTCTTGCATTTCATTACGCATACGATTACGCTCTGCAGCCTCACCATATGAGCGCTGAGTTACTTTTTGAATGTGCTCTTCAAGTTGTTGAATGCGTTCTTTATTTTGTACAAGAGTAGTTTCTAAAAACTCTCGTGTCATGTATTGATTATCTATTACTGGTTGGTCCATGGGGGCCTCTTTCTGTTAGTTGGTTTAAATTAATTGTACTAGGTGCCACTGACAAACTATAGGATCCCCAGGGAACACTTGCTAACCATAGCGTGGAGCGCAGGGGATAATGAGTGGGGCTTTTACACCCCACCCAATTATCTAGTTAGAGATAACGAGCAACTGCGTTGTAGGTAGAAGTATTGACTACTTCCTCATCTGTCATCTTTAGGATACGAATTGCGTTAGACATTTCCTCTTTTTGAGAGGTGTATTCGTGGCGGTGGATTTGCTCAAAATTACGCTCAGGCTCTTTTGGAAAGTCTGTGCCATTTGTTTTGATGTCAAAATCAACATTGAGGCTTTCGTTCCAAGAGCGATAGTTGGTTCTGATGTTATCAGCCTTGCCAAATTGAGCAACTGCCCATTTCGCAATTTCCTTCTGCCACTTCTCGTAAGACTTCTGATACTTTGCTTCGTTCTCGTCTTGTGTTTTGTAGTTAGACTCTAGTTCTGCTAACTTTGTTTCTAGTGCCTTGATAACTTTTACTGTGGGTATCTTTACACTAATTGCTTTTCCTCTTGACATTGGGTCTTTTTCCTTTTCTGTTAGTTGGGGGTTCTATCATAGCACTTTGCTCTGACAATTTTGGTGAGCAGTTTTTGTAGTCATACTCAGGACTATTAGCGTTTGCTAAATTACTTGGCTGTCCAAGTTGTGTATCGTGGCTTGCCATTTACATCTAACTTGACACGAACATTTCCGTTAGCCTGTGGTGTGATTTCTGTGATGATACCACTTACCTTTGACTTTTGAGTTGTGTAGGTGTCGCCTACTTTGTAAGTTGCGGTTGCTACTGACATTTGTTTCCTCTTTCTGTTAGGGTTTTGCTTACTGTATAATTATGACATTTCTTGGGAAAAATGTCAAATCTAATTTGAGATTTCTCAAATAGTGAGATTACTTGCTGGTCTTGACCATAGCCAAACGGCGTGAGCCATTTGCTAGAACTAGACTAACTCTGGTAAGTTTATTAGACATTGGCTCAAAACTAGCAATACGACCTGTAATGCCTGTCTTGCTTGTCGTGAATAAATCACCAATCTGATAGGTGTATCCTCCGAGGGTCATTTGTTCTGCCTTTCTGTTATGGGGTTTTGCTTATAGTATAATTCTAGCAGAAAAATGTCAAAAATACCAATCGGGCGAGGGATTTGGGGTGTGTCCTTAATCACATCTTAAAGGTGTGTTGCGACTTGACAGATCAAACAAAACGGGCCGGGGCCTCCAAAAAATTATTGATAGAAAAATAACAGTAATAAAAAGAATGCTAAGAACATCCATTGTGTTGAATTCATTTATCTCATTTCTTACTCGATGAAAAAATTATGTCGCTCTTCGAGTATACACAAAGAGAGCAAGAAACGCAAGCGCTTCCACTAGTTGAGATAAGTGGAATTTGTTTATTATTCTCAGGACACTTAGCAGCAGGCTTACCAATCATTTCTTTTATGTCTGCCTTGCCAATAGCAAAATTCTTAGCAAGGTACGCCATGCGTATGCCACTATTAATTTTTAAGTCTACTGCGGTTTTTACATTCTCGCTATCGGCAGAAAAGTATAGGCTAAGATTATCAATACCCTTGAGCATTAGAGCAGCAGAGGCAACACGAGTGTATACCCAGAATTGAATTTCAGGACGATTAAGTATTACAGTCTTCCATGCGTTGGTGTAATCATCATTAAAGAAATCGCCGTCCCAGTGAATACGGAATAACTTAGGAGCGTCTTTCTTATTACAATCAGCAATAAAATCAACAATCATCTCATCAATAAGAGCAACCATAGTATCATAGTTAGCGTCTTTTAGCAATGACCAATTGTGTAGCAGATTAGTTTTTACTGCGGGGAATAGTCTTTCGAGTTTTCCTGCGTAGCATACGCTTTCACAAACACTAGTGGCACCAGGGCACGAGTAAGCCTTACCAGCAGGCAATCCAAAAGTGTTGGCGATACTTGCTTGCTTTCCATTTTTTGTGACAAGGTTAGCCACCTTTCTATCTTTAGAGCGTTTTAGTTGGGTCATGGGGTCCTACTTTCTTTCTTTAATTATAGCGTTAGGGTCTGACATTTTTTTTCTATTGTAGGTTTTCTTTGAGGGAACGCTTGAGGCAGCATTAGATCTACGCAATTCCATAAGTCTGCGTAATTCCTCGGGCGTTTTCTTTTGTGTCATAAACTAATCTTAGCAGACTTCAGCAAAAATGTCAAAACGACACGCCGGGGCGCCTACACGGCAATTAAGTGTCGTCTTTTTCTAGTAGTTGTTGGTGCAATTGCGTGATGCATTTTGCATAACACTCTGCACTTTGCTATTTCTTGTTCTACAATTTCCCAAGGATACTTTTTGGTTTGTTGCAACATTGTAGAAACTGCTGCAAGTTTTAGTGTTGGGTCAATATGGTCAAGTTCAAGTTGTTTGTGGTCTGTAATTTTATACTCACAACCACCTTCCCACTCACAACCTTTACTCATTTTAATTCTTGCAACTTTTTGTCTTCTAACATTTCCTACAACCACCATTTTTTTTGCAGCATTGTTTTTATATGTCTTGTTGCAGTATTCACACCAGATAGTTCCTTTTAATTCTGGATGTTTTTCTAGGTGCTTTTCTAAAACTATTTTGTGAGATTGAGATTGTGGAGTTATCTGAATCTCACAATATGTGCAGCGAACAATAGTATTATTACTCATATGTTTCTATAAAGACATACAAAGGAATTAAATCGGTGTATGAATAAGTGGCAAACTCTAATTCATCAAACTCATTCTTAGTCTGAATAGTCCAATTGTCTGCGGTTGAATCACTTTCAATAAACATAACCTCAACAATATCATCACCGACTTTAATTAAATCGCCAATCATTAATTGATCTGGCTTGAGTTCATCTGCATAAATTAGTTCCATGCTATTTATTGTATCAGACATTTTACTTTCCTCCAACTGTTCCATTGCGATAAAAAATCTTGGTGTGCATTTTGCCACTAGGCTCTGAGAAATTGTAGGTTGCGTATTCATCTGCAAATCCCCAATCCACAATTTTATTCCATTCTGTCACTGCACTAATTGCGTCTGAATAACGACCAACCCAATGAGGTGCAGTGTCGTTATCATAGGTTGCGGTAATTGCGTATGAGTATTCCATTTTAGTATTCCCTTTCAATAAGCCACGCATTTAGGTGGTGTGATTCAATAATAGACCATGCGGGGGCAGTAGTCAAACCTCTCCAAGATACGCCTTGAGGTAGTGGTATTTCTAAGTCCCATAGTCCTAAGTCATTTACTGCGTCAATAGCCTCAATACAAGGTGCGACCATTTCTTTAGGCACTGGAGGATAGTGATTACTAGATAGGTGAATTGCTATCTGTGTTTCAATATCTAATTGGATACCTAATTCAGCAAGAGTTCCGTCTGCCATTTCATTAGCGAAATTACTTCCCATTTTAGTAAGCCTCCTTGCTTCCAAAGATAGCCAATTCAGGCTCACTTAGCAAACCATTATCCCAAATAACATCTCCGTCATCATCAAGAATAATGTCATAAGTATTACACTCACAAGTTTCTGTGTCGTAGTCCTCGCCATTTCCCCAATAGAGGTGTCCTCTACCTTCGCAAATAAAACAAGAGCGAATTGCGCTTAGTGCGTAGTCTAGTTTATCCATTTTTTCCTTCTTTCTGTTCATACTGAAATCCTATCAGGTAGGGCTGACATTTTCAACCCTACCAAGCCCTTACCAAGACGAATGGTATGAAAAGGACAAATCGGACAATTCGGGTAGAGCAAGAATACGCTCTAATTGCTCAATAGTATTCTCTAAATCTCTCCAATACCATTGGTCGATATCCGTTCCACCAAAGAAAAATCCTTCCTGTGGTGGCAATAGGCTAGGGTCTTTATTTTCTAGCGAGTGCTTACAAATAGCAAGCAATTCAATTAGTTTATCTTGTGATACATAGTAATCACCGCAGTCGTCAATTCCTTTTTGAACATTTTTGACAAACCAAGAGTGTATCTGATTAGCCTTGCGCCAATAAGCACAAGTGACTTCTACGCTTGCGCCATAGATATCTGTTGCGACATTGGATAACTGTGTTAGTTCCATTAGATTATTGAATTGCGGATATACCGCTTCAGGTGAGTCATAAGATAATTCATCATTATCTCTTAGTGCGTTCCAATTCACTTTTTCCAAGTGCTTCTTGGCTTGTAAATACATATCTAATCCCATTAGTTTTCCTTTCATTAGGTTTAGGCTTCTAGCCTATCATCTCCTACTGACATTTTCAATTCGACACGCCGTAAAATCTGGGGGAATCTTAAAATGTGTCGTAAATCACCCTGTGTATAACCCTGTGGAAGACACGCCGGGATTTTTGTTGAGCAGTTTTAGATCATGCTCAGGATTTGAAAACTAGAATCCGTTTTCTTTTATATCTTGAATTGCTAATCGCAATAAATAAAATGTTGAAATTAGCAAAGCAAGTTGCACTAGTGTTGTTAGAAATCTGCTCATGCGTCTACCTCAATTTTTTTGTAGCAAGCAAGAGCAAATTTATTTGCGTCAAATCTTTCATTATCACTTTCAAACATTAGAGAAAATTCATCTACTAAGTCAGCAAATAACATTTCTCCTTGTTCATCAAAAACAGATGTAGCAAAATAATTGCTAAGAATTTCAGCAGTTTTGACATAGTCTTTTCGTGTCATCATTTATGATTACACTCGCTTTCTATTTCGTGTCCAAATTCATCTACTAATTCCTCGTAAATTTCATCAAGATAGTCTAAGTAATCGCTCATTATTCGGCCACCTTTAGGACCGCCCACGAATTGCCTTTATTTACTTCATCAAGAGCAGGCTTTAGAGCAGGCGCTATCAATTCTTTTAGCAGACTTTCAAGAAAGTGAATTTGCACTTCACTATCTAATTGTAAAAGTTGCATAGCAGTTGGATGAGTTTCATCTACCTCAGTTATGAAGTGGAGAGAGTGTTGAATTGTTTTCATTTATTTTATTTCCTATTCGTTTAGTTTGAGGGGATAAGTGTGCCACGAAGTGTGCCACGAATTGAGAGAGAGTCACAAGCGACCTTGACAGATACGCCAACGGGTAATTGTGTTGGGTAAGTTGAGATGAATTGAGCAACCGCACCCTTAGAGGCAAGGTTGATTTTTTTAGTAGAACCATTGAAGGTTTCTAGTGTTATAGTGTAAGTCATTTTTGACTTCCTTTCGTTTGTTTGTTTAGATAAGTATAACAGAGGGGGCTGACAATTAGTCAGACACCCTGACCGCTAAAATTCGGTAGGTATCTTTCAGCCCTAGAGGGTGTGAATAGTGAGGGCGAACCTGAACACGATAACTTTCGCAGTCCGCATACCAGACATCAGACTTTTCGGCTGAGATGATTTCACCCTTTAGAGTTTTTGAGTGATAAGTTTTTCCTACAAGTAGGCTTTCGATAGTATAGACATTTGCTGACATAGTGTCACTTCCTTTTTTTTCTTTAGATAGTAAGTATAACATTTTTGGCTGACATTATCAAATCCAAATTCGGACATTTCCGACATTTTGAATGTGAATTACATCACACGCTTTTTGTTATTTATTTAATTGTATAAGAGAATACTACCAGATAAATCTCAAAAAGTCAAGGCGACACGCCGTAAATTGGAGATTTATTTATGTGACCTTAAACACACTATGCCTGTGGATAACTTGTGGAAAACCCCGGCATTTTTGCAATTTTATTTTGCAAAAACTTTTTTTATTTATTCAACAACATCTAAAATTTCAAATGCGTCAAATTTTTCTAATTCGCTATCAGGCAAATTTCGCAAAGATTTTTGTAGCGCAAAGTACGCATCTAAATCTGTTTCAACATCAGCGATGTATGAAATCAAAATATTCTTTTTCATTTATTTATTCTCCTCAATTTCATCTAGTAATTCCCAAAGTATTGGCTCTAATTCTTTAGCAGCAAGATCAAGTTTTTCTTGTAAGTTTTTCATAGTGGCAAAATCTCTTTTCCATAGTATCCAACGGCTTCAACAAGATTAATTACACTTTTGTATTCATTACAATTAAAGCAAATCCTGTATTCTTTATTCATAGTAGTTGAGCAATACACGCAAAGATTATCCTCAAGATTAAATCCTAACGCTTCAATTTCATTAAGCGACATAGAAGTTTTCATTTACTCACCTACCTTAACGGCAATAGTAGCCCAACGATGACCATTGAAGCGAATTGCGTAGGCTTCATAGTCGCCATACAAATAGATGTCATCTCGCTTAGTAGCGTAGTTAATTTCGCCGTATTGGTATTTACGAGCAAGAGAGCGTGGATAGTAAGTCTGACCTACTAACAGGTCTGGAATTGAATAAGTTTTCATTTAAGTTATTACCTTTCTTTTTATTTACTTAGTAAGTCTATCAGAAGCCTCTGACATTTCTTTACACTTATTAGGGTTATCCCACCAAGGGAAGCCCTCATGGTAGGTAGCAGGGGCAAGGACTACCTGACCGCAAGGGCATAGGTTCATCATGCCTTTAGGGTAGTCATGTATGGTAGCGAACCTAGTCCAAATACTCATTAGTTAGCAACCTGACAAGAACCGCTAAGAGATTTCCAAGCAGACCAACCGCTTAGGCGGTCTGGGTCTTCTACCCAATAAGAGGTTATGTCTAAATCGCATTTAGAGCAAGTCGCATAGCGGTCATACTCATCACTTACGATAGATGATTTTATTGCTTCATGTGTAGAGAAGCCTAGTAGTTTTTGTAGTGTTTGTTCGTTCATTTTAGAACCAACCTTTCTTTTTCTTTATGTAGCAAGTCTAGCAGAGGGGTCTGACAAATCGGGGCATTTATTCGCTAGGCTCACTGTGATTTATCTCACATTTATTTGCTAGGCTCACTGCCCGATTTATCCCTTATTTAGTTTTTCTTACTCCGTAAGTCTAACATAAAAATCTCAAAAAAGCAAATCGACACGCCGTATCTTAAGTGTGTTTCTTATCACATTAGTTATACACAGGTTATCCACAGGTGCCGGGGTTTTTGAAATTCGGACATTCTGGACATGTGATGCTTATCACAAAAATAGTTTTGCGACACGCCCGAGAAACAGGCCAAAATGTCAGTGGTCTGTGTTAGACTTACAGTAGTAAGAAAGTGAGAAACTCTCACTAAGAAAGGTGGTCTAAAATGACTACACTAAACACAATGTGCAAAGAGCACACTCCATTCGTTCCTGCTATCTCCAATGTAGGAGATGAACAATACACTTTCTGTATGGATTGTGAAAATAACATTGAGCGCTATTACTATGATGGCGACCCTGAGCAACTCCCTATGTGGACAGATTGGTATGTGTCTAAATGATAAACTCAGTACTAACAATAGATTGCTCTACTTGTCATGGCAGAGGATTAGTTTTCTTTGGTGATGAGAATGATTACTCAGTAGAACCATGTCAATGCGTGGATACAAAAAATGACGGAATAGAATTAGATTGGAATAACTAAATGATAAATGTAACACTAACAACAACAACAGGCTCCACTAAGGGTATGAGTTTTGACACTAAGGGGGATGTACTGGTATTCATTGAGAAGATGACCCACGCACTACCCATTGGAACAGTGTTGAACATAGACGCACCACTCATTGGAATCCATAGTGGCTGGATACAAGGTAAAAAAATAAACAACTAAACAAAAAGATAGTGGGTCTATGGGCTCACTATTTTTTTTGATCATTTTCTGTTTATTTATGTATCATACATCTAAACAAAATATTCAGATTTTGTGGTATATGGGTTTTACAATTTTTTTCAGATTTACTGTATAATAGAATCATGAAACTTACAGAGCAAGCAATCAAAAAAGTGGCGGAACTTATAAAAGACAACCAAATAACTATGCCAGATAGAACACTATTCCTAAGACTAGCAGTTCAGCCTGGAGGATGCTCTGGTTTGAGATATCAGACATATTTTGACTATGAGACTAAAGATGGAGACGAACTAGTAAGATATAAAGACTTTGATATACGCATAGACAAGATGTCTTGGCCTTATCTTGATGGATCCTCAATGGACTTTGTAAACACTATCGAGAAACAGGGTTTTACCATAGATAACCCTAATGCTGCTGGTGGATGTGCTTGTGGAGACTCCTTTAACTAATTGTGATATAATGGATTCATGACCGAAACCGCATATGATGGACCAATGTGTTGCGAAGCATGTACATGCACAACATCACACAGTTCAAAGCCACCTGTAGATACACCACTAGCAGACACAGAGGAATAACATGGGTATAGGGTTTTTTGACAACTTAGAAAATGCCTGGGACATAGAAGTAAGACCAGAGCCACAAAATCCTAAATTCGAATCAAGTCCTTTTCCAGTAACAGATAACATGGGTAGAGAAAAATTTTGGGAAGACTTAGGAAGACCAGAAGAGCCAAACCTGGCAGTAAAAATATTTTCAGAAACATGCTGCACAGATTGTAGTTGCAAAAATGGATAGCGATCAACAAAAATTAACTGTAGAGCAAGCACAAGCAATTTTGCTTTTTCAAATTGAGCAAAAACTCAGGGCACAAATAGCAAAACAAGTTGAGAATAAATTCCACGGTATGTATCATAACGCATCACACGCTATAGCACAATTTATCCGTAATAGCGCTTAGTCTTCTACTAACTCCCACATACGAATATCTACAAACCCATATCTAGATAGGTCCGCTAACTCTTGTGTGTCTGCTTCAATAACAAGTCTGATATTTGACTCAATGTCAAAACCTGGTTTGTACTCCGTCTTGGCATTTGCTAAATAGGTTTCTTTAACCTTCTCAAGAATCGGACGGTATTGGTATTTAGGCAATTACTCCACCATCTTTTAACTTATCATAAATATTGCCCATCATAAACACAAGGCTTGGCTGAGATTGATCAATTTGTGCTTTAAGATCATCTTCTTTTAAACCAGCCTGTAAACCTAGTGCTAGATTGTCAGCATTAATGCTGGCCATCATAATTTGTACTGCTTCGTCTTTTGTCATACCCATTCCTTTTCTTGGTCGTAAGTTACAGAGTACTCCCCTGTAAATATCTCTGCATAAGAGATGATATCTCTATTATACCGTATTAGGGTTTCTATGCCAACTTTATCGCATATGTACTTGCTACCCCTAGTTAGTCTCTCAAACTTCATCCCCTGCGCTTCTAGGGCCTTATTTAGGGTATCCAGATAACGTTCCTTGCCATAACGTTTTGATGTAAATGATTGATCAACATAGTCAAACCTTGCTTGTACGTCATTTGCTTTTGCAATGTCCGAATTGTCCATTATGTACCGTAATGCAGGATGATCCATCCTATCAGACCAGTTTCGCATGTTGTTGCTGTATTTTTCCATGTTGCGTAGAGTAGAGTCAGCAAAAGCCATGCGTATTAGGTCTGTATTGGAGGTTTGAACCTCTGTTGCGAACGAAATCAAAAAAGCGGTTGCGAAAGGAAACTTGTCGCTATAAGTCGTTATGCCGAAATGTACATTCGGATTGAAAGACTCAGTTGACATACCGTCTTCTAATCGGCGCATATGATTTCCGAGAGATACAAACTCTTGTCGATTCATATCGCAGTCGACGAACAAGCATTGCTCTGGATCTATCCCGTCGGCGAGACATAAAATGTTTTTGTCATATGAACCCACTATTTTCGAACCGTTAAAACGCTCAATTAATTTTGCGGTCATAAAACCATCCATGTCGGGAGATATAATTAAATTGCGAGAATGCTCCAGTGTATCAAGTATGTCCGTTTTCATTTTTGTTAAATATACCCCTTATAATAATCTAGTTATGACAATTCAAGACTGGGCCTCGCTAATCGTAGCCATCCTAACAATTGTATCATCTATCGCATTTGGAATCAAGTGGTTAGTAAAACATTATCTAATCGAACTTAAACCAAATTCTGGATCCAGTCTAAGAGATGCCGTCACAAGGCTAGAAATGGCTTTAGATGAACAAAGAGTTGATTCAATTAAATCCAGAAATCGTCAAGAAGAAAAATTAGACGAAATGTATAAAATTTTAATTGATCATATTGCTAACGCTAAAAAATAATTTGCTATATACTATATATAATATATAAAGATAGTTTTTAAAACTATAAGGATATCTTTCTTTCTTATATATATTTAAGTATACACTATCCCAATCCTGGCATAAAAGACAAACCTTGACAAATCGGACATATCCAATTGTAACAATTTGGTAAACTTTTTTCTTGATGTCCGTTTTGTCCTTTATGGTATAATTTTCTTGTTGGCTAATACCTTGGTTTGTCCTATACCCACCGACCTTGGTATTAGTCAATTTTTATGGTATAATCGCAGTATGCCTATTCACTCTTCTCTTGCTTTTGGTGCTGATCCAGTCACTATGCAGTGGAGCGTTGTTAGAGGAGATACTGGAACTCTCAGAGTAGAGTTTTATGAGGATAATGAAGTAGATTATTATGATACTACTGGGTGGATTTTTAGAGCAACTGCTTATGATCAATCTGGTAATGTTTTAGATGCCCTGGATTGTGAGCCCTCAGATGGTTTTGTAGATATTACAGCCCATCCATCGGTTACAAAAAATTGGGGATCTAAATACTCATCAATCGTGGCTCAACTTCCATTTGACCTACAGGTAATAATTCCACAAGATATTGAAGACACTGTTTGGACTCCAGTTATTGGCACCATACAAGTATTAGGCGATGTTACACCAGGGGGTACACTATAATGGCAGTTATTAAGATTGTTCCAATGCCAGGCGCAGTTGGAGACAAGGGAGACGAAGGTGCTCCAGGTCCACAGGGACCACAAGGACAGCAAGGTTTACAAGGTCCAGCAGGTGCCGATGCTGCATGGTATTACAATGGAGAATATAATCCAGGCGCATCATATGTTGTTGGAGACGTAGTAACATTTGAAGGTCAAACATGGTATCGCAAACACGCTAATGGCGGTAATGTTGGAGATACTCCTTCAGTCGGTCCATTCTGGGATTTAATTGCAGCAAAGGCTGAAAATGCAGTAACATCAACTTCAGGAACTTGGGATTCAGAATTCCTATCTCTTTCGCAAATAACGGCACCAAACTATTCAGAAATTGCCACATATTACACTATAGGAGATCTTGTATATTTTAATTTTATAGGAAACATAGGTATCATTACATCAACAACAGATCACTTAGAATGGTTTACTACAAATGCAGAGACGTATACAACCTCTAGTCAGTTTAGACTTAAACTACCTTTTACTACATTAGGTCCTGTTTATTTTGTTGGAAATATGTTTGATAACTCTTATGACACAGACTATACATTAAAATCTGCTGGAGGGAGATATGCGGTTTTTGGTAGATCATCTAACTCTGATATTTTATATTTAGAAGTAAGCAGTCCAATAACTCTTGCAAGAGAGGGAGAGCCAGGAATAATGGTTGGTGAAATATTCCCATTGTCAGCAAAGTTTCCTTTCGATATGACAGAATCTAATTCTGGTAATGGAAATTATGTAAGAATTTCTGGGACATATAGATCAGCATAATACCGTGAGATAATATCCCCATGGCTGTTTCTAAATCTATGGACTTTCCTGGTGGAAAAAAATCTTCTTACGCTGCACAAGTTGTTAGCCATACATCTAAAGTTACAGAAACACAGTTATCTCCAGAGTCTACACTTAATTTTGTTCCCGTCCCTGGCCCAGTAGGGCCTCAAGGTCCACAAGGAATTCCAGGCCCACAAGGCCCCGCAGGCAAGGATGGAGAAAAAGGTCTCAAAGGAGATCGAGGAACTCCTGGCAAAGACGGACTAAGTTCTTTATCCTCTTCTGGACAGCAAGCAGGATGGGCTTCATACACAAATAGCGCAAGCAAGGCTATAAAATTGGGAATTACACAGGGTGATGACGGATGGGTTTCTGTTTGGTTAGATACAAAAGATAAAACCCAAAATGAAAAATACCTACCAGAAGGATGCACAAGCCTATGGAACAGTCATCAAAGAATGCTAAACTTCCACGGTATAAAAGAAGGCTCCCAAGTATTCATAACATATAACTTCGAACTAACTACCTATACACCTAATACAGAGGTTTGGCTAAGGACTTATTTTGCAAAGAAAGATCAGGAGTTTGTTCAGTTTATGGGATCTTTAAAATATCAGAATGTTTATAATCTTTCTGCTACCCAGCAGATATTTATAGAGGATTCTGTTATGTGGGGAAGTGGTGCAATACCTCAAATTCGTACAGACTTTGATGCTTCCGTAATCCTTAATTCTATATACGTCAGCGTGGTATAATAAAACCATGGCATTTCCAGCAACCTACGACTTTAACTATTATAAGGGTGATACCTTTGAGTTTCGTATCTACCCGAAGAAAAATGATGGAACGGTTTTTGATTTAAGTGCATTTTATGTGCCAACAAATTTTGCAAGCCTTCCAGATGATGTAGAGTTAGACTCTTTGCCAGCACATGCACCATATG
>Ga0315901_10005297_pt1 | contig 15712 bp, 14 predicted proteins | sample LakEriMetagenome_10_FD_203761 | JGI IMG/M metagenome (GOLD analysis project Ga0315901, IMG submission 203761) | Freshwater fungal communities from buoy surface, Lake Erie, Ohio, United States - Buoy 2 MA116 | ecosystem: Environmental > Aquatic > Freshwater > Lake | place: USA: Lake Erie, Ohio...
TAGGGGCAGGAACCCGGATCTGGCATTTTGCACATATCATGACGGGTTGTGTGATCGGCGAAAATTGCAACCTTGGGCAGAACGTGGTTGTTTCTCCACAGGTTAGTCTGGGAAATAATGTGAAGGTGCAAAACAATGTGTCCATTTATACTGGTGTTGAATGTGCAGATGATGTATTTCTTGGTCCCTCAATGGTGTTTACCAATGTGATTAATCCACGAAGTGCTGTTGCCCGGAAGAATGAGTACAAGAAGACCAAGGTTGGTAAAGGAGCTACCATAGGCGCCAATGCCACTATTGTTTGTGGAAATCCAATCGGTGACTATGCATTTATAGGTGCTGGCGCTGTTGTCACTAAAGTGGTTCCAGCATATGCCCTAGTGATTGGAAATCCTGCACGACAGATTGGCTGGATGAGTGAATTCGGTCACCGGTTAAAGTTTGATGATTCTGGTATGGCTACCTGCCCGGAATCAGGTCAACGGTATCAGCTATCTGGTGGCCGCGTAACCCGAATATCCTGATGGTATGAAAAAATTTGCATTAATCGGCGCAGCCGGGTACATCGCTCCCCGACATCTTCAGGCCATTCGCGATACTGGTAACACCCTCATTGCGGCACTCGATAAATCAGATACTGTTGGAATTATGGATTCCTATTTTCCAGATGCTGATTTCTTTACAGAGTTTGAGCGATTCGATCGCCATCTGGATAAACTGAAGCGTCAGGGTAATCAAATTGATTTTGTAAGTATTTGCTCACCTAATTATTTACACGATTCCCATATTCGGTTTGCCTTGCGCCATGGAGCTAATGCTATTTGTGAAAAGCCACTTGTTCTTAATCCTTGGAATGTGGATGCTCTAGCTGAAATTGAAAATGAGACAGGCAAGAAAGTTTATAACATTCTTCAACTCCGGCATCATCCTGCTATTATCGCACTTCGTGAAAAAGTAAAAAATGGACCTGCTGATAAAATGTACGATGTGGATTTAACCTATATGACTTCTAGAGGGAACTGGTACCACATCAGTTGGAAGGGCGATGAGTCAAAATCTGGTGGCATCACGACGAATATCGGTATTCATTTTTTTGATATGCTGATATGGGTATTTGGCGCAGTCAAAGGCTTAGAGGTTTTCAGTATCACGGAAGACACCGCATCTGGTCAGATTGAACTGGAACGAGCCCGGGTAAAATGGAAGCTCAGCATTGATTACCTAAGTATACCCGAGGAGGTACGTGCCAAGGGAAAGAGAACCTTCCGTTCCTTGACCATGGATGGAGAGGAAATTGAATTCAGTGACGGATTTACGGAACTCCATACACGGAGCTATCAGTCCATTTTGAATGGCGAAGGATTTGGACTGGAAGAGGCGCGACCATCCATTACACTTGCTCATCAAATCAGAAATTACCTTAAACAATCATAATCATTAGATTTGCCCGTTGAAGCGACCTATATATGAATCTTGAACAGCAGGTACAGCAGATTGAACAGGAAGTGATGGCTTTTGAGGCCGGTAAAAACGGCTCGGCAGAAGATTTTCGTCTTCGTTTCCTTAGCCGGAAAGGAGCGATACCGACGTTGTTCGACGCTTTTCGTGAGGCTTCGTCTGATGAGAAGAAAAAGCTGGGAAAGGTGCTCAATGGACTTAAACAGGTTGCTGAAGAGAAATTCAAAACATTAAGTGAGCAAGCTGAAGGTGCAGCGGCCTCAACAGATGTTCCAGACCTTACCTTACCTGTAGCTCAGGATCATATTGGAAACATGCATCCACTGACGCTTACCCGATACCGTATCATAGAGATTTTTGAGAGGCTGGGTTTTAATGTAGAAGATGGACCTGAGGTGGAGGATGATTGGCACAACTTTTCTGCACTTAACTTCCCTGAAAACCATCCGGCTCGCGAAATGCAGGACACTTTTTTCGTAGAAAAAAATCCGGATATCCTGCTGCGAACACATACGTCAAATGTTCAGATCCGACTGTTAGAACGCAAAAAACCGCCGGTAAGATCCATTATGCCTGGACGAGTTTACCGTAATGAGGCTATTTCTTCCAGGGCACATTGTTTCTTTCACCAAGTAGAAGGATTGTATGTTGATAAGAATGTGAGTTTCGCTGATCTCAAGCAGACGCTTTATCATTTTGCAAAAGAAATGTTTGGTCCGGAAACTAAAATTCGATTACGTCCGTCCTTCTTTCCGTTCACTGAGCCTAGCGCTGAAATTGATATCTCATGCCTGATTTGCAAGGGTAAAGGTTGTAACGTTTGCAAGCACTCCGGATGGGTTGAAATTGCCGGCTCCGGAATGGTTCATCCCAATGTTCTGCGGAATGTAGGAGTGGATCCGGAAGCATATACAGGTTTTGCTTTCGGCATGGGAATTGAGCGGGTTACCATGTTGCGTTATGGTATTAGTGATCTTCGTTTATTCTCTGAAAACGATATTCGTTTCCTAAAGCAGTTTAGAACAGTTGTTTAGATTGCCACTAATGAAAAAGTGGTTGGTTGTTGTTGTAATCCTGGCTTTCTCGTGCAATCGGGATCTTTATGACGACCCTATTCCATTAGCCTTTTTCGACGATATTATTTTGGATCTGAATTTTCCTGAATTTGCACAGCTCAGAATAGACGGAGGAACCTATGAGATCAACAACAAAGGAGTCAGGGGCATCATCATTTCCAGAAAATCAGCTGGAAATTACGTCGCTTTTGAACGTAACTGCAGTCTGCGGCCAGCTGAAGCCTGTGCAACAGTTGAAGTTGATCCTTCCAGATTATTTTTTACTGATTTTTGCTGCAACTCCAGCTTTAGCCTCCAGGACGGAACGCCGACGGGAGGTCCCGCCTGGCGTCCGTTGAGGATTTATAAGTCCAGCTTTCAGGGCTTCGTACTGACCATTACGTCAGAGTCTGCCAATGGCATGTGATCAGCCGTTTTTCTGAAGGTGGCTGTGTTTTTTACTGTAGAGGAAGTACACGAAGAGACCTACAATCATCCAGCCTAAAGCAGCCTGTTGTGTAAGCGCATCCAACGATACAATCATGGCTGAGCAAACGATTATGCCCATGATGGGTACAAAAGGAACCAATGGAGTTTTAAATGGACGGTTGATGTTTGGACTCTTCACGCGAAGCACCCAAATACCCACGCAAACCAGGACAAACGCAAACAGCGTACCGATACTGGTCAGGTCACCAGCTACGCTACCTGGCACAAATGCAGCAAAGGCCCCAACAAAAAAGAGCAAAATCAGATTGGATTTCCAGGGCGTTCTGAATTTTGGATGAAGTTCAGAGAACACCGGAGGAATCAGTCCATCTTTTGACATTGAATAGAATACGCGGGACTGTCCCAGCAACATCACCAGGATTACGGAAGAAAATCCTGCAAGAATTGCGAGTGTAATAAGCTTACCTAACCACTCATAACCGGCCATGTAGGTCTGAATGGCGTAAGCTACGGAAGCTTCTTTACCAGCAACCTGGAAGTCTTTGTAGTTGGCTACTCCGGTAAGTACATGTGAGAATAAAATATAGAGAATGGTGCACACGACAAGTGAACCAAGAATGCCAATCGGCATGTCACGCTTAGGATTTTTAGCTTCCTGTGCAGCTGTTGAAACGGCATCGAAACCAATAAAAGCAAAGAATACTACTCCTGCGCCATTCAGGACACCACCCCAGCCGTGCTCAAAAAATCCCTCGTGGCCGGGACCTTGTGGAATCATAAATGGTGTATAGTTGTCTGAGTTGATATAACCCCATCCGAGTGCAATGAAGATTAACACAATGGCAACTTTAATTACAACAATAATGGCATTCACTAATGCTGATTCCTGAGTTCCTTTAACCAGTATTAGCGACAAGGCTGCCACAATAAAGAAGGCGGGTAAATTCATAATACCGGTAACTCCTTCAGGCGAGGTTTCAAAAGGGGAGTGGGTCCACTCATAAGGTATGTGCCCTAGATTAAAACTATGTAGCAGGTTATTTAGGTATTCGCTCCACGCAATCGACACTGTAGCTGAAGCCAGAGCATACTCCAGAACCAACGCCCAACCAATGATCCAGGCTACAAACTCACCCATAGTAGCATAAGCATATGTATACGCACTTCCGGCGACAGGAATCATGGCTGAAAACTCAGCATAACATAGTCCGGCGAATGCACAGCCAATGGCAGCGATGATAAAAGAAATGACTACGGCAGGTCCTGCGGAATCACCTGCAGCAGCAGCGGTTCGAACAAACAACCCGGCGCCAATGATGGCCCCAATGCCAAGTGCAATCAGATTGGTTGGCCCCAGCGTACGCTTTAGACCTTTGTCAGAATCTCCGGCCTGGGCCAGCAGACTATCAAGTGGTTTCTTGATGAATAAACTCATGATGTCGTTTAGGTTTGAATCCCTAAAGTAAAAATAAATGCTGATTAAGGGCTTACCAGGCGTAAAAGTTTGGCAGATAGTGCCATTTGTACTTCCCTTCTTAAATTCGGGTCGTGAAAAAGCCCTATGTAATCGGTATTACTGGCGGAAGTGGCTCAGGAAAAACCTTTTTTCTTCAACATCTTTCTGCCGGACTTGCGGAATCAGAATTATGTCTGATTTCTCAGGACCATTATTATAAATCCCGCGATCAACAGCCTATCGACGAAAACGGTATTCGAAATTTTGACTTACCTGAATCGATCGATCACTTAGCCCTTGAGGCAGATTTGTTGAAACTACTGGCCGGACATACGGTTAAAAAGCAGGAGTACACTTTTAACAATCCAGGGTCTGAGCCTGGGATATTGGAATTCAAACCAGCACAGGTTTTGGTAGTTGAGGGTCTTTTTGTTCAGTACTTTGATGAGGTTCGCCGATTATTGGACTTGCGCATATTTATTGAAGCTAAGGATCACGTCAAGTTGAGTCGTCGTATCCGGCGTGATCAAGTTGAGCGCGGATACGATTTGGATGATGTTTTATACAGGTATCAAAATCACGTAATGCCCGTCTATGAGGCGCTGATAGAGCCTCTTAAACATCAATCCGACCTTATTGTGCCGAATAACCACCACCTAAAAAAGGCAGCGGAAGTAGTTTTGGGCCATATCCGGTCGGTAATTTCTGGCTAAAGTTGACATTCCAGCCCCTTTTTCTACATTTGTAGCCCTAAAAGCATGGATTCACGAAAAGCTCAGCGGCGTTTAATCATTGTGGTTGGTTTACTGGCCTCACTGATTACTATTTTGGCCGGCGGATTTCGTGGCCAATTAATCCCAATTCATGAAGAAACGCTGGAAGTCTGCCAACAGGAGTGTGACAACCAGAATTGCGATCATTCAAAAGAGCAAAAGACCTATGTCTCTGCTCCTGCGGAGGCCATTCCCGGTTCTTCTGCCAGCACTGTTTTTGATTGCCCTTCCTGCGGAGAGATAAAACCTGAAACTTCTGTACCGATAGAAGAAAGTCAGAACGTAGTCATCAGGTTTGTCAATACTTATTTCAAGACGCTAGTTCGTTCACTCATTCGAACCAACGCTCCTTAATTCCCGATTTCTTCGCACATTTTCTTTTTTGCTGAAGCAAAAAAGCCTCATTCTGTTTTTCCATTTTTTAATCAATAATTCTTATGCGTAATAAAGGTGTAGTAATCGTTCTGACAGTGGCCATCACGTTCCTCTGTCTCTTCTATCTTCAGTTCACACTGGTATCCCGCAGGATCCAGCAGGAGGCTGTAGAAACAGCAACCGATAAATCCGGAAACGTTGATTTGGCTGTTAAGCAGCGCTATCTCGATTCATTGTGGAACAAGCCGGTATATAATTTCCTAGGTATTGATTATACCTATAAGGAAGTAAAAGAAAATGAACTCGGCCTTGGACTTGATCTCCAGGGTGGTATGCATGTGGTGTTGGAGGTATCCCCTGTGGATATCCTAAAGGGTATGAGCAACAATCCACTGGACCCTGAATTCAACTCATTCATTCAAGCAGCCCGCGAGGCACAGAAAACAAGCCAGGGAAATTTTGTGGATCTGTTTTATGATGCGTTCAAAGCCAGCAACAATGGCAAGAAGCTCTCCACCTACTTTGCCTCTGCTAAAGGAAGCATCAGCAGTGCAGACGATGATCAGGTAGTATTGACCAAAATTCGTGCTGAAGTTGATGATGCCATCAATCGTTCCTTCACAATCCTTAAAACAAGGATCGATCAGTTTGGAACCTCTTCTCCAAACATTCAGAAATTACCGGCAACCGGCCGGATTCAAATTGAAATTCCTGGTGCCGACAACCCTCAGCGTGTACGCAAGTTGCTTCAGGGTGTGGCTCGCCTCGAATTCTGGAAGGTGGTCGAATACTCCGATCCTGCTCTGATTACCGCGCTGGAGTCTATCAATAATTTAATTGTCAGAGAGAACACCGCTAAAGCAGAGGCTGCCAAAGCAAACGCTCCTGCTGAAAAAGCTAAATCTGAAACGGAAAAGTCTAATCTCAGCAAACTGGATGAACAGCTGAGCAAGGTGAAGGACAGCACTACTTCAACCTTAGATTCCCTTCAAAACACCATCACATCTCCGCTCTATTCTTTGATGTCTCCTGGATCGGCCTTCATGTACAACGTGAAGGATACGGCTACGATCAATTCTTTGCTTCGTCGCCCGGATGTTCGGGGATTGTTGCCCAGGAATATTTCTTTCTACTGGGATGTAAAGCCTAATCCGGAGATTACGCCTGGTGTTGAAGATCTGACATTGAATTTCGTTGAAGTTGGACGTACTGGAAAACCCTTGCTCACCGGTGAAACAATCGTAGATGCCCGTCAGGATTTTGACCAGTATGGAAAGTACAGCGTGAGCATGCGTATGAATGCCGCAGGCTCAAAAGTATGGGCAAAGGTTACTGCGGAGGCGTCTGCAACAAACCCTCAGGGTCGTATTGCTATTGTTCTCGATAATTATGTTTACTCAGCTCCAACCGTTCAGGGAGAAATTCCAAATGGTAACTCTCAGATTACTGGTGCCTTTACTCAAGAGGAGGCTAAGGATTTAGCTACAGCTTTGAAGGCAGGTTCATTACCTGCTCCCACCCGGATTGTGGAAGAAATGGTGGTTGGTCCTACTCTTGGTCAGGTAGCCCAGAATCAAGGTCTCATTTCGATGGCTGCTGGTCTTGGTATTGTTGTTCTATTCATGATTGCCTACTATTCTAAAGGTGGCATGGTGGCGAACATTTCTTTGTTGTTCAACATTTTCTTCATTCTGGGAATTATGGCTCAGCCGCAATTCCATACGGCGCTTACCCTTCCTGGTATTGCCGGTATTGTACTTACCATGGGTATGGCCGTAGATGCAAACGTGTTGATCTTTGAACGTATCAAGGAGGAGCTTGCCGGTGGTCGCCGATTGACAGAGTCCATCAATAAAGGTTATGAACGGGCATTTGCATCAATTTTTGACTCTAACCTGACAACCTTCCTTACTGCTGCCTTTTTGTTCATTCTTGGACAAGGACCAATCAAGGGATTTGCCATCACACTGATGATTGGTATCTCTACATCCTTCTTTTCGGCGGTTTATATTTCTCGTGTCATCATCGAATGGATGATTCGTAAAGGAGAGCAATCTAAAATTTCGTTTTCCACTTCTCTCAATTTGATTCCCGAGAATATGAATTTTGATTTCATTGGAAAGCGCAGACTAGCATACATTTTCTCAGCCTCTGTGATTCTGATCGGTGTTGCGTTGGTTGCAGTGAGAGGGTTGAACCTTGGTGTGGACTTCCGCGGTGGACGCTCTTATGTGGTATCTTTTACCAAACCAGTTGATGCGACTTCTATGCGTAACTCCTTGAGTGATGCCTTTCAAGGTAAAGGCACTGAGGTTAAAAACTATGGAAGCAGCCGGGTTGTCAGGGTTACTACTTCTTACCTTATTGATGATGAATCTGATGGCGCAGATGAAAAGGTAAAAACAGCACTGATTGATGGTGTGAAAAAGTATACTAATCTTGACTTTACAGATAACGATCGGAATCTTAATGATAAAAATTTCACCATCTCCTCTTCAACCAAGGTAGGTGCTACAATTGCTGATGACATCAAGGATTCAGCTTTTGAAGCGGCTCTGTTTAGTATCATCGGCATCTTCCTGTACATTTTATTCCGTTTCCGTAAGATCGAGTTCAGTGCCGGTGCTATTATTGCGTTGATCCACGATACACTTTTTGTATTCTCTGCCTTTGCCATTGCCGATGTGCTTGGCTTCTCCTTCGAAATTGATCAAGTGTTTGTTGCTGCCGTGTTGACCATTATAGGTTACTCCATCAACGATACAGTTATCATTTTCGACCGAATAAGGGAATATGTAAACTATGGATCTACTAAGGATGAGATTGTTCTATTTAACTCAGCTATTAACAATACACTTAGCAGAACGCTAATTACTTCGGGCACTACCCTAATTGTGGTTCTCATACTGCTTTTCTTTGGTGGTGAAGTATTACGCGGATTCTCGTTTGCCTTGTTTGTAGGTATTGTAATCGGAACATATTCTTCTATATTTATTGCTGCTCCAGTAGTGATTGACTTCAATCGTCGTAAGGCAGCTGTAAAGGCTTAAGCATACAAAAATTATTGTTTGAAGACCGGGGCCTTTGGCCTCGGTCTTTTTTTTAATCGGATCAACCTTTATCTTGGCTGATCGCATTTAGTGATACATAATAATCATGCACATTTTGCTGATTGAAGATGAGATCAAGACGGCTCAGTTCCTGAAACAAGGACTGGAAGAAAAAGGTTTTGAGGTTGATATTGCGGTTGACGGAAGGTCCGGAAGAGAGATGTATGACCGCAATACGCACGATTTGGTCATTACGGATCTTGTTCTTCCCGGTATGGATGGGAAGGCCATTTGCCGCTCTATCCGCGCGTCGGGTTCACCAGTACCAGTATTGATGCTTACGGCCTTAGGAACTACAGAAGATGTCGTTTCTGGATTAGAGAGTGGTGCAGACGACTACCTTATTAAGCCCTTTGCATTTGAGGAGCTTGTGGCACGTGTGCGAACCCTCATTCGACGGCACAAGCGTCCAACGGAAGATTTGCTTATGGTGGGAGATCTCCTCATGGATACCAATAGTAAAAAGGTAACTCGTGCCGGAAAGGCCATTAACCTGACGGCAAAAGAAATGGATCTATTGAAATTTTTTATGCAGAATCGCAATAAGGTCCTTTCTAAAAGCGAGCTGGCTCTGAATGTGTGGAAAATCGACTTCGAGACCGGCACTAATATGGTGGAGGTCTATGTGAATTACCTCAGAAAAAAAATTGACTTTGAATTTTCACCCCGACTGATTGTTACCCATTTTGGAATAGGTTATGAAATGCGGGATCCTGAAGAAAAGACAGCATGAAGATCCGGGAACGTCTCAGTCTTCAATTTTCCATGCTGGCGTGTGCACTTTTATTTATCGCTGCTTTAATCCTGTATTTTTTTGCCAGCGAATCGGCTGAAAATTATTTTGATAATGTCCTACGTCTTCAAGTACGGACAACTTTTTCCTTGTGGAATAATGTAGCAAAGCGTAATTCTGCTGAGTTATTATTGATTGACCGTAACCGACAAGATCGCCTTCCTGGTGAAAAGAAGGTTATCATGGATGTCACTGGAGCGATACTTTACAATAGCAATGATTCTGTTTCCCTTCCTTCCTTAGAGCCTTATTTGACCGATTTGGATAAGACTGATGGTATTGCTTTTGATTATGGAGATCATAGAGTAGTGGGATTGAAAATGTTATCGGATTCGAAGGAAGTCTTTTACATTTTCACCTGGGCTCGCCCAGATGCCAATACAACCTGGTTGCAGCAACTTCGATTTTTAATGGTTAGTATTTTTGTTATGATGGTGGCCATCATTGCTCTAACTGGTTGGGTATTTTCGTACCGAGCACTTGAACCAATTAAGAAAACAATTCAGGACATTCAATCCATACCGGCTGAGGACCTTAAGGGGCGATTAACCGGAGGCGACAGTAAGGATGAAATAGGTGAATTGGTTCGGATTTTTAATGACTTGCTTGCTCGAATCGAAAATGCTGTTTACCTGCAAAAAACTTTTGTGGCTAATGTTTCTCATGAATTAAAAAATCCGGCTACAAAAATCATGTCCCAAATTGAAGTGACCTTGCTACGTGACCGGGATTCGGCTGTTTATCGGGAGACGTTAAAATCTATTCTTGATGATATCCGGGAAATGAATCTCCTAACCCGAAGTCTTCTTGACCTCTCCATGGTTCGCCATGATCCCAGTAGCTACAATTTTATGCCAGTCCGGATTGATGAAATACTCTGGGAAGTCCGAGATCGAGTTCAGTCTTTGCCGCCAGGTTACCGTGTTGATTTTGCTATTTTATCAGCCCCGGAAGATGAAAATCAATTGACCGTTTCTGGAAATCCATATTTGCTTCGGACAGCTTTTGAAAATCTTGTTGAGAACGCAGGAAAATATTCGGAGGATAAATTTATTGATCTGGTCATGAACTGCTCAGCCACTTCCATCGAAGTAGTCATTTCCAATCAGGGTCCTGGAATTCCTTCCGACAAACTCCCAAATATTTTTGATTTTGGAATGCGGGTTGACCAGGTGAAATCCACTACGGGTTACGGTATTGGTCTGCCACTTGCGCAACGCATACTGAAAATTCATAATGCATCGATCCGAATCGAATCAGATCCTGGTATTGTTACCCGCGTTTTGGTAGTATTTGAATTCTAATTCTTTTCTAATTTTTTCAAGTGGCTCCGCTAAAAGCCTGTTTTTAAAATTGCAAAGGTTATGTGAGCGGACCTTTCATGGTTACGTTTCTGATTGTTTGCAAAAGGGCGGTCTCCGCCCTTTTGTTATTTTATCGGATTATAAATGAAAGGGCTTACCATCTGTCAGAATTTCCTGTTTTATTGGATCAAAGATGGCTCGGGAACCGCTGCGCACGGCTGCAGTGGTCATGATGCAGGCCACGGAATGAGAATACCCTGCTTCTGCCGGTGCATTGGGTTGTTTACGTGAACGCACGCACTCCATCCAATTTCTCATATGTGCTGTGGTTAAATAATCGCCCCCGGTATTAGCGGCAGCTTCTACTTTGGCTACTTGACCTAGATCGGTCTCCTTCAGAATGTTTGACTTCATCTGCATGGCATTGGCGAAATCTTCGGTCAGCCCTCCGGCTCCGGTTACTTTATTCGTATTTAGATTCATTTCTCCGCCATTGGAAAAATAAATCTCTTTTGGATTTTCATCTCCGTTGTGCATGCGTGAGGCAAAGGTTACTTGAAATCCGCTTTTGGAATCATTGATCGGTCCATAATCAAATACGGCTGTAATGGTGTCCCAATTTTCCCGACCATCTTTCCACCAGTAAACCCCTCCATTGGCTACCACGCTCCTGGGATGATCCAGTCCGGTGAACCAATGAACGGTATCGATCTGATGGCTCATCCATTGTCCGGGCAAACCGGACGAGTAAGGCCAAAACAATCGAAACTCTAAATGTTTTCGTGCGTTAAATGGCTCGAAAGGTCGATTTAATAAATAACGCTTCCAATCGGTGTCGGACTCCTGCATTCTTTTTACAGCCTCAATCCGACGCCAGCGACCAGGTTGATTTACATTCCAGGTAAGTTCCACCATTGTTACTGGTCCAAATTTTCCGGATTGAACAAAATCTGCAGCAGCCTTGTAGTTCATGCCACTCCTACGCTGTGAGCCAACCTGAACAATTTTTCCTGTTTCGCGCACCGCCTTTAAGGCTGCCCGATTATCCTCCATTGTTTCGGCAAATGGCTTTTCAACATACGCATCCCTTCCGGCCCGAACCGCTTCAATCAAATGCAAGGCATGTTGAAAATCTGCAGTACTGATGATAACGGCATCGGTATTTTTTGCCTCATAAAGGGCCTCATTGTTTGGGTAAATCGGAATCGAGGTTCCAGTTTTCTCTTTAAGAAAGGCCTGACCTTCCTCGCGACGAAGCCTCCAGATATCTGATAGACCAGTGAATTCAAAATTGAGTTCTTTGTTCAACGCTAAAAAACTGGGCAACAGTGAACTGCGAAAGCGATCAGAATATCCGATGATTCCGACCCGGATACGGTCGTTGGCACCGATAATCTTCCGATAAGAAGCGGCCGAAAACGCAGGACTGGCTAGTACTATACCAGCGGTACTTAAGGCAGTTTTGCGAATGAAATTTCTTCTGTTGGTTTTCATTTGACGTGAATTTGGGATGTTCAAGAACCTTCGATCACTAATCTACCAACTTTACCCAACACATTTTCTTAATTTGTTCCACCACTTTAAAAAATCTGATTTATGAAAAGAGCTCCGATCCTGTTTCCAGCTTTAATTTTGGTTGCCCTGAACGTAATCGCACAACCCAAAGCCGTTCAGGCTGGTCGTGCCTGGATTGCTCAGGAAGGCCATTCAATTCTATCGGAGTTTGGTCGCCTTCTTTCGATTCCAAATCATGCTTCTGACTCCGTAAACATTCGGAGAAATGCTGACCTGTTGGTTGATAACTTTAAAAAAAGAGGATTTCAAATGCAGCTGCTCGAATATCCGGGTTCTCCCCCTGTGGTTTTTGGAGAGCGCAAAGTGCCTGGAGCAACTCGAACATTATGTTTTTACGTTCATTACGACGGACAGCCGGTTGATCCTTCCTCTTGGTCGCACGCACCTTTCCAACCGGTACTTTACGATAAGGCTATGTATCAAGGAGGGCATCAGATCCCATTTCCGAAGCCCGGAGAACCTATTTCGGAGGAATGGCGCGTATATGCCCGATCCGCAAGTGACGACAAAGCTCCAATTATTGCCTTGATGGCTGCAATGGATGGTTTAAAAAATGCTGGTCTTGATTTTACTTCTAACATCAAGCTTTTTTTTGATGGTGAAGAAGAATCATCCTCACCGCATGTAAGTGCTATTCTCAAAAAATACAGCTACCTGTTTGAAGATGTTACAGCGTGGATGTTGGTTGATGGTCCCGTTTTTCAAACAGGTGATCCTACATTGAAATTTGGTGGTCGTGGTGTAACGAGCATGGAGTTGACGGTTTATGGTCCTATCCGGCCGCTGCACTCTGGTCATTATGGAAATTATGCTCCCGTTCCTGGTCAGCTGTTAGCCAGTCTACTTCATTCGATGAAGGATGAAAACGGCAATGTAATCATCGAAGGATTTTACGATTCGGTGGAGCCAGTCTCTGCATTTGAATTGGAGCAACTTAAACGTGTCCCATCCATTGAGGAAGTTGTTAAAAAGGACCTGGCTTTAGGTTGGACCGAAGGTAATGGTCAGACGCTCTTTCAGAGACTCATGTTGCCCTCACTTACCATTCAGGGTTTGTCGAGCGGTAATGTTGGAAAATTGGCACGGAACGTCATCCCAGCTACGGCTACAGCCAATTTAGGCCTCAGACTTGTTAAGGGTAATGATCCGGAAAAAATGCTTGATTTAATCGAAGCACACATTCGAAAGCAAGGCTGGCATATTGTTTATCAGGAGCCGGATCGGGAAACCAGGATGCGCCACCCTAAAGTAGTGCGCGTTGAACGCGACCCTGACGGATTCCCTGCGGCTAAAGTAGCTATGGATCATCCGGATATTCTGCCAATCATCGAAGGCGTTCGTTCTTTTACCGGCGACCGTTTGGTCCTTCTTCCCAGTGAAGGAGGCTCCAATAATATTTTTACCGTCATCTTTGATGAGCTAAAGAAGCCAGGAATTTCAGTCAATATGGTAAACCATGACAACAACCAGCACGCTGAAGATGAAAATGTAAAAGTTGGTAATTTATGGTACGGGGTTGATCTGATGTCTGTGTTGTTTACGCTACCGCCGCCATCCATTCGAAAGAGTCGTAAAGGTTGAGATTCGATTCAGTAGATTTGCAGCGGATTATTCCGGCTAAAGGAAATGATGCTTTTGCAACGATTATATCTGGTGTATGCGCTGGCGTGGTTCTCCATTCTGTTTCTATTTTTTTTACCGTTTTTACTTATTCCCATTTTCTCACCCAAACACTTCCGACTTGTTGGAATTTTAAATCGCTGGTGGGCTTACGGATCTTTTACAGCCTGGTTACTTCCGTGGAAAATTGAGCTAAAAGGAAAAATCGATCCGAGCAAGCAATACATCTTTTGCCCAAATCATTTTTCCTACATCGATATTCCGGCAATGGCACTGAGTCCGTTCAATGCCATTTTTGTCGGTAAGCATGATATGGGTTCCATTCCTTTATTCGGTTTCATGTATTCCCGGCTGCATATTTTGGTCGACCGATCAAATCGGTCCAGCAGATACGAGACCTATTTAAGGGGCGGAGAGGCTATCGATCAAGGAAAAAATTTAGTCATATTTCCAGAGGGGGGAATTTGGTCTACAAACCCGCCGGAACTCAGTCGTTTTAAAGACGGACCATTTCGGCTTTCGGTAGAAAAACAAATCCCTATCGTTCCAGTAACCTTACCAGACAACCATCATATTTTGATGGACAATCCGCTACGCTTGAAGCCAGGTCGTTTGAGATTGATTTTTCATGAACCCATATTACCGGCCTCTGATACTACGGATGAGGTGGATCGAATGAAAGAAAAGGTTTTTGCTGTTATTCAAAATGAATTAAATCATGTCTGTAGACCGTAAAACTTTAGATAAAATAGCCCACCTATCCCGGTTGGAAATAGACGAATCCAAAAAGGACAAAATTCTTGAAGACATGAATAAGCTCGTGGCTTTTGTTGACAGACTTAAGGAAGTAGATACTATGGGTGTCGAGCCTCTTGTGAATATGTCTTCGGAAATAAATGTAGTTCGTGAGGATCAGGTTTCTGGTGAAATAACCCCAGAAACGGCTGTGCAAAACGGCCCTGTGACAAACGGGAACTGGTTTAAGGTTCCCAAAGTGATCAAGTAATTATTTTTTAAAGAATCGAAACCACGCGTAAACGGGCACAATCAGCAGCAACATATACAACGCGACGTTCCCCCATTGTAGCCAGGCAATTAAGAGCAACACCAATAATAGATTGATCAGCAGACGCATCATTGTCGTGCTCATGCCTGCCTCATTATTTTTCGCAAGCTTTCGTGCACTTTTAAACGAGCCGGCCAATCGTGTCTTCACATCATCAGCTGTTATTTGTGCTGATTCCGGATCGGTCTCATACTTTATTCGGGTAAATCGCGCTTCTCGCTGCTCTTTTTGAGCGTCATAAAACCTCGGCTCAAAATTGAACTTCTGGTGACGGGGAATTCTGCCAAAAAGTGAGGGAAACTTGAACATACAATTGCTTTTAACTCCTCTAACTTCAAAAATAGGGACAAAATTCCCTAAATGTCTATTATTTTGAGGCATGCTCCGGTTAGGGATTTTCCCAGGCTTAATTTTTTCACTTCTGCTTACCTGCAGTGTAACGGGTCATGCTCAGTTAAATGCAAGCCAGTGGGCCGATAGTGTGCTGCGAAGAATGTCTGCAGAAGAAAAAGTCAGGCAAATGTTCATTCTACCGATAGCCCCTGATCAGGTAAACCCTAATTCTGGATTGATTGATAAGGTCCAATCTGTTCGCCCTGGAGGCCTTCTACTTACTGGTGGCGGCCCTGTTTCAACCGCACGTATGCTTAACCGACTTCAAAAGTCGACACCGGTAC